>JGI2171J19970_10001186_pt1 | contig 14443 bp, 9 predicted proteins | sample DeeMarSWOR324_28_FD_19970 | JGI IMG/M metagenome (IMG submission 19970) | reverse complement strand
ATTTTGCCAGATTCTTTCCAGAAGATGGATCAACTCCTCTATTTTCGCAGGACTCTCTGCCCTGGCACTAAAAACAATCCTTCCTTGCTCGTTGATTAAGCCGTACTTAAGGTGGGTTCCGCCTAAGTCAAATCCAGCATAGAGAGGCATTTTAGGTTTTATTGTCGATGGCTACATAAATTAAGGTTCTATTCCAGAGTGCTCTGGAATTTAGCGAGGGTAGGCAGAAGATGCTGGCAATAAATTTATGAGGAAGAGTCAACCTTATAAAATTTTGGAAGAGGAGTAAATAGTGCTCTTTTTTTTCTTTTCGTTCTTGATCTATGTTCTCAACGGCGAGGCTCATTCTTCCTTAGCAGGAGGCTGAGGCTTTTCAGGAGGGGATTTTTTTTCTTTCTCTTTTGAGGTTATGGATTTTCGAAAATTCTTTATGCCTTCCCCTAAGGATTTCCCTAACTCTGGAAGCCTTCGAGCGCCAAAGATGAAGACAATGATCAAAGCGATCAGGAGAAGTTCCGTTGGTCCGACTGGTCCGAATAAAAACATCTGTACCTCCTTAGAGGGCTTTGTATCTATCTTATTTCAATACTTAACTTCATAACAAAATTACTTTAGTCATGGCTAAAAGTCAAGTGGGGTTTAGTGGGACTTTATCCCCACACCGTAGGGAGGAAAGACAGATTTATTTTATTGATTCTAATATTTCTTTTACTTTTTTTTCCTCTTTTCCGCCCAGGTAAAGATATCTTTCAAAATGATATACAGCTTTTTCTGTGTTTTTTTGATCCAGGCAAATTTTGCCAATTTCATAATAAAGCTCTGGTTTTCCAGGCTCTATTTCAACAGCCTTTTCGAAATGTTCCAGTGCTTTTTCACTCTGGTTTTGCCCAAGATAGAGTCTTCCTAAGGCGTCATGAGCTTTGGCTGAAACAGAAGCCTTAAATACAGTCACAGTTCTGGTCAGTTCATCTTCTGAGGCCTCTTCTTTTTTCTTAACCGTGCTTACTTTTTCGCGGCTTATGGCGTTCTTCCAACTCTCCTCGGCATTATCTGAATCTTCCATCGCCGAATAGACGCATCCTAAATTGTAGTAGCCCACGGCATCTCTGGGACCGATATCCATGACTTTTTGGTAAGCAATAATGGAATTTTCATAATCCTCCAGTCTGAAGAATATGTTTCCTACCAGGTCGTAGGCATCCCTGAAGTCTTTCTTGAGCTCTGTGGCTCTCCAGGCATATTTTATAGCTTTTCCCAAGTCATTGTTCATACGATAGAAATTAGCAAGGTTGTAATTCAGGTCAGGAGAGAGGTCATGAATTTCAAGAAAAATGCGAATCAATCCTATCGCCTGGCCCAGATGGCCTGACCTTAGCAGAGAAAGGGCAGATTCATTCATTACGCTTACGATGTGGTTGATATCGGACTTAAAAACATATTTGTATTCTAAATCCGTGATGTCCACTATATTTTTTGTTATTCCTGGTTTACCCTCTTTCTTTTGTATCGATTTTTTTCTCGCAGACCGCTCTATCAAGAATTTGGCTTCATAGTCGAAAGGAATAATTTTTAGAACTTTTTTTAACGAGGAAGTGGCTTTCTCGAATTCGTTCCGGTTGAAATAAATCTTGCCCAAATTTTTTGCGGCTTCGACTTCGTACGGTTTAAGCTTGAAGGCATTGTCAAAACAATAAATAGCCCTTTCTGTCTTGCCAAGATGATAATAGGCATATCCCATTAAAAAATAAAATTCGGATTTAGGCTCCTCTGTTTGTAGCGCAGCTTGTGACTTCGCCAGTCCCCCCCGCCAGTTTTCTTGGGCAAGTTCCGTATCTATCAATTGGGCTTTGCACGCAACCGAGTTGTAGCCCTTTTTTATAGCCTCGTTAAAGCTCTCTTCTGCTTTATCAAAATTTCCGCTTTTTTTGTGAAGAAACCCGAGAATAAAGTAGGGCAAGCCAAAGTTGGGATTTTTATTGCGAACTTTATCAAAGAAATATTGGTAGTTTTCCTCGAATTCGTTCCTGTCTTTTTTACTCCTTAAATCCAGCTTTTTTTTCTTTGCCTCTTCTCTAAGAGCTTTTTCAAGGAGTTCGTCATAATCCTGGCATCGTTTTGCAGCTTCTTCGTATTTCTCCTGGTTAAAATAAATGTGCCCTAAAAGGATGGATGCATCAAGGCTATCAGGGAAAAGAGCGAGTTCTTCCTTTAAGACGCCAATCGCATCATCGTATTTTCCCAGCCTGAAATAGGCATATCCCTGATGTGCCCTCACATCTTTTTGATTGGGATCGGCTGAGAGGGCTTGGGCGAAATAGCCTATAGCCCGCTCATATTCTGTAAAATCCATGCTTTGGTGTGCTTTTTTAATTAAATCTTCCTTTGGATGGATATCCGTGCGAACACTTAAAAGGAGAAAAATCAAGGAGAGGATTATTAGTATTTTTTTAATCATCATATGTATAAGAATATGTATCAGAAAATTTTATTTTATCGTTTTGACCTGGAGCAATTTCCATGCCAATTTTGTAATTGACTTGTTGTTTATATTACAATTTAATTTTAGAAGGATTAATGGAAATAATCAATGGAACCGATGAAAAGGATACGGAATTTTTCGATTATTGCTCATATCGATCATGGCAAGTCAACCCTGGCTGACCGCCTCTTGGAGAAAACAGGAGCCCTCTCTCCTCGAGAATTAAAAGAACAGGTGCTGGATACGATGGATCTTGAGCGGGAAAGGGGAATCACCATAAAAGCTCAGACAGCCCGCCTTCGCTATAAAAGCTCATCTGGCGAAGAATACATCCTCAACCTGATTGATACTCCTGGGCATGTTGATTTTTCTTATGAAGTTTCCCGAAGTTTGACTGCCTGCGAAGGAGCGCTCCTCGTCATCGATGCTTCCCAGGGCGTTGAGGCTCAAACCTTAGCCAATACCTATCTCGCTCTCCAGAATGACCTTGTCCTTATTCCCGTCATCAACAAGATTGACCTGACTGTGGCCAATCCAGAGCTCACGCTTGAGCAGCTGGAAAATATTATTGGCATTAAGCGCGAAGAAGCCATCTTGGTTAGCGCCAAAAAGGGGACAGCCATCGACCAAGTCCTGGAGAGCATAGTCAGCCGTATTCCATATCCTCAGGGCGATCCAGACTCTCCTCTCAAGGCTCTCCTCTTCGACTCCTGGTTTGACTCCTACCGCGGAGTTATCATCCTGGTAAGAGTTATTGATGGAATACTCCGGACTGGAACTCAGATTGAGCTTATGGCTTGTGGTGCTTCATACGAAGTGGAGGAAGTGGGCTTCTTAACTCCCAAGCCCCAAAATGTGGAGCGCTTGGGCGCTGGAGAAGTGGGATACGTGATAGCGGGCATCAAAGAATTGAGCCATGCCAGAATCGGGGATACGATCACCGAAAAGAAAAGAAGAACAGTCCAAGCCTTGCCTGGTTTTAAAGAGGCAAAGCCCATGGTTTTTTGCGGGATGTTTCCAGCCGGAGAGAGCAGCGTGGATGACTTAAGGAAGGCTCTCCAAAAGCTGAGGCTCAATGATTCTTCCTTTCAATATGAGCCTGAGAATTCTCCGGCTCTGGGCATGGGATTCAGGTGCGGTTTTTTAGGCCTCCTCCACAGGGAGATAGTCCAGGAGAGATTGGAAAGAGAATTTGATTTAAGCCTTATCACTACTGCTCCGAGCGTGAGCTTCAGGTTCACTCGCCAGGACGACGAGGTTAAAGAAATCCATAATCCGTCACAACTACCTCTTCCTCACCAAATGAAAAAAATTGAGGAGCCGTTTCTCAAATCTCTGATCATAACGCCTGATAAGTATCTGGGAGCTGTCCTCAAGCTTCTGGAAAGTCGGCGAGGAGAACAGAAGAAGCTGGAGTACATCAGCACCCAGCGCATCTTTTTGACCTATCTTCTTCCTCTGAATGAAGTAGTCATAGATTTCTACAATCAACTGAAATCCGTATCGCAGGGTTATGCCTCCATGGATTACGAGTTTGCAGGGTTTAGAGAATCACCTCTGGTCAAGCTGGACATCCTGATAAACAGAGAGGCTGTGGATGCTTTTTCTTTGATCGTCCATAAGGATAAAGCCTTTTCCCGGGGAAAGATGCTTGTGGAAAAGATGAGAAAGCTCATCCCCCGTCAGCAATGGGAGGTTTCTCTCCAGGCCGCCATAGGCAAGAGAGTGATTGCCCGGGAAACCATCAAGCCCTACCGGAAGGATGTTCTGGCTAAGCTCTATGGAGGAGACTACACAAGAAAAATGAAGCTCCTGGAAAAGCAGAAAACGGGCAAAAAAAGAATGAAGAAAATAGGGCGCGTAGAAATTCCTCAAGAGGCTTTCCTCGCCATCCTGGAGATAAAATAAGAAGCTATAATCGCGGGGCTTGGCAAGCCTCCCTTAATTTGACTCAAGCTAGAAATTTTTCAGCAAAGTTTTTATAATATATGAAGTAAATATTATTAAGACATTNTCCTGAAAGCAGCTAAAGNTTTTACGAGAATATAGAGGCCAAATTCAATATTAGACTTTTTAATTAAAATAAATGAAAGGAATTTGAGTTGATAAAGGTTCNTCCTTTACGTTTCCTTCTTTTTGTCTGTGTTACTCTCAGCTTATTTTCGCCTGCATATCNGGGAAATTCAAAAATGAAGAAGGAGAACAGATTAAATCTTCTTCTTATCACAATAGATACGCTCAGAGCAGACAGGTTGAGTTGTTACAGCAGTGAACATTTGATGACGCCAAATATTGATAGTCTGGCAGAGAGAGGAGTATTATTTACAAGAGCCTTTGCCCATACAAGCACGACCTTACCTTCCCATGTAAATATTCTTTTTGGTACAACGCCGTTGCATCATGGAGTTCATGATAATTCTAATTTCATAATCAGGGAAGAATTCTTGTCCGTAGCAGAGCATTTAAAGGAATATGATTACGCTACTGCTGCTTTCATCGGTGCCTTTCCTCTTGATTCAAGGTTTGGAGTTTCCCAGGGTTTCGACCTTTATGATGATGATTATGATGTCCGGAGCTCTAAAACTGATTTGGGTAAAGAACGAAAAGCGGAAGTAGTAGTGGACAGAGCTATTAGATGGCTGAAAGAGCAGAATTCTCTGTGGTTCCTCTGGATACACTGCTGGGATCCACATGATCCCTATAAGCCGCCAGAGCCGTTTAAAACTCGATTTTCTAAGAATCCCTACGATGGAGAAGTGGCTTATGTCGATCATATTTTGGGAAGACTTTTTAGCTACATGGAAGAAAAAAATTTATTTGATAATTCATTGGTCATATTAACGGGAGATCATGGAGAATCGCTGTGGGAACATAATGAGGAAACTCATGGATTTTTCGCTTATAATTCGACAACATGGATTCCTCTTATTATTTCCGTTCCTGATTTAAAATCCAGAAAAGTTGAGCAGCATGTTTCGCACACTGACATTTTTCCCACTATCTGTGAAGTGCTTGATATAGAAAAGCCGGCTTTTCTCCACGGCACTTCACTATTGCCTGCTTTAAAAGGGAAGAAGCTTCAAAGACGAGCCATTTATTTTGAATCGCTTTATCCGTATTACAGTCGAGGATGGGCGCCCCTTAGAGGGTATATTTATGACAATGAAAAATTTATAGATTCACCCTTGCCAGAGCTTTACAATATTGAAAAGGATTTCGACGAAGTTGAAAATCTCGCAGGCAAAAAAGACTTAACTGGATACAGAAAAAAGCTTGACACAATCATTAATAGTCTATTCGTGGATGAAAGTTCGCAAGCAAGACAGAAGTTAGATAGAGAATCCCTGGAAAAGCTAAGAAGCCTTGGCTATGTATCGGGGAGCAGTGTCCCCGCTAAAGAAAGCTTTGGCCCTGACCATGATGTGAAAGTTCTTATCCCTTATCACAATAAGTCTACCAAGGCCATGAATCTTTACAGGGAGGGCAAAGTTGGTGAAGGAATTAAGCTTCTCAAAGAAGTCATCACAGAACGGGATGATGTAGGTATAGCTTATGAAAATCTGGCAAAGATATATGAAGAACAAGGGAGGTTGATAGATGCTATTGAGGTTTTAAAGCTGGGGCTTGATGCTGCTCCTTCCTACTACGAAATTTTGTACACCTATGTAACTTGCCTTTTAAAAGCAGGGCAGTTTGATAAAGTCATTGCAGTTGTTAACGCACGAAGTTCTCTTCGGATGGAGATCGATCCTGAGATATGGAATTTTTTAGGTCTTGCCTATTGGAACATCGGAAATCTGGAAGATGCCCAAAAAGCTTTTGAGAAATCTATCTCATTGGATAAAAAATTCCCCATTCCTTACAATAATCTCGGCTCACTTTACTTTTCCATATTCAAAGAAACAAAAGATATAAAAGTTTACGAAAAAGCTCTTGAGAAATACAAAAAGGCCGTAGAACTCGATCCTTTTTATCAAACGGCTTACCATGGATTAGGAGTTGCCTATTTACAGGTGGAGAATTTTGAAAGTTCGATTAACTCTTTTAAAAAAGTATTAGAATTGGATCCGGACAACGAGCAGGCCATGTATTATTTGGGTATTGCCTACATGAGAAAGGGGGATAAAGTAAACGCCTGCAAATATTTCAATATGTTCAAAGCAAGCCCCTCTTATCATCTTCTTTCCTCAGAAGAAAAAGCTAAATTAGAGGAATGGATCCAAGAGTGCGCTCCGGTGCGGAAATAGACTTCCATCTTTTCAAAGTTTGATGAGATAGCCACGCTCCCTTCGGTCGTTCGCCTTGACAATTTAACTATGATAATTGCGTTTGCATTAATATAGACGCAATATATATTTCTACAATGTCATTGCGAGCCCTGAAAGGGCGTGGCAATCTCTTAAGATGAATTAACGAGATCGCCCAGCCTGTTCCGAGCAAAGCGAAGGAATCTTCTTCGCTCCTCGCGATGACACTGGAATAATTGTGTTTGCTTTAGTAATAACTTGATCCGGCCGAGCTGGTCTGGATGGTCCAAATAACAAGGCTTGTTTTGTATAATATTTACTCTTGTCGTTTTATAGCTTATATTTAGTTCATGATGAAGACGACGCTTGAAAAAATAGTCGAGAAAGGAATCAGCTTCCTCTCTAAAATTTTTCCGCTTAAATCCTATCTTCATTTTCCTCTTCTCAGTGCGGCAATTTTCTGGGGGATTAGAAGAGCCACGGAGTGGAAGGAGAAGATTCTTTCCTGGCAGGTTTATCTTGATCCTGAGCGCATCGAGGTGAAGCCTGATGAGTTTGTGCTTAGTTTTTTTCGAAAACATCCTGTCCTGAACAAGATTTACGAGGCTGAAATGAGAAAGAAAGAAAAGAAAGACGTGGAGAATTTAAGAGAGGCTTTTAACAGGCTCTACCCCATCCTCGGCCTTGATGACCCTTTTCTCTCCGCCCTTTTTTATGAAGAGCTCAAATCAAGCGACTTCAAGAAAATTGTAGATGGGTTCGAAGAAAAGGTCAGTCGTGCTGAGAAAGATATCGAAGCTTTCGAGGGTAAATCAAGACTTCTTGAAGGTCTGGAGACGATTGGCGAAGAAGTCGCCTCCCTCAGCATTGATCTTATGTCCAAGGATGAAGTCCAGGAAGTTGTAGCAAATACGATTAAAAAGTGGGAGAAGGAAGGAAACTGATATAAACGCAATATATATTTTTACAATGTCATTGCGAGCCCTGAAAGGGCGTGGCAATATCATATAAAATTGTCATTGCGAGGAGCATAGCGACGCGGCAATCTCATAAAAAAAGGTTGAGATCGCCACGCTTCGCTCGCGACAGAGGATCGCCCAGCCTGTTCCGAGCAAAGCGAAGGAATCTTCTTCGCTCCTCGCGATGACAGTGGAATAATTGCGTTTGTATTAATAAAGAAATGAAGGAGGAAGTGAATTAGGAGGTGGAGAGGGAAATGAATAATAATCTTATCTCGAAAGAAACGATTGCCAGTTTTCGGNTTATCCCCAAAATATGCTTCATCACTTTTTTTCTTCTTTTTTGGCTTTTTTCACTCCCTGCCTGTGTTTCCCATATTAAGGATGCTAAGTTTTTTTATTCTCAAGGACAGAAGTTCTCCCGCCTTTACCAGACTGAGAAGGCAATTGCTTCTTTCAAAAGGGCCTTGATCGAGGCTGAGTTGGAGGCTGAGAAGCATCCTTCAGCCCAGGCTTTCATGTTGAAAGGGATGGCTGAATTGAACCTGGAATTGTGGGAGGAAGCAGAGGAAAGCTTTCTCAACGCTTTTTCTTACGGATTTGAGAAGGGCGAGGAATGGGCTCGCGAGATTTCCCTTTTAGGATTGGCTTCTTCATTGGATGAACTCAAGCTTGAAGATTCTGCTCTAAATATCTACGCCAGTGTTCTTGATAAATCAAAGCTGAAACAAGTATCTGTTTTTGCCGCTCAAAAATATACAGATGCGATGCTCAGAAGAGCGCTCCAGAAAGAAGGGAAAGAGAAGCAGAAAATATTGACTGCAGCCCTCAAAGAAGCGCAGCAGCTCACCACTAAGGATTTAAGCTGCGGCTTTTATCATTATCTCCAATCTCAGGTTTACAGCCACCTCGAAGACTACAAAAAAAGCTTTGAAGAGGCTGTAATGGCCAGAGAGCTGGGGCTTCCCAAACAAGAAATCTTCCGGGATAACGACCTTCAAATCGTATTTTGCTATCAGAGTCTAAAGGAGAAGCTCCCTGTAGAAGAATGGGAAGAGTTTCGGTCCAGATACATGGCCTGGGTGAAAAGATGGAACTGGAGAGATCCTGAAACTCCTTCTTGGAAAAGCGAGGTTAGGAATGCTGCCGACAATTGAGTGGAGAAAAGATAGAGTTGTCATGATCGACCAGAGAAAGTTGCCCGGGGAGGAAGTTTATGTGGAATGCACGGATTACAATCAGGTGGCCGAAGCTGTAGAAAAGATGATAATCCGGGGAGCACCGGCCATCGGGATAGCTGCGGCGTATGGTGTGGCTCTGGGCCTGTTGAGAGTTGTGAGCGAAGAAAATCTGGATGAAGAATTTGACCGGATTTATCGCCGGCTGGAGAGGACAAGGCCGACTGCTCGCAATTTATTCTGGGCTCTGGAAAGGATGAAAAAAACCTTCGAGAAGAACAAGGGTCTGTCTTTTACCGAGCTTAAGCAGAGAATGATCCTGGAAGCGACGGACATAGAGAGAGAAGACATAGAAACCAACAAGAAAATAGGCATTTCGGGAAAGGACCTGCTCAAAGACGGTCAGTCTGTCCTGACTCACTGTAATGCTGGATTGCTGGGAACAGCCGGCTACGGCACAGCCTTGGGAGTCGTCCGGGCGGCTTTCCGAGAGGGAAAGAAGATTCAGGTTTATGCTGATGAGACCAGGCCTTTCCTTCAAGGAGCAAGATTGACATGCTGGGAACTTGACAGAGAAAATATCCCGGTCACTTTAATAACAGATAACACGGCAGGTTTCCTGATGCAAAAAGGAATGATTTCTGTGGTGATGACAGGAGCTGACAGGATAGCCAGAAACGGCGACACAGCCAACAAAATAGGAACATATACGCTAGCTGTTCTGGCAAAGGAACACAGTCTTCCATTCTATGTAGCTGCTCCTTCAAACACCATAGATTTTAATCTGCCCGAAGGAGGGGACATTCCGATAGAAGAAAGAGATCCCCAGGAAGTTAGGGAAATAGGAGGTCGATGTCTGACTCTTCCCCATGTGAAAGTCAAAAACCCAGCCTTTGACATCACCCCTGCCAGGTACATCTCTGCCATAATCACCGAAAAAGGGATTACTTATCCTCCCTATGAAAAAAATCTAAAAGCTTTAAAAGATAAAAGAATTTAAGATGATGAATGTTTTAGGGATTGAAACCTCCTGTGATGAGACCTCTGCTTCTGTCTTAAACAGCGACTTTAAAATCCTGAGCAGTGTAGTCCTCTCTCAGGACGAGATACATGCTCCTTATGGCGGAGTTGTCCCTGAATTAGCATCACGCCAGCACCTTACTTCCATAGGCTATGTTGTCCAGGAGTGCTTGGAGCGTGCCAGGCTTAAGCTTGAAAAGATCAGTGCTTATGCTGTTACCCAGGGACCTGGCCTGATCGGTTCTCTTCTCGTCGGGCTTTCTTTTGCCAAAGGGCTGGCTTTCTATTTTGCCAAACCTTTGATAGGAATAGACCATCTTGAAGCTCATATTGAGTCTGCATTTCTAGAAACCAGGGAAATTCCTTTTCCTGCGCTGGCTCTTGTTGTCTCAGGAGGACATACCTCAACATTTTTTGTGAAGAAAAAACTTGATTATAAGCTTGTCGGACGGACAAGAGATGATGCTGCGGGAGAAGTGCTGGATAAGATAGCCAAATTTCTTGATTTAGGCTACCCTGGGGGGCCGATTATCGATAAACTGGCGGAGAAAGGGAAACCCAGAAAGTTCGCGTTTGGTCTGCCCCGTATGACGGACGGTAGCCTTGATTTCAGTTTTAGCGGGCTTAAAACAGCTGCTTTGAAGCTGGTTAAAGAAAATAAACTCTCAAAGAGCCATCCTCATTTTTTCGATTTTTTAGCCAGTTTTGAGATGGCCGTGATCAGGGCATTGCTATCAAACCTGGCTCAGGCCATGAAGCTTTTCAAACCAGAATCGCTCGTTCTCTGTGGCGGAGTTGCCAGAAATAAGAAGCTAAGGCACCAGTTTACCGAGTTCGGTCGGAAGCAACGCTTGCCTTCTTTTATCCCTTCCCCTGAGCTCTGCACTGACAACGCAGCCATGGTAGCTTCTCTTGGTTTAGTGAAACTCAAGAGCGGAAAAAAGCTTTCTTTTTCTTTGGATCTGAATGCCTATCCCCGATTTGAATATCAAGGGGTCAGACTTGCAAAACTTGTATAATTGTATAAAGCCGTAGGACTTTGAAAACTTGAATTTTTTGCAGGATAAAAAGGGGCAGGTTACCTTTTTTCTTGTAGGGGTTTGATTCATCAAACCCACCTTTTAAATATAAAATTCTTATGTAAAGATTGAATTGTCTAAAGCAGTAGCAATCAAAAATGCAAGTTTCGCAGGTCTGACCCCACTTTTTTGCTATTTTTTTGAACCAATGAGGTAAAATATACGTATTATTTGATTGAAACAAGATAAACTAGCTAGACTGAATGAATGATAAAATTTATGATTATTGTTCACATAATTTTTTTCAAGGAGGAGTAACGTGAGGATGAAATCGATTTTTATTCTGGTCCTAATTTTAACCTTATTTTTCAAGCCCTCTTTCTCCCAGGAAGAAAAGATTCTTTCTTTTTCTTTGGAAGATTGTATTGTCAAGGCCTTGAAAGACAATCTCACCGTAGCTGTAGAGGTTTATAATCCTGACTTGGCTGATGCTTCCCTTTCTAAAGCCAAAGAATTCTTTTTGCCACGCTTGGATGTTGGTCTTGGAAATGAACGGACTGAAAATCCCTCTTATTGGTGGCTTGAACAAGCTGATATTGTTGTGAGAAAGTACACTGATTACTCAGTTTCTTTGGTTCAGCAAATACCCACGGGAGGAAACTTCTCCCTGGGTTTAACGGGGTATACATCTGATACAACAGCTGGCTTTCAGACCCTGAATCCAACCTATGGAAACACTTTACGCTTAAATTTTACCCAGCCTCTTTTGAAGGGCTTTGGGTTCAACGTCAGCAGAAGAGAGATTATTGTTGCTCGAAACAACCTGGATATTTCTGTTAATCAATTCCAATCTGTTCTTATGGATACCATCTACAAGGTTCAGGAAGCTTACTGGAACCTTGTCTATTCTATTGAAGATTACAAAGTCAAACAGCAATCTTTACAGCTTGCTCGAGATCTTTTGGCCAAGAATAAAAAGGAAGTTGAAGTGGGAAAATTAGCGCCCATAGAGATATTGAATGCTGAGACAGTCGTGGCTTCCAGGGAAGCTGACATCCTTCAAGCAGAAGCTCTTACCAGAAGGAATGAAGATGTGCTCATAGACTTGCTTCACCTCACTGAAGAAGCGGGGACGGGCACCAAAAGGATTGTCCCTTTGGATAAACCAAGCTTTATTCGAAAAGATATATCATTAGACGAAGCGTTGAAAGAAGCTTTAGAGAAGAGACCTGAGCTTAGGATGAAAAAGATAAACGTAGAAACAAATGAGTTAAACATGGGTGTTGCTAAAAATCAGATGCTCCCTGGTCTGGATCTACAATTTTCTTACTGGAGCCCTGGACTTTCAGGAGATAGAATCATCTATGGGGCTGGCGATCCTTTCCCAGAACCTATAGGAACAGAAGAAGGAAGCCCTGGGGATTCTCTCCGTGATGCCTTCAAGCTGCTTTATGATAACTGGACCGTAGGTTTGACTCTTTCTATACCTCTGAGCAGTTTTACGTCAAGAGCTGATTACGTGAGGGCCAAGATGGAATTAGAGAAGAGCCAGCTCGAACTGGAAAACATCGAAAAGCAGATCTTTTTAGACGTTAAGAACGCAGTGAGGGATATTGAAACAAATGCCAAGAGATTCCAGGCCTACCGGCTTGCCCGGGAATTGGCCGAGCAGAGGTTGGAAGCCGAGGTGAAAAAACTGAACGTAGGACTCACCACAAACTACTTTGTTCTCCAATATCAGGAGGGATTGGCAAGGGAAAGGTCTCTGGAGCTTATGTCTTTGATTGATTACAATCTTGCTTGGGCGAGGCTGGAGAAAGCTGTCGGAGCGAGCCTGGAGAAGAGAAACATAAAAATATCCCAATTCAATAAATAGTTTTTTTGTAGGGGTTTGATTCATCAAACCCACTTTATGAGTATAAAAATTTTTTATTTTTAGGTTTAATATATTTAATAAGTTAATCCATTAATAGATTCAAAAATGTGGGCTTGATTTATCAAGCCCCTACAGAAGAACGGATTTTTTTAGCAACGGAGCTTGGCTCATCAAATCCCTCGCACTTTTCCAAATCTATAGGTTTGATTAATTACCCACACAAAATGGAAGAGAACCGATTTATCAAAACTTAATTGGCACCTCATTTTTCTAAAAAATTTTGACTAAACATCATGATTTGTAGTACATATTTTTTAGAAAATTTCAAATGTTTTTACTTTACTCAGCAATATTCAATGATTGGGGAACTAATCATGGATAAAAAAAGTTTGCTCGATGATTTGATTAAAAATTATAAATTAAAGCACAATAAATCAGAGGCACTCTTTGCAGAAGCTTCCAAGTATCAAATCAAAGGAGGCAGCCATAACCTGCGGCTTTTCGACCCTTTTCCTTTCTACGATGTTCAATGCAGCGGTTCTAAGGTCATAGATGCTGATGGCAATACTTATGTAGATTTTTGGCAGGGGCATTTTGCCAATGTTTTGGGGCACAATCCAAAAATAGTTATCAACGCCCTCCTTGGTTACTTCCAAAAGAGTCAAGGGCTAACAACAGGATTTCCCGGAGATTACCAGAGGGAATTGGCGGAGCTCATACTCAGCCGAATAGAGGCAGATAAGATTCGTTTCACCACGAGCGGTACTCTAGCCACGATGTATGCCATAATGCTGGCTAAGGCCTTTACAAAAAGAGATTTGGTGATGAAGGTGGGGGGAGGCTGGCATGGGGCTCACCCTTACGCTCTAAAGGGGATTACGGTCTATGACCAAGGTCTGCATAACTTAGAATCTGCCGGTCTTCCCTCTGGCGCTGATTCTATGATAATCATTACAAGATTTAACGATACGGAAAATCTTGAGAAAAAATTCAGGGAACATGGTGAAAGAATTGCCTGTTTCGTTCTGGAACCTTTTATCGGGGCAGGCGGATTTATTTTTTCCGATAAAGATTACCTCCAGAAAGCAAGAGAATTGACACAGCAATACAATTCCCTGCTTATATTTGATGAGGTAGTTTCTGGGTTTCGCTTTCATGCCGGAGGACTTCAAAGCTTATACGCCATCAAACCTGATTTAACCGTCTTGGGTAAGGCTATAGGCGGAGGGATGCCAGTCAGCGCAGTGGCAGGAAGAGATGATGTGATGGTACTCTGCAGTCCAGAAGCGAAACCCGGTCAGAAAGTGAAGTTTGAAGGAGGGACGTTTTCTGCCCATCCTGCATCTATGTTAGCTGGTTTAACTTATGTCAAATATTTGATGGAGAACGAGTCTGAAATCTACCCAAGAATAGGACAATTAGGGGCAAAGATCAGGAACGGAATTGAGGAGATATTTACTGCTCATGGATTCAACGTTAAATGCACTGGTTATGGCGCGCAAGTGCCTGATAACAGCTCCTGTGTTGGAGTGCAATTTCTTCAGGAAAAAATTGATCGAATTACTTTTCCAGAGCAGGTCTGGAATCCGGAAGTTAGTGATTTAGAGTTGAGAGAGAAAATTTTCAAATTAGCCATGCTCGAGGAAGGATTCAATATTTTCCACG
>JGI2171J19970_10001184_pt1 | contig 14464 bp, 9 predicted proteins | sample DeeMarSWOR324_28_FD_19970 | JGI IMG/M metagenome (IMG submission 19970) | reverse complement strand
GTAATCATTTGCCCCACTGTGCGCGAGGCAGACGGACTGGCCATGAGTTCCCGCAACGCTAACCTTACTCCTGCTGCTCGCCGGAAAGCTACCTGCCTCTATCATGCCTTGTGTGCCGCCAAAGACCTATTTTAGCGCGGTGAGCGAGATGCAGATACGCTTTGGACAGCCATTTATAAGATGATCAAATCTACGGATATGGCCCGCCTCGATTACGTGAGTGTAGCCCATCCTGATACACTCATTGAATTAGACATTGCTCAAGACCGGGCACTGTTGTCACTTGCAGTTTTCCTTGGCGCAGTGCGCCTGATTGATAACATGGTAGTAGGAACGTGATCCTTGACTAAGGCCAAGGCCCGTTAGCTGTATCTTCAAGAATAGGGCGGGTATCCTTCTCCCGGATAAGCTCGGTACAGGCCCAATTCAGGGCACAAGTGAAATAGGCACTTCCCTGAAAAGCCTTCCGGGAAAAGGGAGCAGGACATTTTCAACTGGAACTCCAATAAAAGGCGCGAATACTTCTGGCATGTACTGTCAAATAATCCCTACTATATATGACGGGGTTGAAGACATTTCACAATAGACTGGTTACAGCAACCACTAAAGCGGAGTGTGAGTTCCCAGACCCTTTGTGCCTGCAAAAAGGGTAACCCTGCTAACCGAATAGAGACTAACAGTTCAATGAACAACCAAACCTGTTATTTCGGCTATTCCTGAAACATTGCCCTTTTCTCCTCTTCAGTTACCCTCATGGAGCTATTTTTCGCCTTCGATATAAAAGTCAAGAATCTTCTCTCTTCCCTCATACTATTTATTCCGATATAACCCGATAGCATTTATTTAAAAACGATACTTTAAAAAATATAATATAATATTTTATTATGAAAAATATGAAAATTATTAATTTGACTCATAGTTCATCAACTCTTTACTATACTATTATTACGTTGCGGATCTTTACCAAGAATCAGAGCTCATTAAGCCTTAAATGGCTCAGGGACCTGAGAAAGGATAATTTTCCGAGAATCTACAGCTAAAGTAAAATAATTAATATACAGTCAAATGGCAAAAAGGAGGTCACAATGGATATAGAAAATCTGCCTGACAACCCTTACCTATTACTGACGCCCGGGCCAATATCTACGACAAAAAGTGTCAAGGCAACAATGCTAAGGGACTGGTGCACGTGGGATAATGATTACAAAGATCTTGTTCAGAATTTAAGGTCAAGACTATTAAAACTTTCAACAAAAAATACAGATAAATACACAACTGTTTTAATGCAGGGAAGCGGTACATTCTCTGTTGAATCAATTATAGGCTCAATTGTCCCTGAAAAGGGTAAGCTGCTTGTGCTCGCAAATGGAGCCTATGGGGACAGAATTGCCCTGATTGCGAAGACTCTTAAAATAAACACCATAGTCCACGATAGCGGAGAAATTACGCCTCCAGATCTGGGAAAGCTTGAAAAAACACTTGAACAGGATAAGGAGATAACCCATGTTGCATTAGTCCATTGCGAGACAACCACGGGAATGCTCAACCCCATAGAAAAAACAGGCAAGATAGTAAAAAAATATGGGAAAATCTATTTTGTTGATACAATAAGCAGTTTCGGCGGGGTTCCCATGGATATAGATGAGCTGGATATAGATTTTTGTGTAGGCAGCGCAAACAAATGCATCCAGGGCGTTCCCGGCTTCGGTTTTATATTTGCAAAAAGAGAAGAGCTGGTGAAATGTAAAGGGCAGGCCCGTTCACTCTCCCTTGATCTTTACGATCAGTGGCAAATGATGGAAACCGATAAGGGCAAGTGGCGATATACATCTCCCACACATATTGTAAGGGCATTCTATCAGGCGATGGAAGAGTTGGATGAAGAAGGGGGTATACCCAAGAGGCATGAGCGCTATAGTGAGAATCACAGAGTACTGGTTGACGGTATGAGGAAACTCGGATTTAAAACACTGCTGCCTGATGAATATCAGTCTCCGATTATTACAGCATTCCGTAGCCCAGAAAGTGAAAAATATAACTTTACGACATTTTACAACAAAATGAAGGAAAGCGGGTTTGTTATTTATCCAGGTAAAGTGACAAAAATTGACACATTCAGAATTGGCAATATAGGGCACGTTTTTCCCGGCGATATGAAACGGCTATTAAAAGCCATTGAGAAATCAATGTTCTGGAATGAATAACTAAAAATTCCTATTTCTGCAATAATAAACCTTTCTTTACGGAGGAGACAATGATTATAGGAATTCTTAAAGAAATCAAATCCGAAGAAAATCGTGTTTCTATGACCCCTGCAGGGGTGGAGGTAATGAAGCAACACGGGCATACGGTGCTGGTAGAAAAACATGCCGGTGCAGGAAGCGGATTTGATAACGAATCCTATGTGAGCGCCGGTGCCAAGATTATCGATACACCTGAGGATATTTACGGCCAGGCCCACATGGTCATGCATGTGAAAGAGCCCCTGCCTTCCGAGTATGAACTCATCAGGAAAGAGCAAATCGTATTCACCTATCTCCACCTGGCTGCAGCAGAGGAACTGACTAATGTACTCATTAAAAGTGGTTCCATCAACATTGCCTATGAAACCATTCAAAAAGAAGATGGTTCTCTGCCGCTCCTCACCCCAATGAGCGAGGTGGCAGGGCGCATGTCGATTCAGGAGGGAGCCAAGTACCTGGAAATGGCTCAAGGCGGTGAAGGCATTTTGCTGAGTGGTGTGCCTGGTGTAGCTTCTGCAACGGTAATAGTTATCGGTGCAGGGATTGTGGGCACAAACGCAGCCAAAATGGCATGCGGTCTGGGGGCCAAAGTTTACCTGCTTGATATAAACTTAGACAGACTTCGCTACCTGAGCGATGTAATGCCAAGCAACTGTTTTCTGCTGATGTTCAGCCCCGCTACCATTCGAAAACTTATAATAGAAGCTGATCTGGTTGTGGGGGCCGTTCTCATCCCCGGAGCCAAGGCCCCAAAACTGGTTACACGGGAGATGTTAAAGACCATGAAAAAGGGCGCTGTGATGGTGGACGTGGCTATCGATCAAGGGGGGAGCTTTGAAACATCAAAACCCACTACCCACTCAGACCCAATCTATATTGTAGAGGGGGTGGTACACTACTGTGTAGCGAACATGCCTGGTGCCGTTGCCAAGACCTCCACCCTTGCCCTGACCAACGCCACCCTACCTTATGCCGTTGAAATCGCCAACAAGGGGTGGAAAAGAGCATTTGAGGAAAACTCTGAAATTAAACGGGGTGCTAACGTAGTAAAGGGCAAGGTCACCTACAAAGGTGTTGCCGATGCATTCGGCCTTGAGTATGTCCCGATCGACAGTCTATTGTAATCTTAGCAGGGATGTAAAGCCTGCGCCAAATCATCTAATATGATTTATTTTCACGAACAAACAGGACAGCGCCAATCCCTATGATAGCTAAGATGCTTAAAACAAGAAAAACGGGTTTATATGAACCGAATGCGTCCACCAATAGACCGGAAAAAAACATGGCACACATGCTGCCCAAATGTCCCCCGGCTTCAAGGAAGCCCGCTCCGGTCCCTGCCAATTCCGGAGGGATCAAGTCTAACTCCAAGGCGAAGAATTGGGGGGCGATGAGTTGTTCGAAAAATCCGACATCGGCAATAAGAATTATGGTCCATTCTAAACGGCCAGCACTTGCCAAAAAAATAGTTGACAACAAAATGAAAGATAATGCGATCAAGAGCAACGGTTTCCTTCTGCCCCCGAAAGCAACGTCCGACAGATACCCTCCCAGAGGACTCGCCACGAGTCCTGCCATGGGATATACAGCGGCTAAAAGGCTTGCTGTAACCACACTTAAGCCATAAGACTCATACAGGTATGCAGGTAACCATACCAGGATACCGTATCTAATATACATTAGGCAGCAAAATCCGAGGCAGGCCATTCTCACAGCCTTATTAGACAAAATGGCCATAAGCCTGTTGACGTTTCCAGAGCATTTTCCAGCTGGTTCAGGTGGCCTGAATGGAACACTTTGTACACTATTTCCATCAGGACGGTCGTCAACAACCATCCAGTAAACAAACAACACGGATAACAGGATTATAGGTAGTGTCCAAAAGGCTACTCTCCAGCCAAAGGTCTTGCCCAGATATCCTGCTAATACATAGGCTAAGACGGAAAAAATGCATACACAGGTGGCATATATCCCTAAGGCTCGCCCTCTTTCTGTATCTGGAAACCAGTTGTTCAGGAGTTTGACACTTGGCCCGAAGCCTCCCCCCTGTCCAAGGCCATTGAGACTCTGAAAGCCTATTAGATAGAACAGGCTGTACCCAGCGCTAAAGAAAAAGTTAGCTAAAGCGGAAGTAATACCTCCGAGGGTTATGATTTTCCTGGGTCCCAGGATATCGCTTAAATAGCCTGCTGGAAATTGGGCAGCCGCATAGAAGGCGAAAAAGCAAGTGCTTATGAGACCGACCTGAGCATGCGAGAGCTTCAAATCTTCCATAATCAGTGGAATTACCGGTGAGAAGTTAAGCCTATTCAGATAAAAACAACCATAAACCAGCCACATAAGGGATAAAATAGTATATCGAGGCTGCCACCATCTTTTGGAAGTTAATAATCGGGTCGGAAACATCGCATATATTTAATTAGGTCGCAGATTTTCGTCGATGCCCGCAGAAAACTATTTTAAAATATTCAAAATCTTAACAATCTGCGTTCACCTGCGCGCTAATGCCTGAGCCTAGCAATGGCAAGCGGGTCTGCGTCCAAAATGTAAATTCCTATGCTATCAAGTTATACATAGAAAGCAAATATAATCGCGTCAATTTGAGAAAACAAAAAACTCAAAGAAAGGGCTTGTTATGCGAGGTAAGGGTATCAAACGATTTGGGATAAAGCAATTATGGTGTACTCCTGAAAGGCCCTCGTAATCTGCCCGTCTACATATAATACTTCACAATTATGGTAGTGTTTATAGATTACGGTTACGATGCCCGTTTCGTTCTGAGGTTACATCATTCGTCTTTCTATTTTCACATTACCATAACCGTTAACCGAAACGAGCTTCTCTACCTTAACCATTACCGAAATACTAAAGAAATACACTCCGGAGGATTAAACCCTGAAATTTTTGGCCACATCCCTCTACTTCTATAGATATCGCCTGTAGAAAATTTGTTCAGCCCAGTTAAAACATCATTCGTAAATGGTTACAAAAAGGAGAAGAAGAGGCTTGCGAGCCAAAAATTAGATGAAGTATTATTGAGTTATCAATTTGGTGAAGAGGTAAGTTAGCATCGACAGCTGATTCAACAAAATACGCACGAGATTGGTATTTGCCTTGTATTACTATATAGCCAATCTTTTTTTGAGCCCTTCCTGGCATTACGGGGCGGCGATTCCTTCTGGGCCCTATGTACTGAGGGGACTATTGCAGCCTGCCCATTGGTGGACAAGGTAGAGAGGGAATTGTTTATCAACCGCCGGCCACCTGATCAGGGAAGTCCTTTCTAATCCACTGTTAAGAGATTCCTAAAGATAACATTTTGTTATTAATAATATAATATTTATTATTTTGACTTATATCTATGAAAATATTAACAAAGTTTACATATTGAATGTATGTTATATTTTGACATTTTACATCGCCTGCCGAGAGACATAGCCTGCGCAAATGAGGTTTTAATCTATGACACTTGGGATCATAAACTATCGGATCAGGGCTCTAAACATAGTTCTAATTCCCCCTATGAATTTGGAAAGTACCTTTTCTCTATCTTGTCAATCCCGGTTTACACATCTTCTTTCCATGTAGTAATGGGAGCCGGTCTGGTAAATGAATTTGTTACGTTTTGAATTGACAAACAGTGGTCTTTTTCTATATTTTATTCAAAGAATAGCAAAACCTTATTCAGTGAAAGGAGGTGTTGGATATTGCGCAGGGGAGTATCATAAAAAAAGGAGGTGATGTAAATTTCTCAAAGTTTTTAGCAGGATGAGATTAAGGGGCAAACTTGACACTACCGAAATTTTAGAAGGAAGGAGGAAAAATAATGAAAGCAAAATTAGTAGTTAGTGTAGGGTTAGCTATTTGTGTAGCGATAAGTTTTCTTCTCGCTGCACCTGTTCTTGCTGCCACTCCTGCACCTAAGCTCGCAGATTCCGTAACGGCCTTTGGGGGTTCTGGCGCAGTGGAGATAGATGGAGAGGTGGCCAAATTTATTGAAAAAGAACTGGGTGTTAAAGTTAAATTTGACTCCCTGTCCCACGGGGTAATTCACTCCAGGGTGATAGCTGAAGCTCCTCGTTTTTCTGCAGACATATGTTGGAACGTAGGTTTTCCACTAATGGTAGAGGCCAAGGAGAAAGGATGGTCTGTAGCCTATGATTCTCCAAACTGGCGGGGATCTGGTGACGTATTCGTAGACCCTGATGGGTACTGGTGGAACAACGGGAACTGGGCATTTGTTTTGGTGGGCAATAAGGATTTGCTTGCCAAAAAAGGTTACGCATTGCCTACTAGTTGGGAGGAACTCTTGGATCCTAAGTGGAAAAATAACATTATTATGCCCTCTCCAGCGACTTCTGGTACTGCTTTTATGATGTTATATAGTTTTATGACGCTTTATGGCTTCAATGTGGGTAAAGGAGAAGAAGGAGGATGGAAATACCTGGAAGCGTTGAACAAAAATATACACCATTTTACCAGAGGTGGTAATGTTCCCAGCGACCTTGTGGGAAGGGGAGAATTTATGCTGGGAATCTCCTCAGATGAGATGGTCTTACCAAGAATCAAGGAGGGCTATCCCCTTGTGTGGTGTGTTCCCAAAGAGGGGATTGGTTACGGTTCTGCTGGTGCCATTATTTTTAAGGGAACTGAGAAGCTGTATACCTGCCAAAAAATTATAGACCTCTTCGGAACCACGAAGTTCTGTAAGTTTTGGAGCGGATTAGCCGGTTATGTAACCAAAGACCCTAAAGCGGTTAGTGCACTTTATGGAAAAATACCAAAATATATCCCCAACATTAATCAGGCATGGGCTGTTGCCAATAAAGGCAGGATTATTGATGAGTGGGTAAAGAAGATCGGCAGAGTGCCTAAGAAGTAAGTTTAGCGTGGAAGGAGTAAATGGCGGAGGCAAGAGCATTAAGTCGGTCTGGAGTAGTGGGGCAAGGGGCAAAGGAATTTCTGAGAGCTCATACGATTGATCTCGCAGGTGGCTTATTGTTCTTGCTTTTTGCCATATTTATCGGATGGCCTATTTTCACGGTACTGGTAAAGAGTGTATATGGCTCAGAGGGATTTACCCCAGAGTTTTATAGGAAATTTTTTACTGCTTATTTCTATCGATCCTTTTTGAATACCCTGTTTCTCGGCGCTCTGACCACATTTGTGTGTATAACTGCCGGTTTTTGTATTGCTTTTATAACCACGCGCGGACCTCATTTTCTTCGTATACCTTTGAAATGGATTACGCTCTTACCTCTGATAGCACCACCATATATATTTGCTCTTTCATTAATCATACTTTTTGGACGAAATGGATTAATAACGGAAGCGCTTAATCTGAGGTGGGATATTTTTGGCTTTCCAGGATGTGTTATAGCTCAGACGCTTGCCTTTATTCCTTTGGCCTATCTGATGATTGAGAATACTCTCAGTTCCCTTGACCCGAGCTTAGAGGATAGTGCTGCTAATCTAGGGGCTTCAGAGGGAAAGGTTTTACGCAGCATCATTATTCCTTTATTAACTCCGAGCTTTCTGAAGGCTATTCTTATCGTTTATGTCATGGCAGTAGCGGAGTTTGGGAATGTGGCAATTTTGTGTGGGAGAACTCCATTCCTGGCACCGGATATCTATACGATCATTACAGGCGTTGAACACGATTTTAATATGGCCGGTGTTTTATCTATGTTCTTAATCCTTCCTTGCGCAATCATTTTCATAATACAAAACTACATTATCAAAGGAAAAGGTTATGTGACAGTTTCCGGCAAGCCCGTTTCTACAGAGCCCAGACCTATAAGCCCACATATCTTAATACCAATGATTGTCATCTCTTTTATCACATGTGGCATTATTTTGCTTTCTTTCGGAGTGGTCGGGCTTGGGGCATTTACGAAGATTGTGGGCTTTAATAATACATTTACACTCGATCATATTTTGAATTGGCGTGCTAATGATGCACTTATTAATAGCCTAGAAGTTTCCCTGCTTGCAGGTTTATTTGGCGCGATAATGGGCGTTTTGATAGCCTATGCAGTCATACGGGGGAAATTTAGAGGTCTAACCTCTCTTGAAGGATTGTATTTGGCAGGATTTGCTCTACCTGGTACCGTTCTGGGGATTGGCTATGTCTTTGCTTTTAATAATCCGCCCTTGCTGCTTACCGGAACAATGGCAATTTTGGTTCTTAGCTGTGTGTTCCGCTTTGTGGCTGTAGGCATGGAGGCAGGCATTACTAAACTACAGCAGCTTAGCATTGAAGTTGAAGAGGCATCCACAAACTTGGGAGCTAGCACTATCACGACATTCAGGAGAATAGTTTTGCCCATCATCTTCCCCGCAGCTTTGTATGGGTTTATATATGTCTTTATGACCACCATGGTATCCTTAAGCGCTGTGATTTTCCTTACTTCCCCAGGGTATCCCCTGGCTTCGGTATTTATCTTTCAATGGGCAAATTATGGATACATAGGACTGGCATCCGCTACGGTTGCTAAATTGATTGTGATTGTAGGTATCTGTATAGCGATTATCCAATATATGAGCAAATGGACGGGATTAAGCATAACAAGAAGGGGTTAAAATGCATGATGAAAGAAAACTGATGTTAGTTCTCGATGATATCCATAAATCCTTTGGTGAAGTTGAAGCGGTAAGGGGTGTCTCTGCTGATATCAAAGAGGGAGAATTGATCACCTTTTTGGGGCCGAGTGGCTGTGGCAAGACCACTTTATTACGAATTATTAGTGGATTAAGCACGCCTGATTCAGGGAAGATAATTCTGGATGGCCAGGTAATTAACGATATAACCCCTGAAAAGAGAGGCATCCAGATGTGCTTTCAAAATTACGCTCTATTTCCTCACCTTACCGTAGCAGGTAATATCAGATATGGGCCTGAGGTTCAGAAGTGGCAGAAAAACCGGATAGAAGAGCGATTTGAGGAAATGCTTCACCTAGTTCGCTTGGATGGGCTGGGCGATCGCCGAATTGATGAGCTAAGCGGCGGGCAGCAGCAGCGTGTAGCTCTTGCTAGAGCTTTAGCGTTGGAGCCAAAAGTGTTGCTGTTGGATGAACCTCTTTCCAATTTGGATGCCAACCTTCGGGTACAAATGCGAGACATGCTTCGTGAGATTCAAAGTCGAGTGAATATAACTACTGTTTTTGTCACCCACGATCAGGTTGAAGCGATGACCATCTCAGATAGACTTATCATTATGAAGGAAGGACTGGTAGAGCAAGTTGGGCCTCCTGTTGAAATTTATGATAAACCAAATAATGAATTTATAGCCAGTTTTATTGGCTATGTTAATATTTTAAAGGGAGAGGTTAAGAGTATAAGTAAGGATTCGAAATCCGCCATTTTCTCGACGGAGTTAGGTGATTTGGAAATTTTGACTAGCGAGAAAGATATTAAGGTAGGCTGGAGAGTCTATCTCATTATCAGGCCTGAAACTTTAGTTATCGGCTCACCTGAAGAGACAATAGATATAAATATGGTTAAGGGTACTATAAGAAGTATCATGTATGCGGGTTCAACGGTCAAATATGTAGCTGACATTGAAGGTAAAGACCTTATCATTGATCAATACGACCCTGCCACTCAAGGTATGAGCGAGATGGGTGATAAAGTTACGGTTACCATTCCTCGAAACGTTCATGTGTTAAAAGAGTAGCAGGCATAGCATCTACCTTTTCTCTTATTTCCAAGTGAATAATTTTCTGCCCTTATCGCAAAAAAGTCAATAGCAATAATCGGTTCCAAACCTTCTCGTATATACCCGATTATGGTATCAGTTAGTCTTAAAAGACTAATCCCTTCCCCACTTCTTCAGATAGTCTCCAAAGATCTCCTCATCTGTTGGGATGTATTCTTCAACTGGAACAGAAAGCCAAGTATAGTTGAGGAAATGTCTCCAGTTGATATTGTCAGTGGTCATGTTACCAGCCCAGGTGCCACAGCCAAGGCTCTCGGTCCATGGTTGCCCATTGTACCAGCTTCCGGTGTTGACCAGGCAATGGGGCATATTGCATTCCACCCTGCCTACGTTGGCCTTTATGGCAAGCTGCTCCATACGGTCTTCCCTGGTAGTGTGAATTGAGGCGGAATGGCCCTCGCCTGAGAATTTTAATATCTTCTTCAATCGTTCCAGCATTTCGTCAAATTCGCTCCATTTCCACACGGTCAAAACAAGGCTTAGTTTTTCTCCTGAGAACATATCTTCAGGACCGATCTTTTCCCCAAGAACCATCATAAACCTTGTCCTCTCAGGGATATCGATTCCAGCTAACTGGGCAATATGGGCCGCAGACCTGCCGAAGATATCTCTATTGATCGTCTTCCCATCAGGCCAGAGAGCCTTCCTTAGTTTTTCACGCTCTTCTGTATTGCATAAATATCCACCCTCCGCCTTTAATGCATCCATCATATCATCGTAGATGCTCTCCTCAATAGCCACTGCATTTTCAGAGGAGCAGGAGGTAGAATTATTAGCGGTCTTGGAGCGGGCAATCTTAGTGGCAGCAGCAGATAGATCGGCTGTTTCATCTACAATAGATACAACATTACCAGCCCCAACCGTATGGCTCGGTTTGCCAGCCGCATACACCACCTTTATGAGTGCGGCCCCACCGGTAGCCATAGCAAAATCGCACCTTGCCATTAGTTCCGATGTCTTTTCATTACTCGTATGTTTGATACATTGAAACAGATCCACAGGAGCGCCAACCTTTTCGAGTGCCTTTCTCCCGATCTCAACCACAAGATATGAGGTTTTTTGTGTCCTCGGATGGGGGGAGCAGATCATCGCATTTCTTGTTTTTAAAAGACTTAGACCAATGGTACAAACCGTGCCTTCAGGGTTGGTGCAGGGAACAACATTTGCAACAACTCCTATTGGTTTTGCATATATTTTCAAACCCCTCTTCTTATCCTCTTTAACCAATCCACATGTTTTCGCGCCCCGGAAATCCCATATAGTGCCTCGCGTCTTGCCATTTATCTTGCTGAGTTTATCTTCGTAGACACCAATCTTGCCCTCTTCCACAGCAAGTTTCGCCATAGCCTTGAGGTTTTCCTCCTTCTGCCACTCCCAGCCTACTGCGGCAACCATTTCATCTACCTTTTCCTGAGGCCAAAACTCTACTTCTTCAAAGGCCTTTCGTGCCTTTTCATACATTTCTTGGATGTTGTCTTCCATAATAGTACCCTAACCTCCCTTTCTTGTATTACATGGCTTAATAATATTTCACGATACAATGCTCGGTTTTCCCTTTTCCCAGGGATAGCTACTTTTTCATTGTGCGCGGATCGGCGATATCTTCAACTATGGCCCATCCGGTTCCCTTCATTTTCTGCTTTTTCTCAAAACCTTTTTTCCATTCTTCAGGTGTTTTGTATTGTTCTGCGGCAGCAAATTTTTTCCTTTCCACAAGTGATGGTACCGGCCGGTCTTCAGGGCCATCATACAATCCCTTCGGCGTCAAACGCTGCCCAAATCTCTCAAAGGGTTCTCTCTCATTTTGTTCACAGAAATGGGCACCGCCTGCGAATGCACGGGTAACAGCCAGAATCGCCCATGTGGCCTCAGGGGAGAAGCCCAGATCCATCATGGTGGCTCCCATGGCACCGAGCATATCCAGATCCACGGGTTCTTCACTAATCTTCTGGGCCGCCTTTACCATTTCTCTTGTAAAGGCAATGTATTTGCCTGCCACACCTAGTTTTTCGGCGCGTGCAAACATGCGTTTGGCCGCAGGGTCCTTGAGCATTAAATCAGACACACCTAAAAATTCATCGTTCAAATGTGTTTCTACTAGTGCTTCGGCAATCTCTTCTGTGGTTTTCCCCTGCTCTTCAGACATGGCAAGATATTCATCAAGCATTTTGCCAAAGGCCTCAAAAGCTCCATAGGCATGTCCGAAGGCCAGAATNGATGCACCGGCAGCCTGGGTTAACAAGGTCTGCGAACTGGAGACAATTCTTGATATGGCGGCAGGGGATGATAGCCCGTCATCCAAAGCAAGAATCATCACGTAATTTAGCATTTTTTCTTCTTCGATCAGGGGAATTCTCGCCTGAAAATCGATAAATATTATATCCGCAAGGCTGTATCCCTGTTCAACCAGCTCAGTCGTATCGTAACCCCTAGAAACGATCCTGTGAACGTTTTTATATGCAACTTCTGAAACCCATTGGAACCGGGCTCTTTTCGTGTCAGGTTCAACCGTTCCATGCTCTCTATTTTCATAGTTATAACACAATCTTGGATCATCTAAATTACCTATAGTGCCCATTTTTTATATTCTCCTTCCTCTTTTTGTTTTCTGGCATACTCCTGCCTTTCTTCCTGGCTTGGAACAGGGCGATCTTCAGGGCCAATGTATTTAATCATGGAAAGATCAAGCATCTGCACCATTGGTTCCCGCTTTGATGCCGCCCAAGCACGCCCCTTCTTCATGGTATAAAGGGCATGTGCGGCACAGCTGAATCCACGGCAAACACAGCCAATACACCATGCCGCGTTGGGAGAGAACCCAAGCTCTGCCAGAGCGGTATTGCCGGCCCCGATCATGTTAACAGCCACATATGATTTTCCCTCTTTCTTTCGACGCTCATTAAAGTGTTTTTCAATTGATCTCTGGAGCTCAAGATATACGCCACCCACCCCTAATTCTTCGTGCTTGATATGAGTTGGCTCCGCCCTTGGGTCACCATCGGTATGCTGGGGCTGTCCCAGACCCATAACAGGGAGGCCGGCATCCAAATACTCGTCGACCAGTATTTTGCCCATCTCCTCAAGGGACTTTCCCTCTTCTCGTGCTCGCTCTATGTATCGGTGCATCATGTATCCATGGGCCGCACCGGGCCCATGTGCGCTACCAAATGTCATAACCGCTCCGGCTATAGCGGCGGGAAGATGGGGCCTTCCACTGATGACAGCGATTGCTCCGGCCGCTGATGGAGACATTGAATGCTCTAAAAACTCGGCCGTTTCATACTCAAGCATCTTTTCCTCGTTTTCAGTGGGAAGTCTTTCCTGAAATAACACAAATAGAGCATCACAAAATGTGTAGCCCTCCTCTGCCAGATCGCTCAGATTGTATCCGCGTAAAACAGTCTTTTCTTCTGTTTTATACGATATAGCGGTCTTTCTTTCCAACAAGGGTTTTCTATCCATATATTTCTCCTCTCCGGACTTTTACCTCAGGCAGCCCTTTAGTGGCATGATGAGCACGACCTTTTCGGGCTCAAAAACCACCCTCTATGATTATTTTCAGGATTGCAAGAGGTAATGCTTAAAAATTAAGGAAATACTATGTATAAGTCAAAATAATAAATTTCAGGTTCTTTATAATAAATAGTCATAGTAAATGAAACCTAACCATGGGTCTCGCAGCACTCTCAGGGAACAATGTGACCCGGCCTTCTATGGTCTATCGCTGCCTTGAAGGCCGCGGGTATAGCACAGATGGCTCTGTTCTTTATCCCCCTGAAGGATCCTTAAGGTAGATGTGATTCGGATCAACCTCATCTCTCAAAATCATAAGCTCTCCCTCAGCGGGAAGCTCTACCTCTTCTATCTCCTCTCTCAGCTTTGGCTTAAATCCGGTATTCTCATAAACCTTATCTACTGTTACTTCCGGCATAAGTTTAGTCAATTCTAACCTTCCTGTATCAGGATTTATCTGCATTACACATAGGTCTGTTACTACAATAATATCCGGTTTAGTCATCTTTAGACCAGCCTTCTTTCGCCCATCTGGACCATCAATATATCCTGGGCTCGTAATGAATTGGACCTTAGCCGGAAAACGCCGCTTCTCATGCTCTGCAATGATCAGGATTTTTGGAACACATGAGGCAATGCAATTGGCACCCCCGCTTCCCGGAAACCGCACCTTTGGGCTTTGGGGATCACCGATATAGGTAGAATTGATATTTCCAAATTGATCAATCTCGGCCCCACCCAGAAAACCGATATCCACGAGGCCTCGCTGAACCAGACATCCTAGCACTTCCCGTAAGCTACCTCTTTTTACAGCCATGTTGCCAATTATTGGATCAGCTACCGTGAAAGGGGCGGAAGGGAGGATTGGGTCAATGGACCCGCTCTCTACAACGAAATTGACATCAGGGGCATGTGTTTTTTGAGCAAAGATTGCAGCCACCATAGGCAACCCCGTGCCCAGAATCACCGTGTCAGTGTTTTTGATGAACCT
>JGI2171J19970_10001182_pt1 | contig 14472 bp, 11 predicted proteins | sample DeeMarSWOR324_28_FD_19970 | JGI IMG/M metagenome (IMG submission 19970) | reverse complement strand
GCCCTCATACTCTTCTGCCAGCTCACAGACAATAGTCTCAATCGTTCTGGTACCATCACACAATCCCCAGATGTCCTTTCCCCCTGTACTGAGTCTCACTCCTGGACTTTTCTCTTCTTCAGGGATTAATCCCTGTTCAGGGGGTAAAATCCTGAGGATACTTATTGAATCACCAAAAGACTGCCAGACACAGTCATCAGACCATCGAATGTACTTTCCTTTGAGATCTTCCATGCACCTACATGCTGCAATGTCTATATAAGGTTTATGACAAATGGACAGACAAGGTTGCCCACCAGTTAGACAGCCACTGTTACACGTGTAACATGTGAGTAAATCAACTTTCTTCCTTCTTGGTGCTATAAAAGGACAATTTACGAATTAGATAGTGCAGCACCAGAAATTGCAGCCCTTGGCAGGTGATCCATTAATTTTGCATGATCTATTATTAGTAGAATCTAGAATACTAGAATGTTCAATGAAAGATATCTGCAATAACTAAAAAAGGAAAAGTGAGGTTAACACATCAGTCCTGAACACGTGACAGCACAGCAGCAGCCGCCACCACAGCCGGTGCAGCCGCACCCTCTCGGACCTGCCAGTGGGCTTGCGCCTTCTTCAAGGTCCAACTCTTCCACTGATACATTAGTCCACAGCTTTTTATTCAACTTCGTTATCCTCATGTTTTCACCTCCCTCCTTCTCCCCTCTACCCCCTTAAATAGTTTTCGGTTAGTATTTACCTGAATCATCAATGTAGCTCAGCATAGGACAAATTCAATTTTTTTCGAGAAAAAGAGAAAGCATTTCTTTCTTTTTATTACACTTTTCTTCTATGATACAACCGCTGCAGAAGTATGCTAAGCAGCACTCCTTTNCACATTTTTCAAAGGTATTCTTAATATTTTCTCTGAGCGTGAGCGCTTTCTCTCCGTTTAGTATTGCATCGAGGGGCTCTCTGGTTAAGTTTCCCAAAAGGACTCCTTTCCGTGCAGCATCTGCACAGGGATACACATTCCCATCCAGCGTTACTGCAATCTTTCTTTTTCCTGCGCCGCAGTCAGTGAGCGGGAGATACGACTTCTGCATTGCTCTCTGCACCCGGTACATATCATCTTCCCAGAAGAAGAGGTAGTTGGACTGAAGAACAGTACGAAGCCCCTCCCGGTTGAGAGCTCGTGCATTCTTCAAAAGGATAGGGTACACAAACCGGGGCAGCGTCTCAGTGGTGATGTCATCAATGTCTGCCACAAAAAACAGGGTTATCTGCGGAAATTTCCTGAAAAAATTCACATCTTCTAGAGTTGCTTTGTCTGCTCTGAGGGCTACAGAAATGTACTCATCTTCTGAAGCTAATTTATATCCTCCTTTAACAGTCAAGGCAGATTCTCCAAAAACCCGGCCAATCACTGTCATAGATGTCAAACATTGAGTGTGGGGAGCTCTTAACTCTGTGAGTTGATTCATCTCTTCAGCATTGAATGTGGGTTGAGTCAACTCAAAAATGAAGTAAGGCATATCGTGTTCCAGTTCCTTCACTGCAGTTTTGACCAGTTCCACCATTTGAGAACTGTCTAAATAGGTATCTGCCTCAACGAATTCAATGACTGGCGTTTTCGAAGCATGCTCTAAGATTTTCTGTAGTAAGTGAGTAATCTCTCCTATATCTCCTATATCTCCTTTTTTGTCCGACGGCAAAAAGGTAATCCTCTGCACACACAAGTCTTCCTGGACAAGATGGATTCGCGGTGAAATATCCATCCTCAGAAAATCCCGCGAACCCCCTCTTCGATAAAGAGAGAAAATCTGCTCATCCTCAGGGTATACACCCTCCTTTTCTACAAGTATCCCTTTTGAATGCAGCATTTCCAAAATTTTTTTCGTTTCTACCCGTGGAATCCCTGCATTTTCTGCAAGGTCACAGATAGTTTCCACATTTCTTACTCCATCTACCACATCAAAAATGGAAAAAGCTGCAGGTGATAACTCTACCTGTTCTAAAAGGCCATTCACAATTCTTGTATTCATGCGCATTATTCCCCTGGCTTTTCTTAATGTCATGTTAACCACCGAAAAGAGAATCAAATCGCCACTGTAACCGCACTCCTCTATCTACTTTTCCACTCTCAATAGCTCTCCGCATATTTTCTCTGTGCCTGACAAAGTGGCCGTATTGAAATACTTCAATTAACTCTTCCTTCGTCATGGTAGGTGTTTGATACACCATGTGGGGTGGTTCTTCTGTATAGACTAACCCGTGGTGACGAGCAGTCTCATATAATTGACTTCCTGGAAGTAACTGCAGGAAATTGGTCTGAAGCGTGAGCCTGTGTGAAGAAATACTATCTATTTCAGCTTTGACAGTCTGCAAAGTATCTCGAGGAAGTCCAAAAATGATGTCGCAAATTGTTTCCACTCCACCAGCTTCCAGGTGGGCTAACGCTTTTTTGGTTACCTCCACATTTGAGGGGCGGTTGATCAACATTAATGTTTCAGGATTCATGGACTGGACGCCCACATCGAGGGAGAAGGTTCCACTTCTCTTGAGCATATGCAGGTATTCGGGCTTGACAGACCAGACATTCAAAAATATGTTGATGCGAAGATCCATTCCTTCAGTCTGTATGAAGGTGCAGAGTGCTTTTCCCCTTTCTGGTGAGTCAAAGACTGAATCGAAAAAAGAGATCTCTTTCACACCTGTATCGTGGGCGAATTTTAATTCTTCAAACACTCTTTCCATGCTGTGGTAGTTGATTTTCTTGTAGGCCCGGTGCCACACACAATAAGCACAGCGATTGCAGCATCCCCGGGACGTTTCAAGATCCAGTTTCTCTGAGATCGAAAGATCCAGGATCCCTGTGAGATAAGGAGAAGGAATTGCATCCAGGTTACAGTTTGGGGGCCTATCCGGGGTTTGAACAATGCTGTTGTCATGCCTGAACGTAATTCCCTGTACAGAGTGTAAAGGGGTTCTCCTTTTGAGCGCTTCAATTAATTCACAGAACGTTATCTCCCCTTCTCCTCTGACGATTATATCTATTGAGGGGTTCTCTTTCAGCACTTCTTGAGCAGTATAGGTTACCTGGGGCCCTCCCAGGACTATTGTAATGTGGGGGTTATCTTGTTTTATCATTTCACAGAGGCTCATTGCTCTCTGGTAGTTCCAAAGATACACAGAAATACCCAAAACATCAGGCTGTTCACGCAAAATTTCTTTTTTTACAGTTTTTAACGTGTGCATGACTGCTTCTCTCTCCAGGATTATAACTTCCTCATTTTGTGTAGCTTTATTCGCTTTCAAAGCTGAGGCGAGATACCCAAGCGCTAACGTGTGGACAACTTTGGGTGATCCGCTCGTTATGGAGAGAGGATTTGAAAGTGAGACTGGACACAACACAATCTTCATGGAATCACTGTCTTCTTCACCTATTTAAGTGCTTCGGCTTTACGAGGTTTTCCAATTGTTGACACAATTCTGTTACATGTACCAATTCTTATCATGTTACACGTGTAACATCAGTGAATGTACTTCTCTTGTTGCCANNGATAGTTCGTATAGTAGATAACAGCATCAGATTGACAGCCGCAGAGGTCAAATACTAAAAAGGAGTGAAAGTCCTGATTTTTGTCTATTCAACTGGGATTGTCAATTTCGGGGTGGAGAATTCTAATCCTCTTAGATGTCACCTTTCAAGATTAATGCAATAAAAGATAATAAATTGTTACACGTGTAACAAAGTGAGACGATCACTCGACTTTTACAATCCCATTCAACCGCACAATATATATAATCTCCAGTAAAGGAAAAACACGGTGACACCATGAAGGTGAGTAAGTATACTATACTGCTGAAGCTTGAAGAGGATGAGTACCTCTTGATCAATTCCCGCAGTGGAGCTGTTGACCTCGTGGATGCTGATGTTATCAATCTGTTGCACACGTTATCTGATGCTGATCCTGCTGTTATAGAGTGCCTCAAAGAGAGAGGACATCTCACAGAGTTGTCACCTGAACAAGAAGTTGATGAAATGGAGGCCATGTGCAGCCAATATGTATTAACCCACCAGGAAAGGTACACCCACGTGATTATCCCAACATACAGATGTAACTTAGAATGCCCTTACTGTTTTCTTTTGGATCTTCAAACGAAAGGCAAATCATGGGTTAATACAGTTATAGATTCTGCACATGTTGACAAAATATTTGAAGCAGCCACAGCACTTGATACGTCTTCCAGAGGGAGCCTCGTCTTGTATGGTGGGGAGCCCCTGTTATTGAAGAACAAGCCGATAATAGAAGAAATCCTGCAGAAAGGGAGACAGCTTGGGTATACTTTTGGCATGTCTACCAATGGGTTAACAGTGCCTGCATTTCTAGATGTCCTCACAGAGTACTCTGCAGCCCTTCAGATCACCATCGATGGACCAGAAAAAGTACACAATGCCAGAAGGATCAAAAAAAATGGTGAAGGTACCTTTAATGAGGTGGTACAGGGAGTGGATGCTGCTGTTGAGGCAGGGTTATCTGTCACGTTACGAACGAACCTCGACAAGGATAATATTACAGATTTTCCTCAGATTGTAACCTTTTATATAAACAAAGGATGGTACGACAACCCCAATGTTTCCATGCAGTTTTCCACTGTCTTTAAAAAACCGTGCAGCACTTACGAATCTCTCATCTACCCCGGAGAAGTGCATGAAGCTGTTGTCTCCATGACAGAAAAAACACCTGAAATCTGGAAGTTTGGATTCGATTTCAGGGGAGTAGAATTATTTGAATCTATCTTCTCAAAAGGTGTCACTGGCCCCCCGCGGTTCTGGTACTGCGAAGCCACGTCTGGTATGCTCATTTACGATCCTTTTGGAGACATCTATGTGTGCTGGGAGCATGTGGGTGAAGAATCCACCAGAGTTGGTGCGTACTACCCGAGGTTAACCTGGAATGACCAGTATAACCAGTGGAAAGAAAGGACAGTATTTACCATACCTGAATGTCGAGAGTGTGTTTACGCCTTATTCTGCGGCGGAGGATGTGGATATGAAGCGCTGGAACGATATGGAACATTATCAAAGCCAGTGTGTTATGACTACCACAATGTCTTTACCACAGCAATACCTGCTTTATACAAATTGATGAGGGGGGATAATGCTCAGAAAGAGTAAATATGTTTTGACCGTTCCGCTTTCAGAGGGCGAGTATCTTTTTGTGAACACCTTTACAGGCGATATGATCTCAGGAACAAGAGACCTCTTAAAGGTGTTCAAGGGTGGCCTGGAATCCTGTGATACAGACGTTGTGTCCAGTCTTGTTACTTCTGGATTCCTTACTGAATTAACTCCAAAAGAGGAAACTGCCTCTGTATTTGAAGCGTTACAATCAATTCGAAAGGTATACAAGGAGCACACTTTGTTTCTTTTCATTCTCACGTACAACTGTAATATGCGGTGTACTTACTGTTTTGAGTCTTACCTTTTTGAAAAGGAAGAAAAGTGGTTACAGAAGAGGATGTCCTTTAATCAGGTGGATGCAGCCTTTGAAGCGATGGAGAAATTAACTCCAGATGCACTGCCTGTACACCTCTTTGGTGGCGAACCCTTTCTTGTCCAAAATTATGATTTGGTGAGATATGTACTAGAAAAGGGGACAGATCTGGGAAAATCCTTCAGCGCCATAACAAATGGATTGGAAACATACCAGTTTATCCCCTTGTTGATGAAGGCTGACATCCAGACTCTCCAGATTACCCTCGATGGAGCAAAGGAGGTTCATGACACGAGGAAAAAGACGTGTGAGGGGGCAGGTACGTTTCACCAGATTGTCAAATCCATAGATCAGTTGGTGGAAGCTGGCATCCATGTAACAGTAAAGGTTACCTTTGACCACTCCACTGTGAGGGAATTGCCCCATTTCATGGAGTTTGCCAAAATGAAGGGATGGGTTGATACAGAACATGTGAGTGTGTATGCATCGCCAGCGTTCCACCACAGTAAGGGAGGATGCTACAACTTTCTGTGCAACCTCTATCTGGAAGATGTGGAGTTCTTGCTCACAGATAGTCTGGTAAGGACAGCCTTTCTGCAGGGTATGAACCCTTTGATTCAAAAGCTGGGATTCAAAGATAAGTGGGTCCCACAAGTTTCCTACTGCAGACACCTTCCATCGCAAACCTATTTTGATCCATTTGGTGATATATACCTGTGTGATGATTCTCTCGGAGATTGTGAACATGCAGTAGGTACTTACTATCCTGAGCTGCAATTCAATGAGCAGTATTACACGTGGAAGAAGAGGACTATCTTTGACATGAAGTCCTGTCACCACTGTAAGTATGCCATGATCTGCGCTGGCGGGTGTGGCCACTACACATATCATGAGAAGGGCAGTCTTTTAGAGCCTGACTGCACCTTTCCCAGACAAGCAATAACAGTCTATTATCCTTTGATTTGGAAAATGATTCAAAAATATGGGGAACGGCAATTGGAGGATTGGTAGTACTTGCAGTTATGAAAGTGCTAATATATTATCCTTGTATCTCATACTGTATGCTTTTCTTCTTTGAAAGCCGTTATTGTGAGAAGACTCAAATGGAGATGTTGTCATAAAATCAGGGGCAAGTTTAGGTAATTGAGAAAAGCATTGGTGGAGTACCGCTGCCTTTGATTACTGCCCTCTTTGCATACCTTCTTACTAATACAGGAGGTAATTGCAAAAACTAGTATTACAGCGCTTACTTCCAATATCATAGCATTGGTTACCGATTGAAGTTTTTAAATCTTTAGTTCACCTGATTGCCACAAACACATTTGGAATCTTGAACCATAATCACGTTAATCTCCGGTGAGAAGGCTCATTTCTATTTCAAAAGATCAATATTAACTATTTTTGAAAATGCTGCATACAATCTCAGTGCTGTATTTAATAAAGGATTCTCCATCTTCACAAGTTCAAAAAGAGGTTTTCTCTTACATCCGATCTTCTCTTTGAAGTCATAGGTTGTCAATCCAAAATATATTTTCTTCTGCTTTTTTTCAAGAGCCCTCTTTATTCCCTGGTAGTATATAAGAAAATAGCCCTGGTACTGTTTGTAGTGAGGATCTGCACCTGCAAACCGGTAGTGAGCCACATCAGGTAAATTTAATGCCAGTATAGATGCCAGAGGGATGTCATCCTTGAAGAACATGAGTAATTCTGCCTTATCTTTGAAGTTTTTCTCCAGTGATTCATAGAATGTATCTGTTAAATACCATTCATAGTCTTTGTGCTTTTCACATAAGTATCCCTGCAGCCTCCCCACATACGTAGGGTACAAACACTATCTGTACCTTCTGCTTTTGAGCAATTTCCTCCACAGCAGTATACACCAACGAGAGAACCTGGGTGTCTTCTCCTTCTTTTATGAATAAGGCCATGTCCTCAGAAAATAAGCACATGCACGCAAGACGTTTCATGCGAATCTTCCAGAATGTCCCATAGGAAGCGTAGCAGACTCCTCCTCCCACCAACTGGTCATCACAGGTGACAGTAATGTAATAAGGTGTAACATCTTCCCGCACAGAATGTTCCACAAGCTCCATCCATTGACACGTGTGAAACATAGTATGACGAACTAAGGTATCCCACTCTTTTTGGGGAACGTCATTAATACGGCGGTGAACAGCAACAGTGAAGTCTTTCTGGATGGTGCCGGTATCTTTCATGTGGGGACTCTTTTCATCATCTTTAAAAAGGTTGTGTTTTCAAAAATTATTCACTTTTTAGTGTTTATCTCATTCTTGTTACACGTGTAACATCTTTTGATTACTTGAGAAGTTTTGGTGATACAAAATGTATAACACTGCAAGTCCAATTAAACCCTGGAATCTATCTGAAACCTCTAAAAAACTTTAAATATGCCTTTAATCCCACATTGAAGAGAGGATTATTCATCCTAGCGAGCCCAAAGAGTTCCTGTCTTTCAATAGATCAAGATACAGGTTCCCTATAACACAATAAGATTTTAAGTAGTTTCTTTTCTCAATTGGGTTAAACCCTCTTCTAAATTTGGCATCGTATGACGTTCTTTCCATTGAGAGGGGCTTTTTCTTGTCAATAGCATATTTGATGAGCTCATACATGAGTCTGAAGTACACGTAGATGTCATCAGCTTCGTAATCCCGTCCCGCATACTTGCACGAGATGATGTGATCGTTTTCCAGAAAAAGCAAGTGCCCTGTAATTTTGCCTTTGTTTTCTGCAAGAATGCATTTTGCGTACCCTCGGAGATGCGCATCCATTTTCTTGAAAAAATCTCTGGGAAAGGTAAAGGGACTCTTATTTCTTACCGAAACGTTCAGGTATAAATCATACAATACAGTATACAATCCCTCTAAATTCTCTTGGATGTATGTTTTTGTGCCACTTTTTATGCTCTTTTTGTATTCATACCGCATGTGTTTTCCTCGTTTTCCCCGCTGGCTCTGTATGTATGCATCCCAGGAAGGATATGGTTCAGTATACGCTTCAGGAAATGTCTCTATACAAAAAAGATCAGAAGAATCTATTTTCTCATTGGAGTCCATGATTGCAAACAGGAAATCTCTCCTTTTTCTTGAAAAGGTTTTGAGTTCTGTCAGACAGTCATGAAAGTATTTCTTGTCCCCAAAGTATCTCGAATCGCACGAAAGAGGAATACTCACTTTTGTGACCTTTAAAGGAGTTTTCATTTTTGGAAGAAGACTCCCTAACGTGAAAAATCCTGTTTCCCACACAAAATCTTTGATAAAGATAAAATGGTAGTATGCGGGCAAGATTCCCACGGTTTCTCCCTTTTCTTTGTATACTGCATGGCAGTAGTACGGTTTAGGTTCAAAAGAGATGTCTTCAACAAAAGAAAACCACTCGTGGGTAGTTTCTACTTTATCGGCTCCTGCCAATGTATTCCACTCTTTTTTGTCTATGTCTTTCATGGTGTGGACGAGTTCGATCATTTTTGTCACCTCCTGGGAGTAAACCGTAGTGATGAACTAAGTTCTGATCCTTTGGTACCTGCGTTGTGAATGAGCTGGAGAGTTCTGATCTGGTAGGTTATGGTGAAGGTTCTCTCCGTTCTGCTTAAGTAGTTTTTGCTTTTTTGAGTTATCAAATCCTTAGTGTTTGTCTCACTCTTGTTACACGTGTAACAAATCGCGGGGTTATCAATCATTCGAGGAATAATAACACTAAAAGGGATTGAAGATTGTGAGCAGAAAAATCTGGTATGAAAAATATTTTCTTATGGAAAAAATGACTTATATTCTTAGAAAATCTACCTGAGAAACCTAATTCATTACTTCCCCGATAATTCTCAGTTTTTGAACTTTTTTGAGCTCTCTCCAAATATGAACTTTCATTTCTGGTGTTATACCATACACATTCATTACCAATTCCTCTATCTCAAAATCCAGTTTTCCGAAATCTTCTTTCTTATGCAAGATATCTGAAACCTTTTCAGCTATTCTATCATGCATATCTTTTTCTTCAGGGCTTGAAAAATCTATATTCGGCAGGGGCAGCTGCCTTAGTGTCTTTGGAGTGACATACGGGAAACTTTTCCATTCTACTTCCCCAAATTTCTTGTAATAATAGTAAAGGATCACTCTTGAATTCAAAACTCCTAGGATATATTCCATTTTTAAATTCTGGTACTTTTCAGGGATTTTCTCTCTAAGCTTGAAAATGAAAACTACCTGAGGACAATATGCCCCAGTATTGTCTATTGTAGCATAGATCCCAATTCCTGTTTTCCTTACCAGAATTTTTGGTCCATCATAAAGAGAAGAGTCCTTATAGGTTATTCCCTCCTTGGTAATATCCAGATATTTCACTTCTCCTGTATAATACCTATTTACAGACTTTCCACTTATGAATGGCTTGTCAGTTTCCTTTTTTTTCTTTTTTGAAACAATGATCTCTTTTTTGAGCGCTTCATCAACCTCATATTCAACCCCACAATGGGAACATTTCTTCGTCTGGTATTTTCCCTTTCTCTTTCTTGGGGGATTGTCCCACTTAAAGCAATTTGGACATTGGATCACCAATCCACTTTCAGAAAATTCAACTCCTCTCGAAATATCTAGAATCCAGTTCCAATCTATTCTGTTGCTCTCCATTTTCTGCATGATTCTTTCATCTTCAACGCTTTTAGTTATATCAAAGATGAAATTCTCGTCTTCTGCGAACCTTTTCTGAGGAATCAACATACCTCTTTCCATTTCTATTTTGGAAATACTAGTTTTTCCTTTCATTAATTTCTTTCTATCTTCCCTAAACAGAGTAAGTGCAGAAATAAGATGATCTTTCTGAGGGTTCTTCTTTTTAAAGATTATTATTACACTTGACCTAAAGACACCTTTGAAAAATCCTTCTCCCAGTTTTATAATGGCTTCTATTTGATTTTCAAGACACAAAAACTTTCTCAAATTCTTGTGTTCTGGGTTAAATATGCTGTCTGGTATTACAAACCCCCAGATTCCCCCTTTTTTGAGGATTTTTTTCGATAACTCAACAAACAACTCATAAGAATCGTACTGCCCTTCTGCTAAGTCATACACCCTCTCTAAATAGTCTGCATTTTTAGAAAGGTCTGCACCCCATGGCGGATTCCCTATACAAACATCAAATCCACCATTTTTCATTGGTTCCTCAAATTCCCTTTCCCAACCAAATGCTGCAGCATCCTCTCCAGGAATTTCAACCAGACTGTTCCCACATTTTATGGTTTCCCCCATTGTTTCTGGTAGTTTCTCTCCCTTTCTTAGAGCTTTGAGCATCAAATTTACTGAAGCTATTTCTGCTGCTTGTGGATCAGAATCAACGCCAAATAGATTTTCATTAATAATTCTATGTCTAAAATCATTAACCAGATTATACTGTGTAAGAGAGCCATCTTGTCGAGCCGCTTGGAGGATTTTCTGGTTATACTCATCATACCATTTCTTGATGAAATCAAAAGCCTTTATCAAAAAAGAACCTGAACCACATGCAGGGTCTATAATCTTAACAGTTGATACTTTTGATGGATCTGAAATCTCATTCAACAACGTGCCAACAGTCTTTCTGACAATGTATTCAACAATACTCGTATGTGTGTAGTAAACTCCAGATTCTTTCCTCACTGAATAATCTTCAACTATGTCCAATTCTGGTTCCTCTTTCAGTATGTGGCCTATGTAGTCTTCATAAATACTGCCCAAGACATCTGCATCAATCAAATCAAAATTGTAGTTGTAAAGGGTTTCCACCACGTTCTCCACTATTGCATTATCAATTTTGAGATCTTCACAGAAATGTTCCTCAAAAAGGGTGCTGTTACAGACTGTATCGAAGTCTCGAAAGAGGGTTTTCAAATCTTTCATCAATGTCCTCACCGATTTATTTATTGCAGTTTTCTTCCATGTGTCCACCATTTTTGAAAGACTTTCAGTATGGATGACCCCCCTATCTTCTGCTACTCTAATGACGACTAATCCATCTAATATTCTTTGAACACTTTCTTTCAATTCATCAGGGGGAAGGTTATTCCTTTCATGTATATTGTCCATGAGAATTTTTCGCAACCCGAACAGTTCCTTTACCACTTCTACTGACACATCTTCACGCGTTCTTTTCTTTTCAAACCTTTCAAGAATGCCTGCTTTTATATTTTCTTTTGAAAGAGACCAGATTTTTTCAAATCCATCTTCTGTGAGGTATTCTTCATATTTCAATTTGAATATTAACCCTTCTTGTGGTTTTTTTACCTTTGTGTAATAGAGCCTCAATTCTTTGAAATTCGTTAATACGCAAAAATCGACTTTCATGCTCCACGCATCATCTATTGCCTTCTTGGGGTAGGTCTGTTTCTTTCCTGCAACAATCCTGTACCCATCCAGGTTCTCTCTGAAAGCTTTAATTTCATAGAGAATTTCAGGTGGGGCAGTGCCATCAGTTCTGAGAGCAAAATAAATGTGGCCCTTTGGAGTTCTCTGTTCAAATTTCACTTCATCCAGTCCCTCAATATCCCATCCAAGTCCGATGAGAAGCGGATTTATGAATTTGATCTTCACATCTTCCTCAAGGAGATCTTTTTCTCCTCTTATTAGGACTTCCTTGTATTTTTCTATGAGTGAAGATAAGGTCTTTCTTGCACATTCTTTTGTGAGCTCCATTGTGGCATGAAGATTTTGAGACTTTATAATATGTTCTCAATGAAGGCTAGGCAAAGGAGATTGATTCTATCAACTAATGTTGTCAGAATCCTGGTGTCAGAAAATCCTAAATATCTTCAAATATTAAATATTTCATCATAATAATTAAAAAAGAAACAATTTGTTACACGTGTAACAAAAGTGAGACAAACACCGAAATTAAGCACGCCTGAATTGGGGAGCTCTTTTTTCGCTTCAGGTTATCCTTGTAGTTTTTCGCTGCCCTCAAACAAAAACCTTATTAACACAAGAGAATAAGACAATAAGTGGAAATCACAACAGAATTAAGTCCTGAACAAATCCTTTTTGTCATAGAGGATAATAGAAAGAAAGGGGACAAAAAAGGTGAAGCAGTTAATTTGAATACTCTTGCAAAAACCTATTTGGCGATGAATGAGAATTCAAGAGCTGTTCATTTTGCAGAAAAGGCTTTACAAATTGACAAAGAGATTGGAGATAAGAGACACCAAGCAATTGATATGAATTTATTAGGAAAGGCATGGCTGGACTCTAATGATCCAAAAAAGGCAATAGTATATCTTGAGAGAGCTTTACAAATTGACAAAGAGATTGGAGACAAGAGACAGCAGGCAATTGATATGAATTTATTAGGAAAGGCATGGCTGGACTCTAATGATCCAAAAACAGCAATAGGATATCTTGAGAGAGCTTTAGAAATTGACAAAGAAATAGGAGACAAGAGACACCAGGCAATTGATATGAATTTATTAGGAAAGGCATGGCTGGACTCTAATGATCCAAAAACAGCAATAGGATATCTTGAGGAAACTCTGAAAATTGACAAAGAAGTGGGAGACAAGAGACACCAGGCAATTGATATGAATTTATTAGGAAAGGCATGGCTGGACTCTAATGATCCAAAAAAAGCAATAGGATATCTTGAGAAAGCTTTAGAAATTGACAAAGAAGTAGGAGACAAGAGACACCGAGCAATTGATATGAATCTATTAGGAAAAGCATCAGTTAGGTTAAACCAGCCAGATAAAGCAATTGAATACTATGAAGAAGCCCTTCAAATATCAAGGAGAATTGAAGATGTAAAAAATATCTCTTATAACCTGCATTCTCTTGGACACATCTACTTCAAGCGAGAACTGCATGTTATAGCAGAACAATACTTTAAAGAATGTACAAAGCTCCCGTTTGAAATAAATCGCGCAGCCTGGATAGATGCTTCTGAACGTCTCGGCGACATATACGAATTTAGAGGAGAAAACACAACAGCACTCACATATTACAAGAAAGCACATAAATTCAGCAAGGGAAAAAGAAAAAAGAGATTAGAAGAGAAAATTCACAACCTAGAAGAAAAAAGAAGATGAGAATACTCTGTGGTTAGAACAACCTCCTTAAGTATCAAGAATTGAACATAAAATAAAAAAGAACATGAAATGTTACACGTGTAACAAAGATGAGATAACCACCAACTCATGAGAAAGCTATCAACGTCAACTGACTCCGAAAAAATATTATTACTTATGAATTGTTGATTACAGAAAATTTCTGGGATATCAGATACTTTCAACATCCAAAATTGATAATCTTTGTGCTGGATTTTACTGCACATGGTCAACCCTTATAATGTCTGCAATTCAGTAGCCCGCATGAATCAGAAAGCGCACATTACAGGTGGTATACTGCTAGCAGCAGCAGTGATGATTGCAGGAATCCCTCCTTTAACAGCATCATTTGTGGTATTTGGTGGGATGTTCAATGATGTGGACCATGTAGATATCCCACTGTCCTCACAGGGAGTTCACCGGAAACTGCTCCACAATATCTATGTAATTGGGCTTTTTCTAGCACTCTCCATAAAATACCCGCCATTGTTTTACTGGGCACTAGGCATGTTCCTCCATAATGTCATGGACATGTTTAGTGGTGCTCCTGTGTATTTGTTGTGGCCAATATCCCATGAAGGAGAACATATAGGAGTTGGAGGGTGGGGAGTGCCCAACAAAAGTATTTTCTCATTTCCTGTAGGGGTGGTAATAGCAGTGTTATTCTCTACAGCGTATCTGGTAGCAACTGGTCATCTTGGAGAGGCCATAGCACTATTGAAGAAACTTTGGGAGCTCTTATTACCTTGAACATTAAGGACTATTTGATTATTACATCTTTAATTTGCAAATGTAAACATTTATACACATGAGCATTATATAGATTGAAAATTCAACTGTTTTATGACAAGAAAAAAATATCGGACTGCTCTGCTTTTTGGATTTCTCATAGTGTCTATGGTCCCT
>JGI2171J19970_10001181_pt1 | contig 14472 bp, 16 predicted proteins | sample DeeMarSWOR324_28_FD_19970 | JGI IMG/M metagenome (IMG submission 19970) | reverse complement strand
GAAGATATGTTTTTAGTAACAAAAGAGGGTCGAAAGCCGCTCACGGCATGATATGGAATATTTTTTGAGCAGGGACGAGAAAATAGTTATAACGGCGACGGAGGCCAGCTAGCTAGGACAGGCGTTGGCTAACGCTTCGGAGGATCAGCCCACACTAACCGTCGCCAACACAAAAAGTTGCTCTTTTAGCAGCGCTTCGGATAATTACTTAAATTGCGATTGGTGATTATCCCAAGGTGGTAGAATGGCAAAACGAGAGCTTTGGCAAAAGAAATTTAGCGAGTGGTTCAGCGGCATTTTGCGCAGCGCCGATATTATGGAGACCCGCTACCCAGTCAAAGGACTCTACGTTTGGCTCCCCCACGGGCTGCAGCTGCGCAACCACGTGCTTGCGATAATTCGCAGGTTTCTGGAGCAGGCTGAGCACCGAGAAGTGCTCTTCCCACTTTTGATCCCCGAGAACCTCTTCAAAAAAGAAGCTGAACACATCCGAGGATTTGAAAACGAGGTCTACTGGGTGACGCACGGTGGGCGAGACAAGCTCGATGTCAAGCTCGCGCTTCGTCCGACGAGCGAAACCTCCATTTATCCCATGTTCGCGCTCTGGATCCGTTCCCATGCAGATCTCCCAATTAAAATCTACCAAGTCGTCAACATCTTCCGCTATGAGACGAAAATGACCAAACCGATGATTCGCTTGCGGGAGGTGACGACTTTCAAGGAGGCCCACACCGCCCACGTCAAGCGCGAGGAGGCAGAGGCGCAGGTGCAGGAAGCGGTGCAAATTTACAAGCGCTTCTTTGATGAACTTGGCGTGCCTTATGTCGTGACCAAGCGCCCCCCGTGGGACACCTTCGCCGGTGCCGAGTACTCACTCGCATTCGACACGTTAGCCCCAGATGGGCGGACGCTGCAGGTGGGCACGGTCCACAACCTCGGGCAGAACTTCGCGAAGGTGTATGATCTTAAATACGAAACCCCCAGCGGGAAGCACCATCACGTCTATCAAACGTGCTATGGCATTTCGGAGCGGGTGATAGCTGCGGTGGTAATGGCGCACGGAGATGACATTGGCCTGTGCTTGCCCCCTAATATTGCACCAATTCAGGTCGTGATCGTGCCAATTCCCTACAAGGCTAAGGAAGCGCCAGTTGGGCAGATTGCAACCGTAATCAAAAATGAACTTGCGGCGGCCGGTTTGAGGGTTCACGTCGATGAGCGCGACCTTCGTCCCGGTAACAAATTTTACTATTGGGAACGCCGCGGGGTGCCGCTGAGGCTTGAGATAGGGCCCGAAGATGTGAAGAAGAATCAGGTGACTGCGGTCAGGCGCGACACGGGTGAAAAGCAGGCAATCGCTAGGGAGGTGCTCGAGACCAAAGTCAAGCAACTGCTCGGGAGAATTACCAGTGACCTAAACGATCGAGCGTGGAAGCTCTTTCACGAGTCTGTGAAGAGCGCTTCCGACATGGGGACGGTAAAGCGGATGATGGAAAAACGCGGAGGGATAGCTCGCGTGCCTTGGTGCGGGGAAGAGGCATGCGGAAAGGCACTTGAGGAACAAACGGATGGGGACTTGCTTGGAGAGGAATTCGATGGTACGATCCCGACTGAAGTTTGCCCAATTTGCTCAAAAAAGGCGAAAGCTAATGTGCTGATTGCCCGAACCTACTAAAGGCTTCTAGAACCTCTTTCTCGGGAGGGAAACCCGTAGGCCCCTTGTACCTTATTTTTAGACCAGCCGCCGCGTTCGCAAATTTCGCCGATGCTGAAACCTCGCGCGTCTGCAAATACTTCGCTAAAAAAGCAGCCCCAAAAACATCACCCGCGCCTGTTAAGTCTTTCGCATCTACTTTTATGGCGTCGACTTCTTCGAACCCTTCATCCGAAAGCACGGCATAGCCCTTTTCAGCTTTTGTCAGAATGGCGATTTTTGGCCCCATATTGCGCAGTTCTTCCAAAATTTCTTTCACCTCGCCTCGCAATGCTTTGGCTTCCTCTTTTCCTATTTTTATCACATCGACATGTTTCAAAAAGTCTGCTAGGTCATCTCGAGGTTCAATTTCCACTTTTCCATCGCCGCTTATCCGCCTGAAAATTCCTTGGGGATCGAGCATGACTAAATTCGTTTCGCGTTTGAGCGCCTTAAGTAATTCGGGCGTTATCTCGCCAGCTATTGGTGAAATGTAAAAACTGTGAGCGTTCTCATACGCTGTGGGAATATCATCTGGTGATATCTTCGGCGCAATATGTTTGCAAACTTGTGTACGATTGCCTGCTTCATCGTAAGTGTTTTCAAATGTGGTCGTGTGTTCTCCACTAACTAAAATGCCTTCGGTATCGAGACCAAACTTGCGATATATTGGTGGAAACTTTTCCAAAAAATCAACTCCAACCTTTGAAACGACTCCAACATTTTTTTTCAGTGCAACGAACGCTAGCCCAGCATAAGTCGGGGCACCACCGAGTGCATTCTCTATGACCCCCCATGGCAACACGTTGATATCGATTGCAACGTGCCCAACCACGACTACATCAAATTCAAGATTTCTCATCAGCTCTCCCTTTTGCCCACGATGAAGTCTTCAACAGCTTTTTTCGCCTCAGTATCCGCCATTTGTATCGGCGGGTGTTTAAAAAAGTAAGCTGAAACACCGATAAGTGGCCCGCCTATCCCACGATCGAGCGCAAGCTTCACCGCACGAATGGCGTCAATAACCACACCGGCGCTGTTCGGGGAGTCCTCGACTGAGAGCTTCACGTCTATGGCGAGTGGCACATCCCCGAACTTTCGTCCCCGCATGTGGATGTAGCACACTTTATTGTCCTTGAGGAATGGAACATAATCGCTGGGGCCGATTCTAAGTGGTACTTCGTAGGGCACTTGACTCGAAACGGCTTCTGTCTTGCTCACGCGCTTAGAGCTCAGGCGCTCCTGCTCAAGCATGTTCAAAAAATCACAATTTCCGCCTATGTTCAGCTGGTAACTCTCTTCCAGCTTAACCCCGCGGTCGATTAGCAGTCTCGCGAGCATACGGTGCAGGATTGTCGCTCCAACTTGAGACTTGATGTCGTCGCCTGCGCAAGGCACCTTAGCGTCTTCAAACCGCTTGCCCCATTCTTTATTCGATACTAGAAACTCGGGAATGCAATTTATGTATCCGACCCCTGTCTCAATCGCTTGTTGAGCATAATAACGCGAAGCCTCGTAACTCCCCACTGGCAGGTAGCTGATTAGAACATCAGCGCCTGCGTCCTCCAGTACTTTTGCGACCTCGGCGGGCTTCTGTGTTGAATCTACTGGAACCACAGGCTTCAGATATCTGCCGAGGCCATCTAGCACCGGTCCTTTTGTGACCTCAACTCCCAGCTTCGGGACATCGCTGAATTTGATTGTGCAGTTGGGGGGTGAAAAGATAGCGTCTGCCAAGTCCTTCCCCACTTTGTTTGCGTCAACGTCAAAGGCCGCGACGAACTCGATGTCCCGAATGTGGTAGCCACCGAAGTTCACGTGCATCAAACCTGGGACGAACTGATCCTCGCGCGCATTCTTGTAGTACTCAACACCTTGCACCAATGACGATGCGCAGTTGCCCACACCCACGATTGCCACTTTTATTTTAGACATCATATCGCCCCGTTGTTCGGTCACCCGACGATTTAGAGAACTTCCTTTAGCATGAGAAGATAAAACTTTCCGTCCATCTCGCATGCGAAACCCACATCGTTTGTCTTGCTCTGATAGTCAAGCAAGTTTTTCAGCTGCGAACTCCGGATAAGATAATTGCGACCTGTCTTAACGTCTATGAAGAGTTTCTTTCCGTTTCTTCCAGCTTGTATGTCAATCGCCTTCTTCACGTTAACGGGCTCCACTCTCCAACCGCGAAAAACAAGCAGTTCCGCCAATTTTGCCGCCGACCGCTCCCACTTGCGGGCCTTAGTTTCTCCCAACATGCGAAGACAGGAGGGACATCTCTTGCTTTTCCCTCTAGGTTTCCACTCGTAGCCACAACTTTGACATCGTATTGTTGTTACAACCATATTTCAACCTAGGAAATATCTCGGGGAATTTACTATTTAAGCTTTCCGGCTGAAACAAAGTGGGTTTTCCTATGGCTATAGCGAGAATGAAAAAGAAGACGACCGCTGAACTGGTCTGGCCCTACTTCCTGAAGTTGCTGAAAGAGCGCCCAATGTATGGGTACGAGCTGCGACAGGAGACGCAGAAACGATTCGGATGGAAACCACCTACCGTTACCTCCTATGTTGTGCTCTACCGCCTCCAACGCAAGGGCTATGTGGCTAAGGAGTGGCGCGAGCAGCGAGGGAAGCCCGCACGCAAATACTACAGAATAACAAAGAAAGGCGAGAAGTTGCTCGAGGAAGGCAAAAAATACCTGAAGGAACTTTACTCGAAACTTTCCTGAAGATATTTAGGATAATCGAATTTTTGCAGCAAACAACCTCTGAGCCACGGTGAGGTGGGCCAGAATTACTATTAGGACCACTGCATATTGCGTATATCCAATCAATGCTCCGGCGGCTAGGATGAGGATTCGTTCTCCCCGCTCGGCTATTCCCACATCGAGCTTGCCCGAGCCAGCTGCCTCTGCCCTAGCGCGAGTGTAGCTGACCATCAGGCTTCCAAAGATGGCTAGAATTCCCCACGCCCAACCAGGCAGAAAACCCACTTCAGCAAGCCGACCGTTGATGAACGCGTAAATTATGCCCACAAAAATTAAGAAATCCACATATCGATCGACTACCGAGTCGAGAACTCCCCCAAACGCCGTTTCTCTATTAATTACCCTAGCAACAGCTCCATCGATGAGATCAAAAAACCCACAGATGAGGAGGACAATCCCTGCCCAAAGTTGCAGCCCATAAGCAAAAAGGAAAGCCGCAACAACACCCACCAGCAATCCAATCAAAGTAAAGAGATTCGGGGTGAGGCCTGTCCGTGCAAATGCTTTAGCTGTCGGTTCCATTAGATGATTTACCCGATCTCGAATTCGACTCAGCACGGTCACACGCCTCCAGCACAAAGGATTTTTGTCCACGGTCATAAGTGTTTTTGGGAGCGCATGATATACCTTGGCCCCGCAGGCATCCCGACCGTGAGCAGGGAGCGGACGACGATAGGAGGCATAAAATGCGCGGCCGAACTCAAACTTACGGCATTCGAGGTCGAATTCGTTAGACATGTTGGGATGAGCAACGAGACGGCGGAGGAAGCGGGAAGGGTCGCAAAGGAGCTTGGTGTGCGTTTATCGGTGCACTGTCCTTACTTTGTCAATCTCTGCTCACAAGAACCCGGGAAGCTCGAGGCCTCAAAGAGGCGCATTCTCGATTCGGCGGAGCGGGCCTTCCACCTGGGGGCTGATGTTGTGGTATTCCATCCCGGTTTCTATGGTCTCTTATCGCATGACGCAGCATTCAAGGCTGTGGAGGATGCCTGCCGAAATATGCTCGATAGAATGCGCGTAAATGGGATAAAGGGGGTTCGGCTCGGATTGGAGACCACAGGCAAAGTCAGTCAGTTCGGCAGGCTTGATGAAATCGTCAAGCTTTGTAAGAAGGTGAAGGGTTGCACGCCAGTAGTCGACTTCTCGCACATTTATGCGCGCCAAGCTGGCAGAATAAACTACGATTGGATATTCGAAAAGCTGAAGCCGCTGAAGTTGAAACATCTGCACGCGCACTTCACAAGTATGGAATGGACGCCTGCCAAAGCGCCGTGGGAAGGCAACGAACGACGCCACCTCGAGCTCAAGGTAAACAAGCCACCCTTCGAGCCGCTCGCGCGCGAGATTCTCAAGCGAAAAGTCAACATCACTTTAATTTCCGAGTCGCCGATTTTAGAACAGGACTCGCTCGAAATGAAGCGGGTCTTCAAAAAGTTAGGGCATGAATTTAACACGTCGAGATCCCCCCGTGTTTTTCGTCCGCCTATCTCCTCCGTGATTTCACGAGTTCGCGGTTCCGGTATCGCCCCCCGACTATGGTAAAAGTTTGGNTGTCTTTCGTTAATGGGAAATACTCAGATATTTATTATTCAAAGCAGTTATTTTGTAGGGTGATGTAGTTGGGAAGAATTGTTAGGAGTGATTATTACTTCGAAGAACCCGGGCCAGATAATACCAAAGATATCGTGGAGGCTTTGACAAAAAGGCTAGAGGAAACAGGAATAAAAACTGTAGTGGTTGCAAGCGATTCGGGTGAGACGGCATTGGAGCTTGGCAAGAAGATCGATGGCAAGGCCAAACTCGTCGTTATTTCAATGGAAACCGTGGCGAAGGACGTCCGAGCCGCTCTCGAAAAAATGGGCGCTATCATCCACGAAAATTGCATTCCAGCTTTTCGAGCAAAAAATCTGGGGTACATGAAGAACACCTATTACACGTTGGGACAGGGTTTCAAGGTCGCCGTGGAAGTTGTGGTCATGGCTACATCCGAGGGAGCTGTGAAGTCTGGCGAGGATGTGATTGGAGTTGGGGGGACTGGCAAAGGAGCCGATACAGCATTAATTGTTAAGGCTGCACTTCCCGACGATATCTTGGGAAAAGATATCGGGAGACGATTAGAAATACGCGAAGTTATCGCCATGCCCCTAGTCAAAAAATGGTGGTAGATACTGGCTCAGAGAAAATCCGTGATGCGCCTATGATAGGTGAGATAAGGGGAAAAATAAAGAAACAAGAAAAATATAATTAAGTTGATTCGTGGCGGTTACATGTATGCATACTGCGCGAGTGGTTGGAGAAGATGACATCATGATCCAAGTGGAGTGGGGCTGTTGCGTCGTTTGCGGGCGGGTGGCATGGCTCTATTCAGTTAGCGGGCTGACAACTCGGGCCCGCTGCTTCCAGTGCTGGCGGGACGCCGTAAACGAGGGGCTGATTTCGGAAAAGATATACAAAAAAATTAGAGAACAAGCGAAAGAGAGCAAAGGATGAAAAAAGGTTATTGTGAATGATTACATGGGAATCCCAGATATTTTAAACCAACTTTATAACACGCTTCTCCCCTTCGCCGGTTTAATCTTTGTCTTAGGCCCCCTATGTTTGGCGTTTCGAAAAGCTGGTGTTTTCATCGGTTTAGGGGTAGGTTGCATAGTGAATTCGATTCTGTGGGATACATTGGATAAGATTCCATTTCTTAGCGGTCTGGCGGAAAACCCCACAGTGTTTCTTATTGTAGCGATAGTAATTCTTGCCATTTTCGCCGGGATAGGATTGACGGCAGTAGTAGTACTCGCCTTTCTGTTTTCGAGTATTGGAGGTTTATTGTTGAGCGTTTATCTATTCGGCTTTAGCACTTGGACGGTAATTGGAGGATTTGTTGGTGGCTTGATCTGGCTGTACGGCATTAGTCTACTCATCAAAAAAGTTGCTGAAAAAGTAAAAGGGGAGAGCAAGAAAATAATAAGAGTTGAATATCGTCCCGAAAAACGTGAAATCGGCATTTGTCCCAATTGCGGGGCGGAAGTACAAGCAGGGAATAAGTTTTGCAGTTCTTGCGGGGTGAATTTGGAACATGCTAAAAATAGAACTAAAAAAGTTGTTAAGAAAAAGTGGTGGTCGCTGCACTAACTATTTTTCTTAAGGATATATTTTTTCGACTTAGGACTTACTCGCTGATTTCAACCTAGCAACTAGTTCCTGCCGTGGCACTTGCACTTGATCGCCAGTATGCATTTCTCGAAGGGTGACCCTGCCAGCTGCCAAGTCTTTAGTACCGACTATGATTGAATGTTTGGCGCCGCAAGCGTTAGCATACGCTATGGCCTTGGACAACCGTCGTCTCATCAGGTCTACACCAACGAGCAGGCCAGCTCTGCGCAGCTCCCCAACTATTTTCAGGCATTCGCTGAGCATCCCCTCGCTCGCGGGGAGAACCACGCAATCCAATCGCTCACGCGGGACTATCATCCCTCGCTTTAAAAGGGTCCGAGCAATGCGGTCGACGCCGAACCCGACGCCGACGGCCGGGCAGGGGTCGCCCCCAAGAAGCTCGATGAGTTCGTCGTAACGGCCACCCCCTGCAACTTGAACTCCATCAACATAGAGCTCGAAAACGAAGTCTGTGTAATACTCCAGCCCGCGGGCGATTCCGAAATCTATTGTAAATTTCTCGACTCCAAACGAACGAACGTGCTCGAGGATTTCATGTAGGTTATTCAACGCTATTTTGGCTTTGGGTAAACTCGCAACAAGTTTCTCCGCCTGTTTCAACACTTTTGTGCTGCCGCGTAATGTAATCAAAGATCTGAGAAGCTCTTTGTCCTTAGCTTTTACTTGCATGCGGCTAAGCTCCTCCTCAAGTCTTGCTTCGTCGTGTCGATCAATTGCTCTCATGATGGAGTCTTGAGCATCACTCCTCACCCCCGCGTGGGCAAGCACCTCTCGGAGCAAGCGGATGTGGCCTATGCGGAGTTCATAGCCCGACAATCCAAGCTCTTGCATGATGTCGTCAGCGAGTGCGATTATCTCGGCATCCGCTTCAGGTTGGNGAGAACCGATAACCTCTACTCCTGATTGGATGAATTGCCTCCATCTCTGCGCCTGAGGCTCCTCGTACCGAAAGCAGTCACCGAAATAACATAGTTTCACAGGTTTGGGTGCCGATTTGAGGTGGGTAAGATAAAGTCTGATGGCGGGCACTGTTAACTCCGGGCGTAGGGCAAGTGCACGGCCCGATTTGTCCTTGAAAGAGTAAAGTTGTTTAACCACCACTTCGCCGCTTTTCTTCTCAAACAGCTCAAGGTACTCAAAGGTAGGAGTTTCGATTTCTTCGTAGCCGTAGCGCTTGAAAGCGTTGTTCATCACGTGGGTGACGTGACGAATGCTCGCCAGTTCTTTACCCAGCAAATCGCGCGTTCCTTTCGGTTTTTGCATGGGCATCACGGCATGTTTTCATAAATAACTTCTGAAATTTTCACCATATTATTAGAACTCGTGAAAACGACTTTTAGATAATCAATGTTTTCCAGATCCCCTTGGAATACCCTCACACCCATTGGGGCGGAGACCTCAATCGAGCCAATCAATTCCGTGGCTGAGGAAATCAGACGCGCGCTCATTACATTTCCATCCTCGTTAACGTGAATCGCTAAAGTTTCTTGAATGTCCGGATATAGATACGGTTCAAAACCATATGATTCTAAGAGATCACCTTGCGCATCGACGAGAAAGACTGTATACCCATCGAAATATCTAATATTTTCATCGACCTTTAAGTAAGCATTCCAAACGTCCATGTTAAACACGACATTTTCCCGATTTTCACCGAAATCGAATATGATGGTGTTGTTCTCACTCCACCACGTACTGGCGAGTGCCTTGTTCTCAGCTCCCCAAAGCGTGCTCGCAACCTCATCTTGATAGCGCTGCTGATAACTTTGCTGCGCATAATAATATTCGTCGTAGCTGAAGACTACGTAATCAATTCTAATATTGTAATTCTCGCGATAGTTGCGGATAATCCAACGAAACTCATTTTCATCCATCGTTGGAAAGCGTTGGACATCGACTCGCCTGCCGTTAACATGATATAATCCGGCCGGCACATTCACACCATAGATAATGCCACTAGTATCGCGCACGTAGTAGATATAATCGGGTGGGCGGGGGACAAACGATGGATCGTTCTCCCACTTGCCTTCTTCACCCATAACCTCGGCGCCATCAGTCACCGACGCTCGTCCAGAGGCGCCCGTTAGTAGATGTCCAAACGACCATTGGATGGAAGCAACAGAATTTTCCGAAGTATTCTCTCGAAGCCAATCGAAAGCCTCCGTGAAACCTTCATCCAAACCCCTGAAACCATGCCATTCGGTTGGGGGCGTAGTTTGCTCAGCAACAGCATACGCATTAAAAACGAATGGTGTGGCAACGATGCTGGCGCAAAGTGCAACCACGATTGGCGTCCGAAAATGTTTCAGCCATTCTCCGAACTGCTCGAATGAGACTCGCCGAACAAGGGAAGCAAGCACCGCCACACCCACGCCCGCCAAGACCGGTACAAAGGGCCACCACATCCGTTCGAAACGTGCCTGCCCCTGCCCTGGCCAGACCATTGCCGCGATAACGATGAGCCACGGAAATGTCAGCATTTCCCAGCGCTTTCTCGACCAACAGAACTTGATTAATGCCAAAGCGATTAAAATAAGGATAAATGTAGTCAAGATATTCATGCCATAAAATTTATTGATTGTATCGTTCCACGATTCCGGCGCAGCCATCTCTCCTGCGTACCTAGAAAATGAAATCCCTCCACCACCACCTATCCCAACATACCCCAGAAGGGATTGGGCGAAACCTACCCACAACATTGGACTCTGACCACCAATTACCCAAAGCGCGAGCGTCATTACCGCTAACATACCAAGCACGCCAGCTATCAAACTCAAATGCCCACGAATGGTTGAAAAAAAGGCGCCGGATAAATCAGTGGTTTTGCGAATCAACCTACCAAGAAATCCAGCTAGCAGAACGAACAATAATCCACCAATCACGATGGGGGCGATGAAGAGCGCCCCACTCCATGCCAGCCCGAAAAGCCCATACACCAGTCCAGCCAAAAGTGCAAACTTGGGCATCTCGTTCCGGGGAGCCTTGAACAGCTTTATTGTGAGATAAATGGTCCATGCCCCCAAGATCAACTGGATGGGCTCGCGGTCATACGCTCCGACCTTCATCCAGTAAATTGATGATGTTAAAACGGCCCCGAAGAAAGCCGCAGCCCAGCCCCCGACATCGCCCCCCAGCTCCTTGCCGATCAGGAAAATTGGGATGAGCGAGAGGGCGAAAAGCAGTGGCGCCCAGTACTTGACGACATCCATCAGAGTGACGCTGGAGTTGATAGCATTGACGCCCCTATAGAGCATTACCGTTAGTAAGGGCTGAGCCTGCTCCGTGAGACCGACACGCAACCCATAAGGTGAGTGAGAAAGGGGGTTGTTCTCAGCTAAGGCATTAATTTGATCTATTTCGGCGGCGACATCGTAAAACCATCCGCTGTCCGAGGTGGTTAGCGTGTCGTACTTTTCGCCCGGGATTAAGAGCACTGAAGTCGTGAAAGCCATCAGCGCTAGCAGGTAGCCGACGAGCAACCATCGCCTGTAGTTCAATCTTGCACCCGCTAAAATAAGGTCAGGTCAACCTTAAAAATCATCGTTGAGGTAGCTACTCTTTCTTCTCAGATTCGGGTTCTCTTTCGCTTTCAGACTCTACCACGCTTGGCGCTGGGGGCGGCGGAGAAACCTCCTTGGTGCTGAACATAATCCATCCCAACCAGAAACCTAGGCCAGCAAGGATAAAGATGCCGATGATCACCGGCAACACCAACCACAGCGGGGCCGTCCCATATCCCACCACGAAGGGGAAGTAAATGTATAATGCCGCGATTACAACGCATGCAACGCAAAGCAAAGCTCCGATTGCCCGTGAAGTACCCACATGACCACCTCTGATATCTAAAGTTGATGGGGTAGTGCTTTTTAAATAACTTTCGTCGTGCGAATTTAGGCAAAAGGCAACTATCATAAGCTCTATCTTCCAATTTTACATGGGCCCGTGGCCTAGTCTGGATAGGGCGGCAGCGTCCTAAGCTGTAGATCGAGGGTTCGAATCCCTCCGGGCCCGCCTCCCAAGTATGGCGTTATCTGGGCCTAATTTCACTCATTACTTCTTGCTTGAGCAGCTTGATATGGCACCGATAAAGACTGCTTGGCAAGAGTATAAAGATGTAAATCGTGAAAGGTGCTCAAAAAATTCTATCCGGACTTCCACAAACCGTGAATATTGCAGTATTCTCTTGCTTCAATCATTTCTGCCTTTATTTCAAATTCTACCTCTGGGTTATCACCTGGTTTCAAGAATTTTCTGAAAACCCCACCATCGGCAATTATATCCACCCATTCTATGTAATGCTTTTCTTCCATTGGGTGGGGAACTGAACCGATTTTCACTTTTATTACTGTATCTGCTTTTTCTATAACAGGAACATGTTTTTCTAGACCAACCTCCTCAGTCTTTTCTTTAAGTAATTCCATCGGCTGACCACAACAAACAAGCTCTCCTACTCCCCCATGTAAAACTTCGACTATATTCCCGCAAACATTGCATTTGTAGATTTGTTTTTGTTCTGCCATGTTTCACCTCCTTTTTTGTCTTTAAGCATGATTATTCCAGCCTCTCTTCTGAAAGTTTTAAATGATCTTTTTCTACTTCAACAAACGCTTCAAATATCTGTTTTACTCTCTCATTTTCAGAATCCGCAGCTGCGTTTTCGTAAAATTCAATGGCCCTTGTTTCTCTCGCATGGGATTCTTCTAAATTTTCTTTATTGCTTGTGTGACACTGCTCACTCCCTTGAGGGACTTTATCGAGCTTCAATATTTTCTTCCAAACATTGGCATGTTCTGCTTCTACTTTCCCTAAAGCCTTGAACAATAATTTTCCTTCATCGTCGTCTGTTTTTTCGGCAGCGCAGAAATAAAATGCCGCGTTGCTTACTTCTACCTGTAAAGCGCGCTCAGCGTTCGCTTTATCCTTCTCATTCAGCTCAACATCAAAATTAACTTGGGCTTCTTTTGCCCCTTTTATGTAACTTCTATGAGCTCCGCAAAAAGGGCAGCTGCTCGGCGGACTCTCTCCTATGTAAGGGTCCCCACAAATTTCGCATCTCCACAATTTTACCATGTTATCATCAAATTCCTGGCTTCAATTGTGTTTTTTGCTGCAACACGCCTGCTTTACCCACTAACTCATTGACCTCTTTTTTGCCCTCTTCCAATTCTTTTTCTTGCTCCGTGTCTTCTTTTAACAACAGGGCTTGGAATTCTCCCACGTGGGTCTTTTCTTCTTTTGCTATGTCTAAAAGAATTTTCTTAATATCTTCTTTTTCAGTCATGGCCGCCATTTGTTCATAGAGATTTATGGCATCCAATTCGGCTATTATCCCGACTCTTAGAATTTCTTTATCCAAATCTTCTTTTTTTACTTTCTCAAGATTTATTGGTATTTTTGATAACATTTTTTTACCCACTTAGTTTTTAGTTTTCATAATATTTAATTTTAGCAGAAACTCTCATTAGATAACCAAAGCCGGCGTGCTGGCCGTAACCCGTCTTCTGTTTTCAGGCGACATTTAGCTTAGCGGGCTACCACCCACCTCCAGCAGGCGTTCATCGGCGGTAATTTGCCCTTGCATCCCGCGTGATGGCCGTTTCATCCCCGCCGACCCGACCTCAGCGTCACCGCATCCTCGCGCGAGTCAGGAGGTATCGTTTCTGTTCCATCTTTCCGATCTCTCGACCGTGCCCTTTTGGGCTCGCGGGCCTGCTCGATGGACGGAGTTTCCTCAGGCTTTCGCCCGGAAGTCGCCCACCAGCTCACCGGCGCAATAATTTTATCTTTTGAAGATTAATAAGATACTGTAGGAACCATGGGGATAGTCAGTACCGGGCCACTCTTCTCAAGCGAAGTGGGATTTAAGCCTGAAGTTTTGACGGGTTCTTTCGAAAGCACGGCGATACAAACACTTAAACTGGGCGTTGGGGTAAAACGAGGCTTTTGAAAGGGCTGAAATGCAAGATATTTCTTTTCTCATTGGCGGAGAGGCGGGAGACGGGGTTATGCGGACAGCAGAGCTCCTGGGCAAGGCTTTCAACCGCCTCGGCCTTTACGCCTTTGTCATAAACGACTACCCCTCCCTCATCCGCGGCGGCCACAACTTCTGTAAAGTGAGGGCCTCGGGCCGTCAGGTGTGGGGCCATCTGGAAGCGGTGGAGCTGGTCGCGGCCCTCAATCAGGACACCATATCCCTACACGAGAACGAATTGACGAAGGACGGCCTCGTACTCTTCGACAGCGACAAGGCGAGTTACAAAGGATCATACAAGGATTACTCGATTCCGCTCTCTAGCATGGTCAAGGAAGTTGAGGGCATCCCGATAATGAGGAACTCGGCTATGATCGGCGCCATCGCCCACCTATACGGTATACCCCTTGAGCCCGTTAACGAAATCTTGACTTGGGCCTATGGTAAACGGGCCGAGAAAAACATCACGCTTGCAAAGATGGGGTTCGACCACGCCAAGCAGAACTTTGATCCAATCCTCAAGCTCGAGCCGGTCAAGCGCGACCTGACTCCTTTCATCTCTGGAACCGAAGCCGTCTCACTCGGAGCAGTCAAGGCCGGAATGAAAGTTTACATAGGTTACCCGATGACGCCCTCCACCCGGATCCTTTCCTTCATGGGGACACATCAGGATGAGCTCGGGATAGCGGTGATTCATCCCGAGAATGANATAGGGGTGGCCAACATGGCGCTGGGCGTCGCCTACGGTGGGGCGAGGTGTATGGTCGGCACAGCTGGAGGTGGGTTTGCGCTGATGCAGGAGGCCTTCAGCATGGCGGGCCAGTCCGAGATACCCGCGGTCTTTGTGGTGGGGCAGCGTCCGGCACC
>JGI2171J19970_10001180_pt1 | contig 14479 bp, 15 predicted proteins | sample DeeMarSWOR324_28_FD_19970 | JGI IMG/M metagenome (IMG submission 19970) | reverse complement strand
CCCGCCTGAGCGGCGGGAGGAGCTACTGGAGCGGCTCTACGATATGGACATGCTCGTGTGGCGGTACGTGAAGGCGAACGGCTCGTTCGCTGGGCTCGACTGGCCCGAGAACCCTAACGGGGCGTACCACGACATCGCTGGCATCTGTAACCCGGAGGGAACCGTGTTGGGGCTCATGCCTCATCCTGAGCGCGCCTACTATGGGTACTTGATGCCTGAGTGGACCAGAGAAAGGCAGCCACCCAGATACGGTGACGGCTACCCGTTCTTCAGGTCCATAGTAGACTACGTGGAAAAGAAGATGTAGGCATAGGGCGCGTCTAGTGCGCGCCCCATACTTGCTTGCCTAGTCTCACGCCTACGATATGGGTTTTGGGAGGTTGTAGAGGACCCTCGCCCGCGCCCTCTCCAGCTGCCTTATCGTCCTGCCCAGGTCCATCTCGGTGGGCGCACCCAGCCTGCTCCTGATGTAGCTAAGGGCGACGACCTGCTGGTTGAAGTTAATCGTCATCTCGGGCGACAGATACGTGATCTCGGCGCTGCCGAAGCTGTCTGGGAACAGCTCCCTGTACCTCTCCTCCCACTGGAGATGGTCGTCGAGGCTCGTGTGGTTGCCGAACAGCAGCATGTTGTACTTGCCGTGGATGGTCTGTATGGCTATGGGGATGTTCGGGTCGATGATGAGCTCGTTGATGACGCGCTCGTCGAGCTTCCTGAACTGGACGAGGACGTAGGTGAGGAGGTAGTTGGGCGGGACGAAGAAGTTGGGGAACCTGCACACAGGCTCGCTGAGGAGGCGTGCGGCGACGAGGGCGGTGACGCGTTTCTCTACCGTCTTCCTGTGGAGGTCCGTCCTCTCGCAAAGTGTCGTGTGGTTCGTCTTAATGCCTTTCCCGTTCACGAGGCACCTCATTATGTCGAGGTCCAGCTGGTCTAGGTCGTAGCCCCTCAGCTTGACGCCGCCGTTCCTCTTGAAGTCCCTCTCTATGAGGTTTATGCCGGTGCTGGGATTGTACTTGATCATGAGCTGGTTGCTGAAGTAGGCCGTGCTCGAGTAGAAGTATGTGTCTTCCTCGTCGACGCCGTAGTTTATGTTAAGGATGCTGGGGATGCTTGAGATCCAGAGCTGGTAGCTGGTTATGCTCTCGTGGTACGTGAATAGAAGGGTGTCGTACTCGCCCTGCCTGGACCGGAACGCGGCGAATATCTGAGGGTCCTCTTTGATCCACTGGATGATGTTCTCTGTGCAGTCCTTGCTGTCGGGTATGTCAAGCTTCACGACTGCTAAAAGTGGGTAGACGCGGTAAAGCCCACGGAATGGATAGAAGGGGCTGTCGAGTATCCTGTGCTCGAATATGCCCTCGACCTTATTCTTGATGGTGTTCCTGTGCTTCCCGAGAATCCTGGATAGCTCGCTAATGTTGACACTGACGGCGTTCCCGGATACCAACTCCTCCATGAGCTTGAGGTTATCTACGTCCTCTAACAGTCCTGACATCTCAGACATACGGTAATGGCTATAATTTATATTTTTCGTTGTAGTAAGTACCATTATTTCACTAGCCTCACGGTGTTAAATGCTAATAACTGCCATAAAATTTTTGATAAACATTTGATAGATTACGTGATAAAACCTAGCGTTTTTTGACATTTTTTATCCATTTTTTATAAACCCGGTTTATATCAAACCTGTATATACTATCACCCAGGTAAGGAGGAGAAAGATAAATGGGATATCCAAATGAGGAAGAGATGTTCTTCTTCGGGCCCGGCCTGACGAACCAGGAGATGGACAACGAGTTCAAGAAGCTATACGACAGCCTCATGGTCTACAAGGACAACATCTTCCACCTCGTCGACACGGTCTGCACCGACTGCGACGCAGGTGACCGACTCGCTAGGAATATAGCCGAGCGTGACACCGCCCTGCTTCAACGCCTCGTCTCCAAGGAGTGCGAGCAGCGCCACATGAGGAGGAAGGCCAAGAAGACGTCGGTGGTCGACCAGCTCAGGGCAGAGAGCCAGAAGCCCCTGTCTTTGGAGCAGATCCTGACCGCCAGGACCGCCTCGATGAAGGGCATCATGGAGGAACACAGGAAGTAGATACGTCATGCAGGAGCTAACGCTCAGACAGGTTCAGGAGACGATGCTGGAGACCCAGGAGGACAAGAGCCTCCGGGAGATGTACATACACAAGTCTCCATGCGCGGAAGACGAGGTAGGGGCGGTGTTCTTCGCCATATCAGGGACGCCGCCTAGGGGATACGCCATGTTCCTGCCAGACGGAAAAGACGGCGGCGTGGGCACGCTGCACGTGTTCGACCGGCTCGGGCTGAAACGCAAGATCCTGCACTGCAGGATAGTCGACCTAGCTAGCTGCAAGAATAACGATGTCTGGAGTCCGCAGATAGCCGCACCCGTTATAAAGGTATAGCCAGACCGATGGATTCAGTGAGACGATACAGAAAACATCGGGTGAAAACTGGTGTACACTGAGACACTCATCGCGGTAAACATAGGGCTACCTGTTGTCTCCGCCCTGGCGTCGCTGGTTCTCAGCGACAGAAGGGCGAGAGCCGGGGTCGTGTACCTAACAGCGGCCGTCCTCGTGGTCTCTTCGCTCCTGCTCTACAATGTGGGGGGCTTGGAGCTGAATCTGGGCGGCGGCTTCGAGATCGCTGTGGTGGCGCTGGACTTTGCGTTGCTTCTGTATTTCATGTACCAGGGATTCATGTATAGGAGCTGGCAGGTTCTGGCGCTGTCCTTGGCCCAGCTGATACCTGTGGCTTACTTCGAGTTCATAGTCGAGGGCGCACACGTCGAGAAGATTCTGGTCGTGGACAATCTCTCGATCCTGCTCACACTCATCATAAACATCGTCGGCTCCTTGGTGGTGATATACGCTTTGAGCTACATGGAGGAGCATGAACACCACCTGCACCTGGAGAGGAGCAGGCAGGGCAGGTTCTTCTTCTACATGCTACTGCTGCTCGGTGCCATGAACGGCCTGGTCTACAGCAACAGCCTCTACTGGCTGTACTTCTTCTGGGAGGTGACCACCCTCTGCTGCTACGAGCTCATCAGGCACGACGGCACCGAGGAGGCGCAGGGAAATGCGCTGCTGGCGCTGTGGATGGGGCTCATAGGCGGCGTGGCTTTCGTCGCCGCCATGTTTGTAGGCTACAACGCCGTGCACAGCATCGCTTTGACCGAGATGATGGCGGCGCCCCTGAGCCAGGGGTTGCTTCTGGTGTTCGCGCTGGCTGCGTTAGCCGCGTTCACAAAGTCGGCTCAGTTCCCGTTCCACAGTTGGCTTCTGGGAGCCATGGTGGCTCCTACGCCGGTGTCGGCGCTGCTGCACAGCAGCACCATGGTCAACGCAGGCGTCTACATGCTTCTAAGGATCGCCCCCGTCGTCCAGGGGACCACACTCACCTACATAGTCGCTTTCATGGGGGCAGTCACCTTCACGGTGACCTCCGTGCTGGCGATAAGGCAGAGGGTGTCCAAGCGGATACTGGCTTTCTCGACCATCGGCAACCTAGGGCTCATCACCCTCTGCATAGGGTTGAACACGGGCCTCAGCTACGGAGCTGCGGTCACGCTGCTTGCATTCCACAGCGTCGCCAAGGGCCTCCTCTTCATGGGGGCCGGCGTCGTGGAGAACAAGATCGGAAGCAGGGACATCGATGACTGGGAGGGCCTGCTAGGCCGACTGCCCCTTACCACCGCCGTCATGATCGCGGGGATGGTCAGCATGTTCCTGCCGCCCTTCGGCATGCTCCTAGGGAAGTGGGTGGCCGTCGACGCGGTGGCATCGACGCCGCTGCTCTACGGGCTGCCCCTAGTCTTCCTGGTGGTGCTGGGCAGCGGAGCGACGACGTTCTACTACGCCAAGTGGATAGGCTACCTCACGGTGCTGCCCAACGGCGCGAAGATGAGCGCCGAGAGGCTGGAGACGCCCTACAGGGTGGCTCTCTACACGCTGCTGGGAGTAAACGTCCTCATCAGCGTGGGGGCCGCCCTCGTGTTATCCAACATAGTAAACCCCATAACGGCTGCGTCATACACACCCCAGATGTCAACGCCCATGGGCGGCGTGGACCTCGGCTTCACTTCGTTCCCCGTGCTGCCCCTCTGGGCGGCGGGGGCGGCGGTGCTGCTGATAGGCTCATGGCTGGCAAAGATGAAGGGCGGAGCCATCACGACGCCGTACCTGAGCGGCGAGAACGTGGCAGACAAGGAAGTGACCTTCATGACGACTGGAGACTCAGAGGTAGCCGCGAACATGTCCGGGACGTATCTCGCTTCGAGCATCGACGAGGAGTGGCTCGACAGGCTGGCGGTGTACCTGGGGACGGCGATCATCGTCGCCCTGTTCATAGCGGAGGTGGTCTAGGTGGACTACACAGCGACGTTGATTTCTGCGATGCTGGCTCTGGCCACGCCGATTATAGGTGGCCTGCTGATGGGCGTGGACAGGAAGCTCACCGCCCGGATGCAGGAGCGCGTCGGGCCGCCTCTGGCGCAGCCGTTCTACGACGCCCTCAAGCTCTGGGGCAAGGCCCCCATGATATCCAGCGGCCTCCAGCCGGTGCTGGCCTTCGGCTACCTTGGCTTCGCCCTCGTCGCCGCGGGGCTGGTGACTTTCAGGCAGGACCTGCTGCTGGTGCTGTTCGTGACGGGGATAGCGGACATATGCCTCACGGTGGCGGCGTTCAACGCCAAGAGCCCGTACAGCTACCTGGGCGGGAGACGCGAGTTCCTCGCCATGCTCAGCTACGAGCCCGTGATGCTTCTAGCTTATATCGCTATATTCCTGGTCACCGGCAGCTTCACGATAAGGGGTATCTACGAGTACGGTGCGCCGCTGCTGCTGGTGCTGCCCACGGCTGTGGCCGCCATGATGATAGTGCTCGTGATAGAGATGAAGAAGAGCCCCTTCGACGTCTCGGGGTCGGGGCACGCCCACCAGGAGCTGGTGAGAGGGGTCTTCACGGAGTTCAGCGGGTACACCATGGCGCTCATAGAGCTGGGCCACTGGACCAAGCTGGCCACCACGCTGATGATCATCAGCCTCTTCTGGGCACCCAACCCCCTCGTCGGGGCCGGCATCAGCCTGACCATGTTCTTCGCGGCGCTTCTTGTGGACAACCTATACCCCAGGCTCACCTGGCAGCGGATGCTGAGGACCACGTGGACCGTGGGGTTCGCCCTCATACTGGTTAACGTGGCCGCGCTCGCCGCGGGAGGTGTCATCTAGGGTGACGCTGATGGATAAGGCCCGGCTCAAGAGCCTGTGGGTGCTTCACTATGACTGCGGCAGCTGCAACGGCTGCGACATCGAGGTGCTTGCGGCGCTCACCCCCAAGTTCGACGTGGAGCGGTTCGGCATAGTCAACATAGGTGACCCCAAGCAGGCCGATGTCCTGGTGGTCACGGGGCCCGCCAACAGGCGCAACCAGAGGGTGCTCAGGAACCTCTACGAGCAGATGCCCGAGCCCAAGATGGTGATAGCTGTGGGCACGTGCGCGTGCACAGGAGGCGTCTTCCACAACTGCCCCAACGTGCTGGGGGGCGTGGACAACGTCGTCCCCGTGGACGTCTACGTGCCCGGCTGCGCAGCGAGGCCCGAGCAGATAATCGACGCGGTCGTGCTGGCGCTGAAGAAGCTGTCGGGCGAGGCGGCCGAGGAGGAGGGGTGATGGTGCTGGAGGTAACGGAGACTGGGACGGTGCAGGTGACCGAGGAGACCCTCATCCCCAAGGTTCGTGAGCTGAAGGAGAGGGGAGCCCGATTCATCACCACGACGACGCGGGACATGGGAGACAAGTTAGAGGTCATACACCACTTCGAGGTGGGCGACGGGGTCATGAGCATCTACCTTAAGACACCGAAGGGCAAGCCCGTCCCCAGCATAACAGGGGAGTACCTGGTGGCCTTCATCGCCGAGAACGAGAGCCAGGACATGTTCGGGGTAGAGTTCAAGGGCTTGGCCGTCGACCTCGGGGGAAGGATGCTGAAGACCGAGTCCTCACCGGCGACGCTGCTGAAGCCCGCCGAGGGCCCAAGGCCGCCCATAATGCGTAAGCTGGGGAGGTGCCGCGAGGAGTGCCCAGCCATGGTGGACGTGCCCCGGTATGTCCGGCAGGTGGAGCAGGGCGATGTCGAGGGCGCCTATGAGACCATCATCGAGAGGGCGCCGCTGCCGGCCGTCCTGGGGAGGGTGTGCTTCGCGCCCTGCGAGGATGGCTGCCGCCAAGAGCTTGAGGCAAAGCCCATACGGATACGCATGCTGAAACGCTACGCGGCCGACAAGTTCAGGGAGAAGAACGGCGGCTTCATGAGGGACGTCGAGCGTAGACCCCCCACGGGTAAACGCGTAGCCGTCGTCGGCGGCGGACCGGCGGGGGTCTCGGCGGCCTACTACCTGGGTATGCTCGGCCACGAGGTCACCCTCTACGAGAGGGAGAAGGCCCTCGGGGGCGCCATGCTCTGGGGCATCCCCAAGTACAGGCTCCCCAAGGACCTGATGCGTGAGGAGATCATGGCCCGGCTGAAGGAGGCCGGGGTGACGGTCGAGACCGGCCACGAGGTGACGAGCCTCGACGACCTCATGGCTGGGGGCTACGATGCATGCTTCATAGGCATCGGCGCCGAGAAGTGCAACGAGCTCCGCTGCGAGGGAGAGGACAGCGAGGGAGTCATCAGCTTCATAGACCTGCTTACGGCCGTCAACGTCAGAGACGAGACGCCGGACCTGGGCAGGAGGGTGGTGGTCATCGGTGGCGGGAATAGCGCCATGGACTCCGCGAGGACCGCGAAGCGCCTCGGAGCAGAGGAAGTCACCGTCTTCTACAGGCGGACCGAGGACGAGATGCCGGCCAGCCTCCACGAGATCCACGGCGCAGTCGAGGAGGGGATCGACTTCGACTTCCTGAGCACCCAGATGGTGATACACCCGGGCAAGCCCCTGAGGATCGAGTACCAGTACATGGTACCGGGGGAGCCCGATGAGTCCGGGAGGAGACGCCCCGTCCCCATGGAGGGGCCGCCTGGCTTCATGGAGGCCGACACCGTGATAGCGGCGATCGGCTACAACGTCATGGTGCCCTCGGGCTTCGGCGTCGAGGCGGACCGCAGAGGAAACCTAGTGATCGACGACGATTACAGGACGAGTAGGGAGGGCGTCTACGCGGGCGGCGACGCCGCGTTCGGGACCTCAAACGTCATAACTGCCATGAGGGACGCCAGGAAGGCCGCGTCGAGCATCGACAGGTACCTCGGAGGCGAGGGCCTGTGTGAGCCCGAGCCGGATATGAGCGAGTTCGTGCCGCGGCAGGCGGACCTCGAGGACCTTCGGAGCAGACAGCAGGCAGAGATACCGGAGCTAGATGCCGAGGAGCGTGTCCAGAGCTTCGTGGAGTTCGAGGAGACGCTGGAGAAGTGTGCGGCGACCTGTGAGGCCGGCCGCTGCTGGAGGTGCGACTGGAATGAGTGATAAACAGAAGCTTACGGTGATACCCTTCGGGCCTCAGCACCCGGTGCTGCCTGAGCCCATACAGCTACAGTTCTACGTGGACGAGGAGCGGATAGTGGACGTGCTCCCCAACCTGGGGTACGTCCACCGCGGAATAGAGCGCGCAACGGAGCTGAACGACTACAGGCGCAACATCTACCTCTGCGAGCGCATCTGCGGCATCTGCAACGTCATCCACGGCCAGACCTACGCTGGCATAATAGAGAAGCTCACGGACACAGAGGTGCCGACGAGGGCCAAGTACCTCAGGACCATCTGGGCCGAGGTGGCGAGGCTTCAGAGCCACCTGCTCTGGCTGGGGCTCTTCTCGGAGAGCATCGGCTTCGAGAGCCTCTTCATGAAGATATGGAGGGACAGGGAGCTGGTGCTGGAGCTCACGGAGGCCACCAACGGCCACAGGATACACATGGGCACCACCGTCATAGGCGGCGTAAGCAAGGACATGGACGAGAGGCTGCAGAGCCGGTACCTCACAGACATGGATCGCCTCAGGAAGGAGGTCGACGACTGGAGCCACGTCTTCTACAAGGACGCGGCGGTCAGGGAGAAGACCATTGGCAAGGGCATCCTCCCCAAGGCGGACGCGGTCCACCTGGGCGCAGTCGGCCCCACCGTCAGGGGCAGCGGCGTCCCCATGGACATGAGATGCAACGGCTACGAGGCCTACGGCGAGCTCGACTTCAAGCCCATCACGCACGACGGCTGCGACAGCTACGCTAGGACGCTGGTCAGGCTGGACGAGGTCTACCAGAGCATAGAGCTCATCAAGAGAGCCGTGAACCAGCTTCCCGAGGGGCCGCTGGCGAACAAGAACGACAGGTTCCCCGACGGAGTCGCCATCTACCGGACGGAGCAGCCTAGGGGCGAGTGCTTCTACTATGCGGTGGGTAACGGGACCATCCACCTAGAGAGGTGTAGGATAAGGACGCCGACGCTGCCCAACATACCGCCCCTGCTCCAGATGCTGGTGGGCCACGATGTGGCGGACATACCCACCATCGTCCACAGCATAGACCCGTGCATAAGCTGCACCGAGCGCATCACCTATGTGAAGGAGGCGGCCTAGATGCCCAGGTTCCTAGGGAACATTCTGGAGAACCTCTTCGGCAAGCCGGCGACGGTCAGGTACCCCTTCGAGAGGCCGGAGCACGTCCCAGGCACCCGGGGGGAGATAAGCTTCGACATGTCGAAGTGTGACCAGTGTCAGGACTGTGAGCGGCTGTGCCCCTCGGGGGCTATCGAGGTGGACGTCGAGGGAAAGCGCATAGAGTGGGATCCCTACAGGTGCATATACTGTCACCTGTGTGTGAGGAGCTGCATGCATCAAGCCATCACGGCGCTAGACAACGTCCAGCCGCCGGTCTACAGGCTGGAGAAGAAGGTCTTCGAGACCTAACCCCTTTTTATCTGTGCTGTTCTTTGATTTCGCTGTCCTGGAGCATGTCTAGACGCGTCTCCAGCCGAGTCAGGGTTCTCTCAACATTCATGAGGCCGTCTTTGAGGCCGTTGGCGATTTCCATGAGGGCGACGCTCATCTCCAGGGGGAGGTCGTCGGAGACCTTGTAGTACTCGCTCTGGCTCTTCTTAATGAGTATGACGTTGCTTATCCTCTGGATGCCCTCTATCTGGGCGTCTATGCTCCTGAGCTGGCTCTTCGCCTCGTCGAGGAGGGCGCGGTAGTCGCTATGCTTCAGGTCGTCCCACGGAGAGTCCTCTGACAGGAAACCACCAAGAATACACCGGTTCCAGGGGTTATATATCTTTGAGGGCATTCCGGCGTGGCGATTGAGGAGGATGGTTCAAGTTCGAGTCGTTTAAAGAAGTAGAACAGTATGCGGAGATCTTGGCCTCAGGATTTTCCGGAGACCATGTAAGGTCGGCAAACCAGAGTAATCCACCGAACCATGAATTTCGTTGTCACACGTAGTAATTCAATTCTGAAGTGATTCTGAAGTAACTATAAATAAGCTCGTTACCCTCAACTCATCAAACATCGTGGAGAAATGAAGAAATGCGTATATTTAACACCGAATTCGGGGGAAGAAGATACGATATCCCCCCAGTCGGGAATACCGTGAAACGGTTCACAGGCGTGATAACTATCCTTGCGGTGATCGCCGTCATCGGGCTTGTTGTGGCGACATCCGTGTTTGTACGAGTCCCATCAGGTTACAGAGGCGTCCTGATGACCTTCGGTAAGGTAGAGGACAAGGTGCTCCAGGAGGGCCTGAACTACAAGGTACCGTTCAGCCAGACAGTGGTTTTAATGAACGTCCAGATACAGAAAGCAGAGTCCACCGAGTCGACCGCCACGAAGGACCTCCAAGAGGTCTCCACGACGGTCGCCGTCAACTACAGGCTGAACCCAATCAAAGTCAACGAGATCTACAAGGACCTCAGAGAAGACTACGTCTCCAGAGTCATCAAACCTAACATCGAGGAGTCACTCAAAGCAACCACTGCTGAGTACAGGGCAGAGGAGCTTGTGACGAAGCGTGCTGTAGTAAAATCTACGTTTGACGATATTCTCGTCGAACGCCTAAGTGTGTTTAACATCGATGTGATAAGCGTAAGCCTCACCGACTTCCAGTTCAGTACAAGCTTCGCAGCGGCCATCGAGGCAAAGGTCATCGCGGAGCAGGAGGCGCTGCAAGCGAAGAACACCCTTGAACAGATCAGGTACGAGGCACAGCAACAGATAATCCAAGCCGAGGCAGCTAAGAACGCCACCATCGCCCGCGCGGAGGGAGACGCTTTCGCCCAGATAATCCAGGCAAACGCGACTGCTAAATCAATCAAGCTCATCACCGAGCAGATGACCGCCGAGTACAGCCAGTACCTGTGGCTACAGCAATGGGATGGAAAGCTACCGGTCGTCTACTCTGGTGACGGACAAGAACTGATACTGGACATCAGCCAACTCACAAGTGACACGGGTTAGACCATCTTAGGCTCTGACACCTCCGGCCATCGGCATGACGCGTCGACATGTTTTTTCTTTCATATTTTTAGCCTAAGGCATTGGGTAGAGAGATGTCTATCTTCTCTCCTTGTAGCCTCTGAAGAGCCTCCACTCAAGCCACTCCACGGCCACAGAATCCGTTCAGGGTCCTTCCTCTGTGAGCGGTTCATCAAGTAGATCACCCCCGCCGACAGTGCACCCCAGACAGGGGTGAACGCCGCCAGCACCGGATCCCGCTCGACGAACGCAAAGTAACCCATCAAACCGGTGATACCGAGCAACACGGCGCTGGCTACGAAATACCCCGCGTCCATACGCCTCCTTATCCAGTGTAGCCTATCCGCCCTTCGGGTGTTCAGCGTCTCCAGCACACCCGTGTCTAAATCCTGCTTGATGAGCTCGAGCACCGCCACCGCCTTCCTGCCAAGCTCAGTGAGCCTGTACCGCCGCTCCTCGTCCCTCTCCAGGAAGCCGTCGAGCTCACCCAAGTGGTAGTTGAGCCTGCCTGTGCTCAGCATCGTCTCCCCCAGGATGCCCGTGTAGTTCACGCCCTCGGGGTAGCTGCCCACGATCCTCAGTATGTTCTTACGCTCAGGGCTGGACAGCGCCCTTATCACTAGGTCGTCCAGCTCGTTCCAACCGTTCTTCACGTTATTTCACAGGAGGAAGGCATGAGAGCCACGGTTTTAAGAGTATTTGAACCACGAAACTTGACAAGAAAAGTTGTCAACTAGAGCGTCAAGGGTTAAGGTTACTAGCGTGCGCCTCCCCGGGCGTCCACTTCAGGCTTCATCGGCAAGCATACTAAACTCATCAACCCGAGAGAATAACAGCATCTAGGGCAAGCAATCAGTACGCGGGTTAAGACCAAAAATGTACCCGCTATATTTTTACGATGGTCACGTCCACGGGCTCATCAACGTCGACATGAAGATAATCAGGCATCTCCTGTGCAATCGTCACGAGACTACACCTGAACAGGTTCTCGTCATGCCAAGCGCACTTTATCCCGAGACAGGGATGGAGCTCGTCAACCTCCTTCTTCAGAGAGAGAATTGGACAGATCTTAGCGTTAGATATAGTGAATAGAATATCATTCTCAATAAATATGATTTAAACACCAAGTGCAGAAGCACACGCATGGAAATGCATGCTTGTATCATGATACAAGCAACATGAGCCTTCAGTTGTGTACAGGCTACTGCCTGCTAAGGTAGATTAGGATAGTGCTGGCTACCGTCGTGAACAGGTCAGGCAGGAAGTTGAAGTATCGCACGATCCTTATGCCCCCGGTACCCCCAGAAACCGTCAACAGCACGGGGTTCGTGAACAGGCTGTAGCTTAGCAGCGCCCCAGAGAGGAACACGAGCCCCAGCGTGAAGCTCGCCTTCGTCTGCCTGTACATGTCCACGTACGTCGCGAACAGGTACACCAGGAGTATAACGTTCACCGCCGAGATCAGGGTCTTACCCCGTATATACGTCGCTAGCTGGCCGCTGACGAGCCGCAGGTTCTCGTAGTCCAGGTCCTCCAGGTTCGGGTCCACCATGATCCTCTCGTCGTCCAGCAGACTGTATAGTATCCTCTCCTCGTCGAGGAGGAGGCTGTCCAGGTTACTCTGGACGCTCACTATGAAGTACAACGCCATGATGGCCAACGCCACCTGCTGCTTCCTGTTCATCCGCACCCCTAAACCTCACCGCCGTTATTATCGTTATTTCCAATTCTGTTCCAAATCTCTTCAAAATCCCCGTATCCGGCCTCCAGCTCATGCGACAAGAAGTACACCTTGCCGTAGCGGGGGCCCATGCTCGTCACAAGCCCGTTCTTCTCGAGGATATCGAGGTGGTGGCGCACCGTACGGTAGTCCACCTCCAGGATGTCGCAGAGCTGGTTGGCGTTCATCGGCTCATCCCGTATCGCGATGATGAGCCTCGCCCTGTTGGGGCCGCCTCTGCTCCCCGCGATGAGCCACTGCAGCATATGCTTAAGCACGCGGTTCCTGGAGGACATGAAGAGACCCAGCTACCACCTACTCACCACTATATGTTTTTTAAAGTATACGAACAACGGATGAGAGAGATTCTGTACAGATTCTGAAGAGAAACTGAAAAACCATTTAAAACACAGCCACGGCACCAATACGCAGCAACATGAACCATACAGAGAAAGAGGAGGCCACGGCCCTCACCAAGGCTCTCAGAGCCCTATTTAAGGCATTAAATCATCAGCCAAGTTACGAGGCCAGAACCTCGGCTGTGAAAGGTACACTATAGACAGGGAATGAATGCAGAGTAGGTAGCATGACTTGAACTTGCTTGACTTCGCCCTCATGTCCGTGGAGGGGCTCCGGGAGAGAAGGTTCCGGTTCACCCTGAACCTGGTGGGCATACTCATAGGCTGCGCCGCGGTCACCGGCCTCATCAGCATGACACAGGGCATGAAGACCAGCATAGTAGACGATGTATCCATCTTCGGCTCCAACACCATACAGGTATACCCAGAGAGTAACGGAGATGAGGCGTTTTCCAGTCTCGACTGGCGAGACCTGAACAGGCTGCGAAAAATCCCGGGCGTCGAGGCAGCCGCACCTGTGCATGCAGGGCTTGTGGCTTCCTACGAGCATCGTGGACGAGTTGAGCGGGTAGAGACGGCTGGCATTGATGAGAACTATTTCATTGTCCACGGAGGCGAGAACGAGGTCGAGGATGGGAGGCTTCTTGAGCACAGCGATGGCGCTGCCGCCATGCTGGGTTACAACGTCTGGTTTGTGGACGACGAGCAGAGGTTTCAGGTCGGTGACAGGATAAGGTTAACAGCTACCGTGGATGGCGAGGAGGTGGAGTTCACCATCAGAGTAGTGGGGATACTGAAGAAGACCTCTGGGATAGCCAACTCGGGTATAGATGACGTTCTGATAATGCCGCTAACCTACTATGAGCAGGTCTTCAACACGCAGGGACGCTATGTGGCGGTTGACCTTAAAGCAGAGACCATTGAAGACATTGAAGAGATCAAACAGGTCCTAGACGAGGATTTCGACAACCTGGGCTACTACTCCATGGACATGATCATGGAGGAGGTCAACATGATCACCGGAACAATCAACGCGGTCCTCGGCGGCATAGCCGGTATAAGCCTACTCGTCGCAGGCGTCACCATAGCCAACACAATGACCGTGAGCGTCATGGAGCGCACCAAGGAGATAGGAACCATGAAGGCGGTGGGCGCCACTAACAGAGACGTGCTCCTCCTCTTCGTCTCGGAGAGCATCGTGACCGGAATAATAGGCGGCGGCCTGGGGGCAGGCCTCGGGTTCGTGTTAAGCATAGTAATCGGACAGGTAATCAGCCTGTCCCCAGAGCCCTCCATGAGCCTCGGCCTCATGGTCACAGGCTTCGCGGTGGCGACCTGCGTCGTATCAGGCATCTACCCCGCTTGGAGAGCGTCCAAGCTGAACCCCGTGGAGGCGCTGAGAGATGAGTAGACACAGCTGGAGGGCTGGACCGTGAACCTTCAAGACGTCGTCGGCATAAGCCTGGGGACCGTCGGCGATAAGAAGCTCAGGTTCGCCCTGAACCTGGTGGGCATACTCATCGGCTGCGCGGCTGTGGGCGGCCTCATCAGCATAACCGCCGGCATGAAGGCGGACATCACCGACCAGATCATGGGGTTCGGCCCCACCGTGATCAACGTGTTCCCTGACAACAGCGGCAGAAGTAACCCCGTCGAGCTAGGGTGGCGTGACCTGAAGATCATAGAGGCCATCCCGGGCGTCGAGGTGGCTACGCCGATGAACTTCGGTGGAACCTGCGCCTACAAGGCCAGGGGAAGATACTACTACACGAGCGTCACAGGCGTATCCGACGCCTATTTCCGAATCTCGGGCGCCTGGGAGCTGTTGGAGGGTAGGTACTTGACGAGAAACGACAAGGCTGCCGCCGTCGTCACCGAGACCCTTGTGAAGCCCTGGGGGG
>JGI2171J19970_10001176_pt1 | contig 14488 bp, 16 predicted proteins | sample DeeMarSWOR324_28_FD_19970 | JGI IMG/M metagenome (IMG submission 19970) | reverse complement strand
CCCTTTTTCACCTCTTCAAAAATCTTTGTCATTTCTTTGGCCAGCACAATATCTCTATTACCCAGAATCTCATACATATCTGTAAGCATCTTTATTAGTCGATGGGGTGATTCAAAAAAAATCATAGTTCCCATCTCCTTCTTTAGACCTTCGAGTTCTTTTCTTCGTCTTCCTTTCTTATTTGACAGAAAACCAACAAAGATAAATCTATCCGCAGGTAATCCAGAAACGGAAAGTGCTGCTAAAGAAGCAGAAACACCTGGAATCGGCACTAACCTTATATGATTATCTATAGCCTCCCTCACTAACCTGGAACCAGGATCAGACAAACCAGGCGTTCCTGCATCACTCACCAGCGCAATATCAAGCCCTGACTTTACTTTCTCAAGAAGTACCCGTCCTTTATAATGTTGATTGTGACTATTATAGGTAGTGATAGGTGTCTTAATAGTATAATATGTACAGAGCTTTCTTGTATGTTCTCTGCTTTCAGCCGCGATTAATCCCACTTCTTTTAATACTTTTAGGGCCCTTAGNGTAATATCCTCCATGTTACCTATTGGAGTAGAAACAATATAGATTTTGCCTTGATGTAATTCATGTGTNCCTTTATNGGGAATCATTATGTATATAAGTTGAATTGAGGGATTAAGAGATTACGAATTGAGGGATTCCTAAATTCCTGAATTCATAATTCATTGCTCAGTAAGCCAATTCAAATGCATTTTTTATAATCTCAATTTCTTTTTTCCCATCGAGTAATCCTACCGCAACCACATCAAATCTCGCCTTCCTTCCCCAAAGGTTGTGAGATTTCATATATGTCAAGGCTACCTTTGAAATTTGGCGTTGTTTTCTGAAATTAACTGCCTCTTTAANCCNACCCAGGNATTTATTTTTGCGTGTTTTTATCTCAACAAACACNAACACATCACCATCTCTCGCAATTACATCGATCTCACCGAAAGGGCACCTATAATTNGTTGTAAGAATNCTATATCCACAATNTTTTAATCGTTCCCGTGCCAGGTCCTCGCCAAACCTTCCGAGGGCAATCCTTTCTTTTGTCACTAAAGAACACCTTTAAAGGTTAATCTATGAATATGGCAGGGACCGTATCTCGTTATAGCCTTTATGTGACCAGGTGTTCCATATCCTTTGTTTGAAGAAAACCCATAGTGCGGATATAACCTATGGTATTGACACATAATTCTATCACGGTATACTTTAGCGAGAACAGAGGCTGCTGATATAGATAAAGAGAGATCGTCTCCTTTTACGATACACCTTTGATGAATAGGAAGGTCAACAGGATATATACCATCAATTAATAAATAATCAGGCTGAGGATCAAGCGTTAAAGCGGCTTCTTTCATAGCCTTTCGAGTGGCCTGAAGAATATTAACTTTATCAATCTCTTGTGAGCTTACCACGGCTAAGGAGAAACCTATAGCCTTGCTTTCAATGAGGGAAAAGGCCTCCTCGCGCGCCCTCTCAGACATTTTTTTAGAATCCCTCACCCCAGGCAGTGTAATATCTTCAGGTAAAATCACAGCAGACGCGACTACAGGGCCAGCCAATGGGCCCCGTCCTGCTTCATCTATACCAGCCACAATAGAATACCCTGCAAGTCTGGCCTGGAATTCAAAGAACTGGTTATCCTTATGGAATCGCATCAAGTGGTTTTTTCCTTGAGCCTGGCTGCCTTACCCCTCAATTTGCGTAAATAGTAGAGTCTTGCCCTCCTCACCTTGCCCTTCGAAATTACCTTTATTTTATCTATTGTTGGGGAGTGAAAAGGAAAAATTTTCTCCACACCGACACCGTAAGATATCTTCCGCACAGTAAAAGTAGCCCCTGTGTTACCTTTTCTTTTCCTAATAACCACTCCCTCAAAAACCTGGATTCGTTCTTTGTCACCCTCTTTAATTCGACTATACACCCTGACTTTATCGCCAGGACTAAATGGAGGAAGATCTACTCTCATTTGTTCTTTCTCAAGCATCTCAATCACGTTCATCACACTATTCTCCTTTACTTCAAATAAGCTATCTCTTTACTGCGTTGCAAACTTGGAAAACAAACGATCCAAGGTTATTGCGGCAGCTGTCCTCACTGAGAGGTGATTGTAATAAGATATACCAAAAATAGGCTCTAAAAGATAGTCTACATTCCTAATAAGTTCTTTCGCTATACCCCATGCTGTACCAAATAAAATCATTACCGCCCCCCCGGAGGCAACTATCTCCCGTTGCCAATGGATAGGTAACTCTTTGTCTTTTGCCTTTCCCTGCATCAGTGGCAATTAACGTCGGTATTTTGCCTTCTATATCTTGAATCTTTTTTAAAGATTCCTCAAGCGTTGAAACTATTGAAATCAAAGACATTGCCTCTCGTCTATCTTTATTATAGTCAGCTCCATGGCCACTTATCCAATGCCGGCAAATACTTTTGGCCAGATCTTGCTGGTCTGTGAGGGGATTAATAACATAGAATTTCTTGACTCCATACGTCTTTGCCAATCTCGCCAGATCATGGAGATCTAAGTTGGTTATTGCCGAAACAATAATCTCCCCCCTCCTGTTATACACAGGATAATGCAATAGCCCAATATAAAGGGACATAATTATCCAGTTTTATTGGATACGTTAAAAATATAAAGTGCCTAAAAATTTAGTGAAGTTAATCATTCTAACGTTAGTTCACTTATATCTTTCTTTGNTTTACCTCNTTTAGTATAGATTTATCCATCTCACTAAGATTGGCCCTTTCCAGCAAATCTGGCCTTTTCTCCAATGTCCTNTTTATTGACTGTGCTCTTCTCCAAAGCCTAATTTNTTTATGATCACCTGATAATAGAACAGGTGGCACCTCATCCCCTTTAAAAACTCGAGGTCTTGTATAGTGTGGATACTCCAATAGACAATCCTCAAAGGNTTCCTCGAGATGAGATCTTTCACCACCCAATATACCCGGAATCAATCGGCTCACAGCTTCCACTATGATCATGGCTGGTAATTCACCTCCAGTCAAGATGTAATCGCCAATAGATATCTCCATATCCACATACCTGGATCTTACTCTCTCATCAACGCCCTCATATCGTCCACACACTAAAATAATCTGCTGGAGCTTAGATAAACTCAGAGCTATTGACTGATCAAAAAGCTGACCTTGAGGTGTGAGCAGAACAACTTTTCTCTTCCCCTTTAACTTGGGAATCGATTCCAGGGCCCGAAAAATGGGCTCCGGTTTCATAACCATACCATCTCCGCCTCCAAATGGCCTATCATCAGTCATCAAATGTGGCCCCTCACCAAAATCTCTTATATTCACCACATTTATCTTTAGCTTTCCCCTTTCTACTGCTCGCCCAACAATTCCATAATCAATGAGGAAAGGAAACATTTCCGGAAATATTGAAAGAATATCAAATCTCATCAAAGATCTAACAAGCCTTTTATAGGTGAAATAATCATTCTTTTTTGTGCTATGTTTATCTCTTTGATAACCTGATGAATTGCCGGGATCAAAAATTCCTTCTCCTGACCTTTAACCACATACACATCGTTGCTTCCAGTAGGAAAAATTTCCTTTACTACTCCAAGATATTGCCCTGTTGTCAAATATACATCTAATCCTAACAATTCATAATAGAAAAATTCATCCTCATTTTTCTTTATCAAAGAATCTTTCCTTATGTATATCTTCGCAGCCGTAAAGATCTCTGCCTGTTCAATCGAGTTCACATCCGATACTCTCAATAGATAGGATGATCTGTGAGGTTTGATATCAATAACCTTTCTCTCTTCAAACTCATTATGGCCTCTGTCCATAAATACAGAACCGGCCTGGAAGAAGGTTTCTCTTGATTGAGCATAAGAAACTATCCTTAGCAGACCGGCTATACCATGGGGGCGAATAACATGCCCTATCAGAATTAGATCTCTAAGATCGATGTGACTCAACTACTCTAAAATCTCCAGGACAGATCTTTTTTTTAACTTGGTCGATGCTGCACCAAGTATAGTTCTCATCGCCCTGGCAGTTCTTCCTTGCTTTCCAATTACCTTGCCCAAATCTTCTTTGGCTACTCTGAGTTCAATCACTGAGGTCTGTTTTCCTTCAAGTTCAGTTACGCTTACCTCGTCCGGATTATCAACAAGAACCTTTGCAATGTATTCAATCAGATCTTTCATTTCCATTTTTCTCCCCCATCTGAAATTCTCATTAACCTTTTTTAACTCGTTTGGGAAGGAACTGTGGGTACACCCTTCTTCCGCAAAAGAGATCCTACAGTATCCGAAACCTTAGCGCCTCTCTGTATCCACTTTCTCACCTTATCTTCATCCATTTGTACTTGAGCCGGATCTGTGAGTGGATCATAATACCCTAACACCTCAAGGAATCTACCATCCCTTGGTGCCTCTGAATCAGCAGCCACGATACGGTAAAAAGGTCTCTTCTTTGCCCCTTTCCTGGTCAATCTTAATCGTACAGGCATATTGAAGATTCTCACCCCCTTTAAATTAAATAATACGGCATATTTGCCAATCCCCTTACGAAAAACTTTTTCCTAAAATTTGATGTATTTGTCAAGCTTTTATCACTGAGCTGTTGCTTTAATTGAAGCCAGCCAGTGAAGATAAACCCTTTAAACCTCCTCGGCTAAACTTTTTTAGCATGTTTTTTGTCTGAATAAAATTTTTAAGAAGCCGATTAACATCTTCTACTCTTGTTCCACTTCCCATAGCAATTCGTTTTCGCCTACTTCCACTTATTATCCTGTGATTTCTTCTCTCTTCCGGTGTCATAGAGTTAATGATCGCCTCTACCCTCACAAGTTCCTTTTCATCGGCCTTCAACCTTCCTGCCTTCATCATCTTTCCAATACCTGGTATCATTCCCAGAATCTGCTCCAATGATCCCATCTTTTGAATATATGCAAGCTGCTTTTTAAAATCCTCCAGATCAAATTCTTCCTTTTTGATCTTACGTGCAANCTTCATGGCNTCCTTTTGATCAAATTCAGCCTGCGCNTTATCAATTAAGGATAAAACATCGCCCATTCCGAGAATCCTGGAAGACATTCTATCNGGATAAAAAGGCTCCAGTGCATCCATGCTCTCCCCTATACCAACGAATTTAATCGGTTTGTTCGTTACCGCCATNANTGAAAGAGCTGCTCCACCCCTTGCGTCTCCTTCCATCTTTGATAAAATGACCCCTGTGATATCAAGANCNTGATTAAATTTTACAGCCAAATTCACTGCATCCTGGCCTGTCATGGCATCGGCTACAAGAAGACTNTCTGCAGGATGGATTACCCCCTTGATTCTCAAAAGTTCTTCCATGAGCTGTTCGTCAATATGAAGCCTTCCTGCTGTGTCTATAACCAAAATATCAGATCCAATCTTCGATGCTTCCTCCTTGGCTTTAAGACAAATATCTTCAGCACGATCTTTACTATCTGTAGGATAAACCGGAATATTGATCTCCTCTCCTATCTTCCAAAGCTGCTCGATAGCAGCCGGTCTTTGGGTATCCACCGGCACCAAGTAAGGATGGTGCCCATCTTTTCTTATATAATGAGCAAGCTTTCCTGCCGTTGTCGTTTTTCCAGAACCTTGAAGCCCAACAAGCATGAGGCTGATAGGTTTTTTATCATTAAGATTCAGATCTCTTTTCCCCTCTCCCATCAGCTTTGTAAGCTCTTCCTGCACTATCTTAATTACCTGTTGCCCAGGGGTAAGGCTCTCCATTACCTCCTGCCCCAGGGAGCGCTGTTGTATTTCTTCGAGGAAATTCTTGACAACCTTATAGTTTACATCCGCTTCAAGAAAGGCAAGACGGATCTGTTTTAAGGCCTCTTGTATATTCTTTTCATTTAACCTTCCCCGGCCCCGTAATTCTTTAAATGTCCTATTTAGTTTTTCAGTTAATAATTCAAACATATTTGAAAGTCCTAACCCGGACAAGCCTGAATTGCCCAAATGCCAAAGCTCAAATGACAAATGAAATCCAAATGACAAAATGACAAATCGTATTGAATCCGGTGACGGCAGGACTCATCATAGTCCAGGCTTTTAGTTAATTTGATATTTGACATTGATTTGAAATTTGGATTTTGATATTTGACATTGAGTAGGATTCCACAAAAACATTTCTGTCCCTTTTGAGCTCAATTTTTTTCATAAGTTACGAAAAATTTTATTCCTTATATGCTATTGCTTTTTCATATCTATGTCAATAAAATCCTTGATAATTAATTATTTCTGATGTTTGAATAAGGTTCACAACTCGTGATAGCATGCAAGTTATACTATGCTTATTTACAATGAAGGGCCATATCGTGTAACTGTTAGTCCACATAGAATATCAGGCTGTTTTCGAAAAATGCTGATTGTCTCGCTATCCTCTTTCCAGTTGCATTTTGGCTATAATTGGTTTTAAAATTGATCACGTTATGGAAAAAAGGGACTCTTTTAGTGATAGCAATGTAGTAATTAAACCGACAAAGGAAAAAGAGGAACCTCTTGTTGGTCCGGATGCTATTATGGTTGCGATTCCCTCAGATCTTCAATATATAGTTGATTTGAGTCATGCTGAAAGGGCAACTCAAGGAAAAGCTACTCCATTTAAACTCTTTATAATCAAAAAAGGTAAAGGCCTCCCTTGTGGATTGGCAGGACCTCTCCTTGGAGCACCCCAAGGGGCGATTGTCATGGAAAAACTCATAGCATTGGGTGCAAAAAGAATCTGGGTGGTAGGGTGGTGTGGTTCATTGCAGCCAAATATTGCAATAGGTGACCTGATAATTCCAACTACTGCGCTATCTGAAGAAGGTACCTCCGCTCATTATCCTGTGAATAAAAAGAAAAAGCAGACAAATCCTTTTCTCAACAAGAGGTTAGAAGATGCATTGCAAAAGGCCAATCTTCCTTTTAAAAAAGGTCCAGTTTGGACAACAGACGCCCTCTATCGTGAGACTTCAGAAAAGGTTACAGAGTATGGGAAAAGGGGATACCTGGCTGTTGAAATGGAAATGTCCGCCCTTATAAGTGTGGCCATTTATCGTTCTATAAAATTGGCAGGACTGTTAATTGTATCGGACGAGCTTTTTTCTCTTCAATGGCATAATGGATTTGGAGCTGGTAAGTTAAAAAAGGCAAGCAGAGAGGCTGGACGCCTTCTTCTCAGTCTGTGCATGGATGAGAATAGAGAAAGCTAGCCGTTAGTCGCGAGTTGAGGGTACCAAGATATGAAATTTACTACATCATTTATCCCAACACGAGCCATGAACCATACCACATAAGGGACACCTATCAATTGGCATTACAATGGGAATTAAAGAGATATCTATGCAGGAGATAGAAAAGGCAAAAATAGAATTAACAGCACTGAGAGAGAAGATAGATTATCACAACTATCGCTATTATATTCTTGATGATCCTGAAGTCTCAGATGCTGAATATGATCACCTTCTCCAACGTCTCCTTCACATAGAAAATAAATACCCAGAATTGATCGTTCCAGAATCCCCCAGTCAAAGGGTAGGGGCACCTATTGAGGGTGGTTTTAACCCTGTCAAACACAGTGTCCCTATGCTGAGCCTGGAAAATGGTTTTTCTGATAAAGAGGTTAAGGAATTTGAGAAAAGGATCAGAAGATTCTTGGAATACTCTACTGCTATTACCTATACCGTGGAACCGAAGTTGGATGGTCTTGCAGTTGAACTGATTTACGAGAATAGCATCCTTAAAACTGCATCAACAAGGGGAGATGGCTATATTGGAGAAGATATAACCTCTAACATAAAGACTATCAGGTCCATCCCGTTACGGCTTCTTTCACCCCGAGATAGTCCAAAACTTCCTGAACATTTAGAAGTCAGGGGTGAGATATATATGGAAAAAAAGGCCTTTCAGCAATTAAATAAAGAAAGGGAAAAACAAGGGGAAGCACTTTTTGCCAACCCCAGAAATGCTGCTGCCGGCTCTGTGAGGCAACTTGATCCACATATAACAGCCAACCGGCCTCTGATGTTCTTCTCTTATGGAATAGGGAAGGTGTCAGGATGGGCATTTACCTCCCAGATTGAATTATTAACCACCCTTAATACATGGGGGTTAAGGGTAAATACAGAGCACATCAAGGAATGTGCAAATATAGATGAAGCCATTACCCACTGTCGATATTTAGGGAGCATAAAACATGATCTCCCCTACGAGGTCGATGGCGCAGTTATCAAGGTGAACTCTCTTGAGATGCAAAAAACTCTGGGAGAAAAATCAAGAAGCCCTCGATGGGCCCTTGCGTATAAATTTGAACCAACCCAGGCAACAACTAAAATTTATACTATTGATGTGCAAGTAGGAAGAACTGGTGCCCTCACACCTGTGGCACACTTACAACCTGTCGAGGTAGGCGGGGTCAAGGTTAGTAGGGCTACCTTGCATAACCAAGATGAAATTAAAAGAAAAGATATCAGAGAAGGAGATACCGTTATTATTCAACGGGCTGGGGATGTTATCCCGGAAGTAGTCAAAGTAATAAAGGCAAAAAGAACAGGCAAAGAAAAACCGTTCCACATGCCGGATAAATGCCCCGTATGCGGATCTGAGCTTGTACCACCAGGTGACGAGGTAGTGATACGATGCAACAACCCGGGGTGTCCGGCCCAGGTAACAGGGGGAATCAAACACTTTGTATCCAAAGATGCTATGGATATCGATGGCTTGGGGATAAATTAGTAGATCAACTGGTAATTCGCGGCCTGATAAAAGATGCTGCCGATATCTATCACCTGACTCTGGAAAACCTTATTCCTCTGGATAAAATGGCTGAAAAGTTGGCCAATAATATCCTTACTGCTATTAATAATAGTAAAAAAACTACACTGTCAAAATTTATCTACTCCCTGGGTATACGGCATGTAGGTGAACATGTGGCCACGGTCCTTGCAGAAAAATTCAGGAGATTCGATAGCCTTCAAAAGGCATGCGAGGAAGATCTGCTATCTGTTAAGGAAATAGGGCCAGAGATAGCAGATAGCATCCTTTCCTATTTTTCTAATGAAAAAAACATCTCCTTTATTAACCGTCTCTTTAAGGCAGGAATAGCTATTGAAGAAATGCCATTAGAAAAGAAACTTTTTAAAGAGCACCCTTTTTCCGGGAAATTGTTTGTTCTGACAGGTACCCTATCAACACTCACACGCACTGAGGCTAAAAAATTTATTGAAGAAAAGAAGGGAAAGGTATCTGCATCAATAACCAGTAAAACAGATTACCTTGTTGTAGGTAAATCACCAGGATCCAAACTTACCAAGGCGAAAGATCTGCCTGTAATTATCTTAAGTGAAGAAGAATTTTTAAGGATAGCAGGTGAGGGATAAGTATGGAGAATATCAGGGCTCATCTCATCATTGAAGGAAGGGTACAGGGTGTCTGGTTCAGGGATTCAACAAGAAATGAGGCAACCAGATTGAATCTAACCGGTTGGGTAAAAAATCGTTTCGACGGTAGTGTTGAACTCGTTGCCGAAGGGTCACGAGAAGAGGTGAAAACATTAATAGAATGGTGTCATCATGGTCCTCCAGGTGCACGAGTAACAATGGTTCATGAAATGAAGGAAGATTATGCTGGAGAGTTCGACTCATTCCGAATAATGTTCTGATGTGCAGATTAATATAGACCTTATAATGAAAACTTCATGACATTCGCTTACAAAGAAGCTTGAAAATATTGAACTAAAAATGTCAAATGACAAGGCTCAAATGACAAATGAATGACAAATGTCAGATGACAAAAATTTTGAAATTTGTAATTTGGAATTGGTTTGGTATTTGGATTTTGAAATTTGGGCTTAGAAAAATAAGGCAACATTGGCATTAGCTTAGTCAGGAGACTATTTTCACATGAAAAGATTTTGTATCCTCCTCGCTACAATTATTCTGCTTCTTGCTGGCTGCGGAATGAGGTCATTATTGACCTCAAAATTATTCTCAGATAATGATTGGCCAAAGAAAAGGGTTATGGTTATGCCTGCAACTGATCTTACTGGAATAGCTTTCCATGAATCAATCGATACCATAAGTAAGGAGTTAACCAAAATTTTAGGAAAAACTGGATGTTTCAATCTTTGCCCTCACAATAAAATAAAAAAATTTCGCTCCTTTACGCCAGGAGAATCAATTGATCCGGAATTACTGAGAGAGGCCAAAGAGAGAGACATAAACGCCATTATCTTTGAAACCATCAACCCAATAGAGCTAAACCCGGGGAAATCAGGAATATGGCCATTTAGAAAAAAAGGGTGGAATTGTACAGTATCAATGAATATAGATATAGTAGATGTTAATAGTGAAACAGTACTTTTAAGTAAAGAAATAGCTGACAACATTACTCTATCAAGTGAGGAAACCACAGAAGAAACGGAAAAAGGTGGCAATACAGAAACAAAAAAAAAGGCTCTCAAGGAATGCCTTCAGGATATCCTCAAGGAAGCAGCAAATGCTGCCAGTCTTTCACTTAATCAAAAAGTCTGGACAGGCAGAATAGTTTCTATAGATACAAAAGAGATTATTATCAATGCCGGCAGCGACGTAGGGCTAAGGCCAGGGGTAGTGCTTGAAGTCTTTAGTAAAGGTGAATATATCACATCTTTTAATAAACAAACCTATCAGTTGCCAGGTCCAAAGGCGGGAGAAATAAAAATTGTGAGTATACAACAACACTATTCCTTTGCCGAGCCTATGAAAGAAGGAAATTTCAAACCAGGACAGATAATAAAGATTAAGGACTAAAGTTAATAAGTGAGCGAGTAGCTCTCACATATGTGAAAAAAGGTATAGAAATAAAGGTAAATTTTTTGGGCTTACAGGATACAGATTTTCCAAATGGCATGTCTTAATCTTTCGGGAAGGGGTGAAAACTATCCGACTGATGATAGGACTTTTTTACAAGGCCTGATACAGTGCTGGGGGGCCGGAATCGGTAAGCTCTGCCCTACCTTCATTAACAAGGATCTCCAGGTGGACAAAAATTTCTGATACCGCTAAAAAGATGTCGTTTTCAGGAACAAAGGGAAATACATCGTCGATGAGATGGTAAATTGGTCGTGATTTTTTCTTAAGTGCATTCCACACCAGATCCGTTCTCTCCTGGTGGTGCGCTCTATAGGAGGAGATGATGCCAGATAAATCTTTGATATATTCACCATGTCCTGGAAAGACAAACTGCACATCGAGTCCAATAAGCTTATCGAGTGAGTTCAAATAAGCCTTTAAGCTCTGGTAAGAAGGGTCACGAAGGTGGTTGCGATTAATCTCTATTAAAGGATTAGGAGTAATATGTTTAATAATATGGTCACCACTGAACAAAATTTTTTGCTGGGATTCGTACAGACAACAGGCCCCAGGAGAGTGCCCTGGGGTGTGGATTACCTTAAGGTGGTAGTCATCTCCAGCAAACTCATCTCCGTCCTCCATAGGAGATACATCCCCCAAGGGATCGGCTAACTCTCTNAATGAAGAGAAGCGCTTTCTNATCTTTTGGATCTCTCTTCNGGGTATGTCGGCTATGGCCGTAAACTGTTTCATTCCCTTACTCCACATTTCCTCGTGAAAGTCCTCGCTCAATACTCGCCACCTATCTTCTTCGTGGAGAAAACACTGAATTGGGTTTCCGGCTACTTCACAGATGCTAACAGCCAAACCGAAATGGTCCACATGCCCATGGGTGATAATGATTCTTTCAATATCGTTAAAATCAAATCCTGCTAACTGGAATTTTTTCCGGACAAATTCAAATGATCCAGGAATCTTTGGACCAGTATCAATCAAGGTGATGGGCCCTTTTCCCACTGCATACACGTTGGCAGTAATCAGGTCAGGAGGGTTCGGCATAGGGATAGCTATCGCATGAATGGTTTCAAGTTTTGGAAATGGCTTAATTAACATTGTTTTCTCTCAGCTGTGTTGTAATAAAATCATTTTGATATTTAGTGTTCCAGGATCTCAATTCATTTGATAGATCCTTATTTTCAATGAACGAAGACTAGGAAAAAGATAAGCATATGTCAAGTATACACAGTCCTCCGCAAAAGATTGCTGTAAAGGACGTCTAATCAAATTTTTTATGATGGTAACTTTTTGAATCAGAAGGATCAGGAAGAAAGCATTTCTCTGGCATGTGCAAGGGTCTTTTCTGATATCGTTCTGCCCCCAAGAAGTCTGGCAATCTCATTGATCCGGCTTTCCCTGTCTAACAAGGAAATAAGGGATCGGGTTCTGCCTTTACTCACCTGTTTTTCAACCAAGAAATGCTTCTCTCCGCAGGAGGCTATCTGAGGGAGATGAGTAATTCCTAAAATTTGATGGTAATTGGCAAGTGATCGTAACTTTTCACCAACAACTGCAGCNGTAGCACCCCCAATACCAGCATCAATCTCATCAAAGACAAGGGTTTCTACCAAACCAGATCGAGCCAATATAGTCTTTAAAGCAAGCATAATCCTGGACANCTCACCTCCTGAGGCGATCTTTGCNAANGGTCTTAAATCTTCACCCACATTTGGCGATATCATAAACTCCACCACATCTAATCCGTCAGCAGTNANGNTAGAGTCAANNATATCTGCTGAAATACTATCACCACCNGATTNGTTGGANATAAATTTNATTTGAAANCTCGTCCCAGCCATATCTAATAGATGCAACTCCTCTTCAACCTTTTTTTCAAATTCTTTTGCTATTTCATGTCTTTTTAAAGAAAGTTTGGTGGCCAGGTCCAGTAAATGCTCCCTTTTTTCCTCAATCTGGGTCTCAAACTTGTTTAGCTCATCCTTCTTCTGTGTTAATTGATACTCCTTTTGAGAAAGCTCTTCTTTAAAAGATAGAATGCTTTCAATGGAAGAGCCGTATTTCTTTTTCAATTGCTTGATTAACTGCAACCTGTCTTCAACCTCTTCAAGCCTTTTTGGATCGTCCTTTAGCTGAGAGTAAAAATCTCGCAACTCGAGGGCCACATCCTCCAACTGAGCCTGGGCAGATTCCAATTGCTTCTTAAAATGTTCCAGACGATGGTCAATAGTAACGCCCTTATCCATATTTTTTGCGACCACGCTCAAGATAGATAACACAGATTCATCCTTTTCATAAAGGGCCTGATAGCCATTAAAAGCTATATCAATTAATCTCTCAACATGTATAAGCTGGCTCTTTTCAGCCTCAAGCTCGGCGTCCTCACCTGGAACAAGGTGTGCCTCTTCAATCTCCTTTATCTGAAATTGGGTAAGCTCTCGCCTCTCTGCTTCCTCTTTTAAATGGGCTTTTAGCCTTTCCGTTTTTTCCTTAAGAGAGTAATAATCATGGTAAAGCTCATTGAGCACAATCCTGTCCTTTGTGAGACCACCAAAATCATCCAAGATAAAGAGGTGACTATCAGACTTGAGCAGGAGCTGGTGCTCATTCTGCCCGGAGACACTTATCAGATGAGGTCCAATTTTAGAGATCATCTGGAGTGTAGCCAGAGTGCCATTGATCCATACTTTGCTTTTACCCTGCTTAGATATAGTCCGTTTTATCAGCAGCTCACCATTAAAGGGTATGTCCATTTCCTTTAAAAGACTGGAAAGAGGAGACTGTAAAGGCAGGTGAAAAAGTGCCTCAACTGCTGCCCTATTAGCACCGGTTCGTATAAGATCAGGTGATGCCCGCCCCCCTAAAATCAGATTAGCAGCATTGATAATAATCGATTTTCCTGCACCAGTCTCTCCAGAGAGGATATTCAACCCTCCTGAAAAGCTGGCTGATAAGGAATCGATAATGGCAAAATCAGTAATGACAAGTTGAGCAAGCATAAATCAGATTTGTCCCCACGTTACCCTTATTACCTCTTGATAGGTCGTCTCGCCATCGAGCATCTTTTTAATAGCATTTTCCCTGAGCGTAACCATGCCCTCATTGCAGGCAGCTTGCCTAATCATATCGGCACTTCCTTCCTGCGCAATAATATCCTTTATTGGCTCTGTAACGGATAAAACCTCAAAAATGCCGACTCTCCCCAAATAGCCGGTTCCCCTGCATTTTATACAGCCATTACCCCTCTTTAGCCTGATCATCCCTGTTGTGTCTGCCTCAATACCCATAGCCATAAGATCATCGGCACTAATTTCAAAGCTCTCGCTACAGTAAGGGCATATCTTTCGCAAAAGGCGCTGAGCCAAAACGCCGGTCAAGGTAGCATGTATAAGAAAGCTGGGAACACCTATATCCACCAGGCGGGTAACGGCCAAAGGGGCATCGTTCGTATGGAGGGTGGAGAGCACTAAGTGTCCTGTCAAGGTTGCTTGAATTGCATTCTGGGCTGTCTCTAAGTCTCTCATCTCTCCAATCATGATTATATCAGGGTCCTGCCGTAATATATTCCTCAAAATGCTTGCAAATGTTATATCTACACTTGGTTGCACCGCTATCTGGTTGAAA
>JGI2171J19970_10001175_pt1 | contig 14492 bp, 9 predicted proteins | sample DeeMarSWOR324_28_FD_19970 | JGI IMG/M metagenome (IMG submission 19970) | reverse complement strand
AGAAACTTGCGTTGACTTTAGGAAATGGGTAAATTCCTCATTATGTTGGTTATGGAGGAATTTGTCATAAAAGCCCGCGCTACGTTTATATAATCATAAAAAAGGAGGGAGCACTAGAGGAGATGATTGAATGAGAAACGATGGGATGAAAGTGCTGTACAGAGGTCCAGCCGTGTCCTCACTGTGTATGGGCTTGATACCTAAGCACCAACCATCAGAACCTCATTCAAGTGATGATCCTCAATCTGACCCCTTTAGCTACATGGCAGCGTCACCGTACTACAAGAGTCACTTCAAAGGGACGACAGTGAAGATGAGTGTTCAGAATGCGCGGACTGCATGTGGATTAACAGAACAGAACTTGGGAGATGTCAAAAATCATAAATCTGTAGATAAGAGTTCATTTTCTGTTTACAGTGTATTTGAGTCGGTGAATTTATCGTACAACATGGATACATCGTTGCTGAGAGAGATGTTAACATTACGAGGTCACTGAACTTTGAAGCTTTGCTGTGACAGAGTATATATTGAGAGAATAGGCATTCGATCCGAGGTATAGAGTTGCATCGAGAATCCATAGAGAAGGACTGAAAACTACTATCGGCACGGAAGGGGTCAAGAGCGAAAGATACGGAAAACCAATAGTGAGGTGAGATACAGAAGTATAAGAGAAAAGAGGATGATAAGATGAGACTGAAAGAAAGTATAAAAGGAGGAAGATGAGATGAGACTAGCTTATGCCGGATTGATTGTGGCCTTAATGTTTATGGGCCTCATGTTTAATGTTGATAGTCTGGCAGCCACGCTGGACTATTTAGAAGGAATGACAGACGAACAATTGATGCTAGATCAATCATTTGACAGGCTGCGACATTTTGCTTTGAACGATGCAGTTTCAGGCACTGAAGAGTACTACGGGCATACTGAGACACCAATGTATCAACCGCTGGAGATCCATGCAAGCAGTGATTCTCGGTTTGATTACATGGCAGCGTCACCGTACTACAAGGTGTACTTTAAAGGAACCACAGTGAGAATGAGCGTTGGAGATACGTGGATTGAATTTGAATTCGAGGTACAGAAGCAGAAATTGGGAGAAGTAGGACGTGCGAAAGCTGTTGCTCAACAGAACTCACTGTCTGTATCTGATGTGTTTGAGTCAGTGGATTTGTCGTACAACGTGGATACCTCTTTGTTGTCGGAGATGTTAACGTTGAGAGAATCGAAGGAATTTGAACGGTTAATACAGAGGATATCCTGGAGCGGGTTAACACCTGAACTTCAGGAAGACGGGTCTATTCTCTTTTCAAGTGAGGACAAGAAGGTTCTGAAGATTCTGCCACCCTTCATGGAGGATGCCAAAGGGGCAGTCTCAACTGATGTGCACTACGAGTTGGTGCCAACTGAAACAGGATACGAACTGCACAAGGTCATCGATGAGAGCGGATTGAAATGGTTACAACAAGCAGTGTATCCAGTAGTTGTAGACCCTACAATGCAGACCTTTGGAGATGCTTGGGAGGACTCTGGATTGTCACCGTACGGGGAGTACTTCAAGAATTTGAAGGAGTTCGTAGATCCAGCCACAGGGTATTTGACAATTACCCAAACAGACCTGATCATCCCAGGGAGAGGCTTGGATCTAATACTGTCCAGACTGTATCAGACCCCTGCCGTATTCTACGGGTCTGACCCTTACGAATATGAATCCCCTCCTGTTGACGTGGGGAAGGGATGGCAGTTGGACCTCCCGTTTGTTGGCAGCAAATACCTGCATTTGTGGGAAGGTGCTGTACACGAGATTGAATGGTCAGGCAACACCTTCGAAAATCACAAAGGTGGTCATTTCATTCTGGTGAAAAACGGGGATAACACCTACACCTTGACAGCGCCAGGAGGTACTGTCTACGACTTTGACACCTCTGGGAAACTGACTCAATTCAAAGATATAGATCAGAATACTATTACCTTTAACTACACGAGTGGTACCCTCACTTCCATTACAGATACTATTGAACGCAGTGTTTCCTTGAGTTACTCCAGCAATCGCCTGTGGAAGATCACTTACAACAGCCTCGAAATAGAATTCTCGTACGATGCTAATGGATGTTTGGTGTGGATGGAGGATTTCTTGAACAGGAGGACCAGCTACTACTATAACTCTGGATACAACAACTGGTTGCTCTCCAAGATCGAATACCCAACCGCAGGGTACACCACCTACACCTACAACAGGTTCACAGACAATGACTACTACAAGTACTACGTTACCAACCAGAAAGTGTACGAGACGAACCAAGTACGTCACAATGCCTACTCATATACGGGCAACTTTGATGCAATTACTGCTTCTTCACTGACAGTGAAAAACGAATCTGATACGACTAAGGGTTCTGTCCATTTCACCATAAACGCCAATAGATTGATCACCCAACAGGTTGTCAAGAATGCATCAGCGACACCAATACGGAAATCCACGTTCACCTACAACTCCAACTATGAAGTTACACAGACCCAGTTATACAACGACGGCTCCACCTCATCATATACCAACTACTACGCCTACGACAACTGGGGAAACCTAATCTACTTCAAAGATGGAGAAGGTCACGAGCAGTTCTTTTCATACGCAAATACGTCGACCTCAGGATTCTTCATGGATAACAGCGGCACCATCATCAAGATATTCGCCAATGCATTCTCCAACAGTACAGTACCTTCATCTGTTCACAACGTTCTCTTAGGTGCAGCAGAAAAACAGGACAACACGTACGTGAAAGAGACATACTTAACATACGATTCTGAAGCCCACCCCACGCAGATCAAGAACTCCTTCGGGAATTACACCACGTATTTAACCTATTCAGGGACCTTCAACGAGAAGACTGGTAACACTTCGTTCCCCATCGATTTGACAGGACACACAGTAACGGGGAATGCTGTCCTACAGATTACTGGGTTAGCATCTGATGACAACTACACAGAAACCCATTCACATACTCCGAGCTACCCTGGGTGCGGGTTTCATGAGACCACATGGAGCCCATGTTACGGATGGCAGAGCAGCTACTTTAGGGTTCAATACCTCTACATTTGTGGGAGTTGTCCAGACTGTGACTATTATCAAGATATAGTGTCTATTGGACCCTTTACCCATAGACCAGGTACTTTAGGATACCAGAGCTATACCACCACCCCCGCCTGCGGTCAGAAAGCTGATACGTTCACTGTTAAAACCTACTGGAAGGCGTACCCTGCACAAGTGAAGTACAATTTTGACAATTCAGACTGGATAACAATTACATCAAATCTATTAAATAGCACGGCAAAGAAAACTGCCCCCATCACTGATGGATCACACACGCTGTATTTCTCAGAATCTTCATCGTACCAAACCAAGTTCTCGTGGTACTTGTACGTTCCTGTGGACAATTCACCAGATACGTACACCACTACAATGCAGTACGATACCTACGGGAATGTCACTTCCATTACTGATGCTGAATCCAACACTGTCACATTCACCTACTCCTCTAGTTACTCCTACGCCTACATGACAGAGGTTTCTGTAACAGTTGGTCAGGATACCATCACCACCAAGGCCACCTACGACTCCAACAGGGGATGGATTACCTCCATACAGCAACCCAAGGGAGTAGCAGGTTCAGGATACGATATCTTGTACACCTACGATGTTTTGGGAAGACTCACCAAAAAGGAATTCCCCTTGTTATCTGGCCAATCTCAGAGATCTTACATGGAAGCAGTATACGATGATACCAACAGGAAAACCACTATCATCGATACACTGAGACATTATATCGTACAGGAATATGACAAATTGGGGCGGTTGACCAGTACCAAGTGGTACACAGGTACCTACGGATCAGGCACGTTATATGCAACTGCATCCTACACCTACCGGTACGACAACCTCATAGCTACTGTGACCGATCCTGGCAGTGACGTGTATTCCTACACGTACGACTTCTTAGGTCGCTACACCCAAATTACGTATCCAGGGTCTATTTCAGTCTCCTACTCGTACGATGATACCAACAACAAGGTCACTTTCACCAATGCACGTGGCTACGACAGAATAAGCTGGTATGACTGGTTGAACAGGCTAACCAAGATGGAAGAAGAGTACGCAACTGATACCTTTGCGGTGACAACCTACCAGTACAATGAGTTTGGCCAGTTAACATCGTTCACCGATGCTGAGAACCATGCGACAAGCTTCACCTATGCTTCTCTGTTTGGGTTAACCAAGAAGACATACCCCGACTCTGAGTATGAAGAGCAGACATACGACAATGTGGGTAATGTTGCATCCTTTACCGATTGCAATGGCAATGACGTCACCTACACCTACGATGCAATGAACAGACTGACACAGATTGAGTACGAAGATCAATCTACTGTTGACTTCACCTACGATTTAAATTCCAACAGAACAAAGATGGAAGACGATGCTCCCGACACGAATGATTACGTTGAGTATACCTACGATCACTGGAACAGGGTGACCAGTGGAACAAGACACATCTCTCAAAGTACCTATGCGGTCTCCTATGAATACGATGTGGCCAGCCGATTAACCAAACTAACCTACCCTGACAACATGCAGATTCTCTACTTCTACGATGATTTGAACAGGATAACAGAGATCAAGAGATACGTCGATGGTTCAAACGATGAAATCCTTCTGGATAATACACAGTACGATACAGAAAGTTTCCTCACCCAGTTTGACTACGGTAATGATCTCCAAGCTACCTTCTCCTACGATTCAAGAGACAGACTCTCAACTATTGATGTCAAAGACGGTCCAACATCCTATTTAGACCTCGACTACACCTACGACAACGGCAGCAACATCACCCAGTTGGTAAACGGCTGGAGAGACACCAGCTCTACCTGGCATTCAGACACTGAATCCTACAGCTACGATGGATTGGATCGGTTAACCTCTGCCAGCTGCACCTCCTGGTCACACACCTACTCCTACGACAAGGTAGGAAACAGAACAGCCAAAGGTTCAGTCACCTACACCTTAAACTCGGTCAATGAAATAACAGCCTTATCAGACGGCACCTCCTTCACCTACAATTCCAACGGGAACAGAACACAAAAAACTAAAGGAACTGACACTTGGGACTACACATACGATTACGCCAACAGGTTAACAGAAATGGAGGAGAACTCCACCACCATAGGAGAGTACGTCTACGATGGTGACGGCAGAAGACTCCAAGTCACAGAAAACAGTGTAACCACCACCTACATCAGTGGTGGATTCGACGTCTTGTACGAAGAGAACTCCACTGGTACTGCGTGTTACATCTACGGACCTAAAGGAAAACTAGCCAAGAGAACAACTATCAACCAGGAATCCAATACCTACTTCTGCCACACTGATCATCTGGGATCCATCAGGTCAGTAACAGATTCAAGCAAAAATATTGTAGCGGCTGCAACGTACCATCCCTTCGGTGAACCAGATACAGAAGAAGGATCAGAAGACTACCTCTACAACGGTAAAGAGAGAGACACAACAGGTCTCTACTACTACGGTGCCCGTTACTACGATCCTGATACTGGCCGATTCATAACCAGGGATATCATAGCTGGCAACGCATGGAACCCGCAGACAATGAACAGATACAGTTACTGCCTCAACAATCCCCTAACGTACATAGATCCTGATGGAAAGGAGTGTATCAACACAAATCCCTATGAGGAGCTCTTGAAGACAAGAAAAGTGCTGCGATTCTCACAAGCTCCGCAGAAGATAGAGTACGTGGAAATTACGCCAGATTATACATACTTTGGGTACATGTGTATCTTGATGGGTCTCGTACTCGGTGCAATTGGAATCGGACTTGCGCTTCCCTTTATATTACCAGCTCTTGCGTCCCTAGCAAAAACACTGGTAGCTGTTGGAATCAAAGTTGCAAAAGCCATCATAAGCGCAATTAAGTCATACGTCTACTGGAGGGAAACCAACCCAGAAGCTGCTGCACTGCTCGAGGCGTTTATTGAAGAGACTTTAAGAAATCCACGGGAGATGCTCAAAAAAGTTACAAACGCACTAAAAGAGCTAGCAGAACTTTGCAAGGAACTTTTGGAGAAGGCGGAAGACTTCCTATGGGAGGTGTTGTGTGATGCACTTGGAGCGCCTATCGGGATCATGCTGACATTCCGTGATGCAAATGGTGATCCTCTCTGTGGGATAGTCCTCACGGATGCGTTTGATTATCGGTGGAAGTACGAAGACGATAAATACTATGTGCGCATTAGCGGTGAGTGGGTGGAGATGCCTGAAGGCTGGGAACCTGGCGATCCCATCCCGGAGGGTGTATAGAAGGCCACAACGAGAAGATGGAACATTTCAAAGAGGACACATTCGTATGTAGGAAATTCCTACAGTGATCCTCTTTTTAATTTTATTTACGGTTCGAGCCCTTCTGATGGATAGATTTTGCCTTTTTTCATGTGCGGAACTGATTATCGAATTGGAAACCTTCTGCAGCATTTGAGAATAAAAGTCCCACTACCATCTGAATAGTCTCAAAGATCATCTGGATCTACGACTGCATCAACAGGAAAGTTACCACCATCAGTTGAGAAATTACATAAGCGAGCATGGCACATCATCAGCTTAGTACAGGCTCAAGGAGGGACGACACACTGAGATCGAGAGTAGCACGAACCTGGCATAGAAATCAAGTTGCAGATGTTAGAATACGGGAACAATCCTCCTCAAGTAAAAAACGTCAAACATTTTAAAACCTAGATTGTTACACGTGTAACAACTGAGACAACCACTAACGATAAACGACTATTAAGAAGAAAAATTCGTAATGAGTATAGTGGTTGGGAGAAAATGATTTTGAAAAGGTAAAACAAAGTGGAAAAGGCAGCAGTGTGGCATCTGGTCTTCAACTTGAGGACCAACTGTTTGTGGCATAACAGAAATCTACATAAACGAGGAGATGCATAGATTGACCATGAGAGCTCTTGTCCCTGAAAAGGTAACATTGATCAGCAGCGGCTTTTTGCGTGATGTGTTTCCACTGTGGGTGTTTGCATCATGGACAACAGTGGTAGCCCTGGGATATATTGGAGTTGCAGTCTTCATAATCACTATTGTGAGAACCCTCTTACCAGGGTTTCATCAGAAGCAGAAGTACGTGTCAGCAGCAGAAAAGGAAACTCTCATCAAGACCAAGGAGGTCCTTCGATACAGTGGTGCACTACCGATTGTCATGGGTGCATTGGTATTTGCAGGATTCTTGTATCTTGAAGGAAACCTTCCCGGGTCCTATGTCCATTTTTTTGTTCTGGCAGCAGCATACATGATTCTTTACTATACAGACCTCTCAATCAGGGAGAAAATCTCTCGATCCCCCCTTCCATTAGGGATGCCAAAAAATCGTGAAGAGATTAGATTTCTGACAAAAACCTTCAAAAAGATACTGGATGTGAATGCAGTAGCCTTACTGATATTCTTCATTTTCCACATCCAGATGAAATCTGCTCCTTTTCACAGGATTTGGGCAATTATTGCATGGGCTGGGACTCTTGTATACATGTACCCTTTAGCGCTGTTAGTTGATTCATTTGCGTTCATTTTTACTAGGGATACACATTTGTGGTTTGATTTTAGAAACCCCAGGGTTAAGAGAATTGCATGGGGGATTATTATTCTGGCAAGTTGGTTTCTGGCATTTTGGTGGCTTGAGTTGGGATGAGAATTTGGAGTATAGCTGTCTCATCACGCTCTCATGGGTTGTCACAGGTGCGGTCGGGGTTGTTAGAGTTTCAGCGGATGGAACCCTTCTGAATTCACAAATTGTCCTTTTTTCTATTTGCACACAGAATAAAGATAAATTAGCTAAATGTTACACGTGTAACAACATCATCCCCTGGAGGTTTGACAGCTCATGTGGTCGCTATCTTTTTATGTAACCATTACATGTACTGCACTATCACGTATTTTGTTTAATGGAGATGATACAGTGAAGCACATAGTGATGTGAGACTGGGATAGGAACAACCTGCCTGAAAAAATCAAGAGCATCTTGATGGTTCTCAATCGTTCTGGCAAAACAGAACCAGAATATTTCAAAGGAGTACCTTATTTTGCAGCGCGCGTACTGGGGAGAGGACACCCAACTCATGTACATGAGAAAGATGAATAGAACCACGTGAGAGTCACCTATCAAGGAAAAGATGCCTTCGAAATCTTCGATTCAAAATTTGGTGCCAGTGTACGCTTTCTTGGTGAGAACTTTACAGAAGCTGAAACCCAACAGATAATTAACGCTTTTGCTGTTGTTGAAGGTGCTGCCTGGGAACCTTATTTGTCAAAGAGGAGACTGTTAAGACGATTTTGCGCATTTATGGCATCATTTTTTTTGGTTGCTACTTTTTATGGATACATATCTGGTAATACAGTTTTTTGATCTGTTATTCGTTTTGTGCTCTGGGTCATTTTTTGATTTTTCTTATGATATAGGAATGTGTGCAGACAGTGTACGCACGAGATTGTGCGGACTTCTGTGCATATGCTGTACTCGAGTCATTTTCGTTGTTACGAAATTCTTAATGAGAATCAAATGAGGAAAGAATTTCAAGAAAAAGATTAGAAGATATCTAAAGCACGGGACAAAACTTCTTTTCCTCTGTAGTCTGGCAGTAATATTGGTGCTCTTCTATCTGTTTCTACGCCCGCATTCTTTAACCTTTCCTCGTATTTTCGCACATGGTCCAAACTCAATTCACCAATAGTTACTTTTTTCACGTATTCTGCCGCATGAATACCCGCCCTTCTCCCGAAAACATTGTAGTCCAGCAACGAGTTCCCCATTAACCTGTTCTTCCCATGAACGCCTCCTTCTACTTCACCAGCAGCAAACAGTCCTTGAACAGAAGTTTCAGCTCTCTCGTTGATTTCAACACCACCATTTTGGTAGTGTAGTGTGGGGAATACCAGTATGGGATCTTGGGTCATGTCAATGCCAAATCGATCAAACATGCGGACCATGGCAGCTAAATTCTTGCGTATAGTTCCTTTTCCTTGCAGCTCGTCAATCATGGGAGAATCCAGCCACACTCCCCGCATACCCGTGGGAGTCATCACGCCTTTGTCTCTCCCGTAGCATTCTCTGATTAAATTGGCAGCTTCCACGTCTCTGGGCTCTAAAGGATAGACGAATAATTCACCATCCTTGTTCACTGGCTGTGCACCCAACCCGCGCACTTTCTCTGTGACCAACAACCCAACAATCTGCTCCGGGTAGGCAGCCCCCGTTGGATGGTACTGTACTGAGTCCAAATCGATTAAAGTGGCTCCCACGTGGTAAGCCATGACCAACCCATCTGCAGTGGCCCCGTAATGGTTGGTAGTGGCAAATCCCTGTACGTGTAGTCTCCCAAATCCACCTGTGGCCAAAATAGTGGCCTTCGCTTTGACCACATAGTACTGGTCTGTCTCCATGTTGAACAGGATGGCACCTGCAGCTTTTCCCTTGTTATCCAACAACAATTCCACAGCCGGTGAGAACTCCAGTACAGGTACTCCCACATTCCGGGTTTCATCTCTGATGGTTCGCATGATCTCCATGCCTGTGTAATCCCGAGCAGAATGCATCCGCTTTCGTGAGGTACCACCACCTGCCAGCTCCATCATGACACCCTGTTCATCCTTATCATACATGACACCCAATTCTTCATGCCACTTGATGATCTTTGGCGCATCCATGGTTAATGCTCTCACTAACTCTGGTTTATTCGTAAAGTGTCCACCACCAATAGCATCCAAGTAGTGCCGCGGGGGGCTGTCCACTTCCCGATCTGCAGTTTGGATACCACCCTGGGCCATCATAGAGTTGGAGTCCCCGTGCCGCAGCTTGGTGACAATCAAAATATTCTCCACAGGTATCCCTGAGTAGTACGCCCACAAAGCAGCCACTGTACCTCCCCCCCCACCGCCTATGATTAAAATATCATTCTCATAATCTATGTGAGACAGATCTACATCGTCAGGGTTCACTAACGGATGAGCTTCTATCAAATCTGCCACTTCAAGAGGTACNTTCTGCCCTTTGCTGGGGCCGAAACTGATCTCCCGTTTCGCTTCTGGTTTGTAGTCCGGGTGGTACTCATGGAGAATTTCTTCCCTCTCTCCTAATGTCATACTTTCAAAGGTGGCCTTCAACCGTTTCGGCCTGGTCTTTTCCACCTTTTCAATGGATTCCCGCATGTAATCTGGATAACCTCTGATTATTTCCATATAAATCCCTCACTTTTCTATATCCCTCTCTGTATACAACTTNTTNANNCCCTCTAAATCCATTTTAGTCANTNNACCCATTTCTTCGTCAAATGCACCTGCCTCAATCTGTTTGTTCCGCTCTTCCAGATGAGGTGACTTCGGTGATACATATCTCCCACACAACCGTCGAGCTAACTGTCCCACGTGGTAGTGAACAATGTCAGCAGGACATCTCGCCGCACACAACCCGCACTGCAGACAATCAAAAGAGAGTTCAGCTGTTTTTTTGATATCTCCTCGTAAGGCTGCCTGTATGAAATCCATCACCTCCAAATCCTGGGGGCACGCCTTGGTGCACGTGTTGCAGCTCATACATCGAGCAATCTCAGGATATAATGAAACAATGGTGCTTGGTGCAGATTTCAATTCATCAATGTCGTACACTGCCTTGTTAGCAGGAACAAAAGGTAACTCAGTTAAATACATTCCATCTTCCACTGTGGTCTGACAGGCCAAGGCTGTCCTGAACTTGTACTCTCCTTTTTTCCTGAATATGGTTCCGCAGGCACCGCAAAATCCAGCCCTGCACCCTGATCCTCTGATGAATCGATACCCAGCGTATTCCATGGCTTTCATGATAGTTAACCCTTGTGGGACATGGTATTCCTTTCCCATGATGTAAACCTTGATCATTTTCGTTTTAGGTACATCTTCTTCTGCCATACAATCACCTTAACAATCCTTTTTTTCGTAACAACGGTTCAGGATTCACGTAATGGCTATCAAATCCCAGATTCCCGTCTAACCCTAATGATAAGGCCAGTAATTGGGTAAAATACAAAATTGGCATGGGAGTCAATTCCTTTTCCAGATCTTTCTGTCTCACATCCAAATTAAATTCACACAAAGGACAGCTCAAAACCACGACTTCTGCCCCCCGGTTCTGGGCGGAACTCAAGATACTGTAGGTCTTTTCGCACACCACTTCTTTGTAGTCCACTGTGTGGTACGAACCACAGCATTCCAGTTTATATGGGTGATCAACTACGTGTGCTCCTAACGCGGCGAGCAGCTCTGCCATAATCGTGGGGTTTTCAGGGTTATCAATGGATACTTCCTCAGGTCTTAACAGCAAACACCCGTAGTATGGTACTGCGGTCAATCCCGTTAACGGATGTTCCACTGGGAGGTTTTCAAACCCAATTTCCTCTTTTAATAATGTCAAATAATGAATAACGGTAACATCTCCCTTGTAATCTTCTTCTGAATCCATAAATGAGTTCATTTTCTCCAGTTTTTCAGGATCATTCTTTACCAACTGGTTTGCCTGTTCCAGCGTATTGTAGCACATGGAGCACAAGGTAGTAACTGTGTCATAGCCCATCTCCTCCACCCGAATCAAATTCCTGATAGGAGCTAACTGGTGTATCAAATCATCGCTGGCCAACGAGTACACAGTACCACAGCAGTTCCACCGCGGTAACTCCAGCAATTCAATGCCCAGTGCTTTACTGACTTCAATTGTGGTATCTTCGAAGTTTTTTGCAGTGCTCTTCAAGGTACATCCAGGATAGTAGGGTATTTTCACAGTATCACCCAGTGGATTTTCTGAAATTGGACACCAATGCCACAGGCGGCAGTTCTTCCAGATCCTCTTTGTTAATCTCGGAAATTTGAACCTGATCCACATTCGTGCGCAGAATTAATAACCGTAAAGCTTCCATCACCTTGGTTAAATCTACATCTTTGGGGCATCTCACTGCACACTGGAAACAGGAAGCACACAACCATATACTCTTACACTCCAGTACACTCCAGTCGTCAGCTTGGATACGCTCAATGACCTGATGAGGGCGAACATCCATAATTACTCCAATAGGACAGCCTGCGGAGCATTTACCACATTTGTGGCATGAATAGACTTTTTCTCCGCTCAACTCCTCTACTTTCTCTAGGAGAGTCGTATCTTCAGATATTTTTGGAATCATGAGACTCATCTCGGCATGGACAACCCTCTTTACTTATGTATATAAGGTTTTCTATGTGAATTTAAATAGTTTTTCCTGTGAAAAGTGATTNAATAAAGGCTGCAGATGATGGTGAATGTGATGTATATACATAGATTNTCAAAAAGTGTNGTGCCCAAAATTTTATATGTCTTAAAATATCAGAAAACTAGGCATAGTTAAATAAAAGCCGATTTTTTGTTACACGTGTAACAAAAATGAGATAAACACTCAAAGACTTAACAATCTCATGTATATTATGGGAGGTTGGAAAAGGCTGGTCTTTCCCAGAATTCAGGTGAGAAATAGATGGAATAGGTTTACAGTCAACCAGTGGAAAATATGAGGTTCTTCCAAGAATCATGGTTAAAATTATGATTTCCTTTGGGCAAACACAGACTAACCGCTGTTTAGTCGATATATTTGTAAAGTCTTATTAGACTAAAAAGTACAGGAGGTTTACCGAATGAGTACTGTATCAGTAGATGTCTTCGGACAAAGAGGAATTGACATTCCTCAATTTGGGTTCGATTTAAACCTCGAAGAGATAAAATCATGGATTTTTGGAAAAAGAAAGACAGCCAAAAATGAAACATACACTTTTATCATACTAGAATATCTTGAACCAATCATCAAAAAACACATAAGAAAGTTCCAGGTTGATTATAATTCGCCCCAAGAGATTAAGGCAACTCTTGACATGATTTTCGGAGAATATGAGGAACTTGACGTTGTTAAAGAAGAACTCTCAAGAATGGAGAATCTTTCAGAGCTACAATTCTGGAATCTCTTTTGCTCTGAAGTAGCAAACAGTGCTGTGGAATTGCGAGAAATCACTGAAGAGATTATCAAGAGTCTTGAAGAAGCAAAGGACGAATATCCTTCTGAATATGCTCTTCAAAGTATGTGGATCGACTTCTTTGAAGATGTAAGAGATTCTATTCAGGATATCACGAAGAATATACGAGAATTCAAAAAAATCTCTTTGTATCGAACATCTAAGAAAAATAAAGGGAGATTTTTTCAACAAGTCAGGGATATTTCACTCATCTGTCTTGGTGTCATACCTGTAGTTGAGAAAGTTGTATTTCGATTTGAAAAAATTCGGAAGAATGAATTAATTCAAGAAAATGAAAAAGAGGCGCTCATCAAACAGATGGCCCTCTTTGATATGATTTTGGGAAGTATACAACCCATCAAAGATACTGATACATCATTCGATTGCCCTTTCCACAAGAGATCTTTTGAAGAGAGATATCTTGATCCTTTAATGGCAGTATTACTGTCCTAGCTCCTGGATTATTTGTATGCCTCTTCTCAAAGCAATTTTGGATGCAAATATTATATTAATGAAAATGCAACTAGAAATGAGTAAAAGATTCAGAGTTTTAAAAGATAGATAGAATGAGATGGTTATTTCATTGATTTACTCCCTTGTAATTAATTCTGTAGAGTTTATCCTATGTTCTATGGATATTTCTAATGCAATTTTTCATAATATCGGCCTCAAAATCATAAAGCTTGAAGTTACTCTGTAAGCCAATAGTAAATCCCCTTCCTTCTCAATTAGGAGATAGATTTTGTGATCAATTCCAAATAATGAAATAAAGCCGAAAAATTTATAAGTATTGTTGCATAATTAATACAAAAATGGAAAGGAGGTGATAAAAATGAAGAAAACACAAAAGATAGTCATTGGAGTTAGTGTAGTAGTTGCATCTTTCGCCATGGCTGCTGTAACTGCCAGTCTCAGAACACAGAATACACCATTATACATCTACAGAATGGAACAGGCAAGCAGCAAAATGAACTTTTTACCCACAGAAATGAACAGTTTTACCTACAAAACTGAGAAAGGGTATACACTGGACTACAATATTCCTAAGGGATATGGTGGCAACGCAGAACCTGTTGGTGGATGTACGCTACACGCTACTACATGCGTTAATACATGCCCAGACACATGTCCGTGGACATGCCAGGAGACGTGTAATGGATGGACATGTGATGATACATCATGCCAGCCCGGGTGCCCAGGACACTCATTCACCTGAACTTCACCCTGTTTTTATGACAACAAATTGAGTGCTTTGTAGATTGCCTCCTGCTTTTCTGTCAAGGGCACTGTTCGTTCAGTGCTCATGTGGGTTTTCTTGTCAGTGAGTTTGATACTGTAGATTGTTTCCAGCTCTTGGAGTGCTTTG
>JGI2171J19970_10001171_pt1 | contig 14501 bp, 9 predicted proteins | sample DeeMarSWOR324_28_FD_19970 | JGI IMG/M metagenome (IMG submission 19970) | reverse complement strand
ATCTCACCTCCATACAGAGGAGGCATACCACAATATGCGGCTGACCGCCGCAAGACAAGAAACAGGAAGACAATGGCCATCGCGATCCAGAAGCTCTTGTCAGAGCTTTGCAGATTATTCTCGACCTGGGAAGTCCGTACGCTGCTCAGGGTTGGATTATCACAGGTTTTCAGGGCGCTTTGAATGTGCAATTGTCTCGAATCACGCTTTCGCATCAGCGGCTCAATTGGGCAAGGCGGTTCGCTTAACGCAAAAGTCCGGGGTCAGACCGATTTTTTCCATGGGAATCGATTCAAAACCAAGTCTATAGGCAGGGGAATCACGCTTGAGCTGAAAGTTCAGATTGGCCAAATCGATGAAACCTGGGTCCGCCGTTATGAGGTTGTCCTCGACCGTGATGATGTTCCTGGGAACCTTGGAGGTTAGTTCCAGCCATTCGCCTCCAGAGTGTATGTTGCAGCTTATGACGTTTCCTTTTGGCGCTGCAGGTTGATCCTCCAGAATTGTCGCCAACGCGGGATAGCGTTGGCTGTAAGGGGACTTGTCGAAATCCACAGCCTCCAGCTTTTCATACATGTTCCACTCACCTCCCTTGGCAATATGCTTTTTCGCCCAGTCGAGGCCGCGAGCGTCAACATGAATCGCAAGACCACAATCCACGAAAACGTTGTTCTTGACAAGATTGTCACGTCCCCCTCCAATCACGACGGCGTAGCTTGCCTTGTGGAACACATTGCCAAAGACGGTTATACCACTTGCCGCATCGTCCAGGTAGACCGCCATCGCACCGCCGGTGTACGGTGAGCAGATGTCGTGAAAGTAGTTGTAGCGGATAACGGTCCCACGGCAGGTCCAGTCCCGGCCTGTATAGAATGCGCCCCCATCTCCAGTCTCACAGCACACGTTGAAGACCTCGTTGAACTCAAACAAGTGGTCGTTGCCGCTGAACAGGATGGCGGTTTGTGGCCCATCGTGGATGAGATTGTGGCTGACCGAGTTACCCACCCCACTTACCATGACGGCCGGACGGACCGTTCTCACCCATCGGCTGTAGTGATGGATGTCGTTGCTGCGAGCATAGTTGTTTGCCGACGTGAGCGTTTTGCGGTCTCCACCGGCCAAGTGGATGCCGCCATCCCCCGCCTGGCAGATTTCACAACCGACAACGCCGTTCATGATTCCGCCCTCGATGTTGATTGCCAGATTGCCGATGTTTCGCAGCCTGCAACCGTCAATGGTATTATGACGTCCGCCTATTATCTCAACGGCCGTGCCCCGGACAACCTCAATCGTCAGGCCACGCAAGACTATATTGGAGGTATTCTTCATTGATATTAGCGGCTCCCGGAGAATCGAAACAAATGCCTTGGAGTCATCAAGCTTCTTTGGCGGCCAAAAATACAGAATGCCGGTCTTGCGATCCAGGTACCATTCCCCCGGTTCATCCAATTCTTCAAGGATGTTCAAGGCGTAGTATCGTTTTCCCGGACTGTATCCGTATACTCCGAAAGGCTCATGGGTCGTGACCTGTTTGGCCTTCGTGTTAATTGATTTCACCTTGACGTAGGAGTCCGCCCAGTCCCACGTCCAGTAGCCATGCAGCCAAATGTCGTCTGCTTGTGTCCAGCGTTTCGGGCGGTCGCCTTCGTATCTGAATTTGCCGCTATTCTTGCCGGCTGGCACCGATGCAATCTTGGTCCAGCCTCGATTAGGCCAGCGGGCCAATTGCATCGGCCGGTCATCGAAAAAAAGCTCAAGGCCAGCAGGGTATATGGGTTCTCCAAAACCGCGCGGTGTGAGCTCTCCAAATTCCCATATACCCTGGGCCCGCAGATCGGTCTGAAGTATCTCGTGTTGATAAGATCCGTCTATTCGGCCAAGTACTCGTGGGTCTCGCACCGTTTCGAATCCTCTGATCTCCTTGCCGCCAACAAGCCGCACCTCCTCATCGTTGAAGGCCTGATAGACAATCGGCGTCCTGCGTGAGCCGCTATCCTCGGGTGTTAGTTCAAGGGTTCTTGTTATGTGATAGATGCCACCGCGAATGAGGATAGTGACACCGCCATCCGGTAAACTTCCGTGTTGTTTCAGTGTTCTAATGGTGTCACGTGCTCTGTCCAGTGTCTTAAATGGACCGTCAGTCATTTCTTCACTCGGAATTGGTAATGTCCCCGACCAGGCATCGCAACCTGCCGGTGAGACGTAGAAAACAGTCCTCGATCCCTTGGCTCCCAGCAAAGCCGGCAGAGAAAAAGCCAATACGACTGAGGTTGTCCAGAGATTTTGAAATCCTGAAACTTGCATCGATTTGTCACATATGGAACCGCGAGTATCCTCGAAATGGTGAATACCTGTGGGCATCTATGCCCGCGCTTCGAGGTTGAAAAATGATGCACGGAATCAGCATACAAGCTCTATTTCTGCTTATCGAACCCTTCCCAAGCACCTGAATTGCGCGAAGTGCCAAATGACGGTTACTGCCCTTGAAAGGCATACTCCTGTGACCGCCCCCAAAGGACCGAACCTATAGACGAGAAATAGTCCCAGGGTGACTGTTACAGCAAGCCCGACGATTTGAGCCCAAAAAGATATGTCCGGCCTTCGTAAGGCGTTCGTTCCTGCACCGATGACGACACCTTCAATGAGAATCACATACGATAGAAGATATATGGTGAATACATGTCCGACACCGACAAACTTGCCTCCACATATGGCCACAATAGCCCACTCACCGAAAAAGAACGCCAAGACCAGAAACACAAGCAACGGAGCCACAATCAGAGCCATCCAGCGGTAGATTTCGTAGTGGACTTGAGATCTTCTGAGGCACGCCACTTGGGCGGCTCGCGGACCAAGGTATCTATGAAGTCCCATTAATAGCGGATTCAGCGCACCTGCAAAAATGACGCAGACGCCGTAGACGGCGGTCGCCGAACTGTCTATGAATAACATCAGAGCCCACGGATAAAGCCGGACAACAGCGAAATCGGCTACCGCTTGAGCAACCAACCATTTGCCGAACGTCCAATTCTTGCCCAGGTGTTCACGCAGTCTTCTTGTGGTGAAGGCAATCTGTTTTCTCTCTTTCAGCAAGATTGGCAACGCGCTTAGTCCGGAGCCAACACCCATGATGAGATACCCGGAGGACACTGTCAGCCTCGCGCCCGAGTAGGCCCAGAAGAGCAGCCCTAACGTTGCGGCGCTAGCGGTCAAGCCCATCAACAGACTGGCCCAGACACGGAGCTGGGCGAGCAGAACGAACCGCATGAAGTCGCGCAGCAGTATAAGCACAGATGCGACCACAAGGGCAAGCAACACATTCGCAAAGCCATGTGTTCCGAGCGTTGTAGAGACCACCAACGCTGCAATGAGAAAGCCCGCGGCAGCGAGTACCGAAAGCGCCAAGTGTTGAACCAACGTACTGCCGAGGTAAAGCTGACGATCCCTGTTTTGCAGTTGAGGACTCAACACAGTAAATGGTATGCCAGAGAGGCTCGCTTGGATATCCATGGTCATCACAAGAAGCGTGAATCCCAGCACATAAAGCCCATATTCTGCCTTGCTGCAGGCGCGAGCAAGTAAGACACCGGTCAGAAAATTAGCGGCGCTGCAGAAGCCCTGATCCACGAGCACAACCAACGCCCGGCATACATCCGGTTCCAAGAGCTTCGTGTCCAGCGGGCGGGGCAAGAATTGACGTGAAACTGGTATGGATTGAGTACCAGATCGCCCCTCATGAGCTCCAATTGTGTGAAGTTGCGACAAAACTCTCCTCCCGATAGGTTACCACATCTGCGACATCGGGTTTCTTTCCAACGCATAGTTTCCCTGTTTCACTTCTGGGTAGTTCTGCTACCTTTCGCTCCGTAAGCAATCGAGTAAGTAGAACTGCCCGACGGCCTGCTGACTCGAGGGAGCTATCAGCGCTCACATCGAACTCCACACTCAACTGCTGGCCGTGATTTAGGCCAGGAAAGGGAATCTTCATCTCTATCTTATCAACTGGATCAGCGTGTTCATTTCCATTTCTTTGCCAAGTCAATGCAGGGATCGTGCTATGACTACCATCTAAAGGAAGGTATAACCGGCTGAAATTGAGTTGTTCAGCAGCGACGCACATCGCCTGCCACCACTCGTCGAAGGTCTTAGCTTGTCGGAAGTGAAGCTGAACCTGTTCAAAGATTTCTGTTTCTCTCTTTATCTGACAGCCGACAGCATATTTCTGCTGAAGACCAGCAATGACTTCTCGAAGGCGAACCGCGCCGACAAGGCGGAATACAAGAAGCAACAATAATAAGATGCAGAAAAAGACTACAAGAGAATGGATATTGCGTGTAACAAGCATAAACATCCCCAATCCTGTAGCAATCAGAGTCACAACATATACCGCCATGACCACTTGTCGTTGGCTAAGGCCCAACTCCAACAGTCTATGGTGGAAGTGGCTCCGATCGGGAGCACATACCGACCTTCGCTCAATGAAGCGGCGGAGCATTGCGAATAACGTATCGAAAATCGGTATGCCCAAAGCCAGAACCGGCAGGGCAAGGCCGACCAGCGCAGAAGATTTCATCGAGCAGAGTACAGCAGAAGAGGCAATCGTAAAGCCCAAAAATAGACTGCCACAGTCGCCCATAAAGATTCTGGCCGGATTGAAGTTAAAGAATAGAAAGCCGGTCAGACTGCCAAGCAAAGCCAGCATCAAGACGGCCATCACAGCATGGCCGCCATGAACAGCAAAAACAGCAATCACTCCACAGGTCATTGCCGAGATTCCAGCAGCAAGGCCGTCCAGCCCGTCACTCAGATTGACCGCATTGGTAATACCGACGATCCAAAGAAGTGTCACTGGCCAACTAAGTAAGCCCAGGTGCAATGTCCATTGCTCACTGATCGCGACCGAGGATATGCGCACTCCCACAAAGGCCAGCGCACCAGCCGCGAGCAGCTCAGCCAGGAATTTGAACCGCGCTGGCAATCCCTTGACATCATCCCCCAACCCGATCAGGAATATGAAGGTTCCCGAGCAGAGTAGAGTCGTAAGCTGTGGTCGTATTTCCTTGAAGGCATCGCCAATGGTGGTGTCCAGATACAAGAGCACGATGATCAGCCACACCGTCGAGATGAAGATGGCCACGCCGCCAATCCGCGGTATCGGTCGCTCATGAACGCTTCGAACGCCCGGCCGGTCAACAGCTTTAATTCGCTGCGCCAGCCAGATGACTNCAGGCGTTGTGAACAACGCCAGGAGAGCCGAACCAAGATATGCACACAGATACGTTTTCATATGTGTCGACTATGGATGAGCGATTAGCGCTCAACAAGGCTGGAGTGTGTTGCACTCTGCCCTTCTTTGTTGTTTGTCCGTTGCGACTTGCCGCTGCGAGGAATCGATTTGAGGCATGGAAAAGGGGGTTTCGCTCTCACTCCAGTGCTTCGAGAAGATCCCCATCAATTTCCACGACGGCACCCTGGCCGAGGATGGTGACTTCAAGGACCACACGGACCTTCGCAGCTTTCCTGCTTACAACCACACCTTCGGTGCCCCTCATAGGGCCGGAGACGATTCTGCAGCGACTGCCAATAGGGAGACAGAGATACTGGCCGATAACAGCTTTGCTTAAAAGAGCCTTTTCTATACTCACAAGTTCTTCTATCAAGCCATCCTGGTCGACAACTTCCAGTGCCTGGCATAGGCGGTTGGTTGTCAGCGCCTTATAGCGGTCGGACTCGCTACCACAGAAGAAGACATACGAAGCAAACAGCGGCAGCATGACACGGCGTTTGCGATTACCTGAGAAGATGGTCTTTTCCCGCATCGGAAGAAAATAGCCGACGTTCAATTTCAGCATATCCCAGGCAAAAACCTTCTCAAAACGAGCCTTGGTATGGGCGATCCACCACGTGCCGGTGAGTTCAGCCAGTGAGTTCACACGTGTCGAAAGGATCGGCGGGTTGTCGGATAGTCTGAGCATCGATAGGCACAAGCCCTAATAGCATATCTGGCCTGTCTCTGTGGTTAGGATCTGGCCACTCGGGCCTGCCTGCAAGCTACTATTCGCTTCGCGCGTACTCTGTCTCCGTTGGTGCACGCGGCAGGAATCTCAGGCTGCAACTTCCCTACAGTGAACGTCTTTTCAGACCCTGCCGTTCAGAGAGACCTTCGGTGACCGTGACACTGTATCTCTCAATATCTTCTCTCTTTTTGCACCTCTCTTAGCCATCAGGCCCATAGTCTCCACAGCCGCATCTAACGATGGTAGCGGCCGTTTCTGCTCCGCACATCATTAACAACCGTTCCGAGAATACACGCACCAACGCGGAGCAGTCCATTACGAGCCTGTTGGCTTATCTTTCTGTTTGCTTTTGCGCTTAGTACCAGAAGCGTTACGTCGCAGACTGCAGCCAGGATCTGAGCGTCTGTGACGGACATGACCGGAGGAGAATCGACGATAATGCGGTCATACTGGGCGGACAGTTGCCCCAGAGTCTTAGCTAGCTTCTCACTATTGAGCAACTCTGATGGATTCGGAACTCCTGGCCTACAGCACAAGACTTGTAGTCCTTCGATTTTGGTCCGCTGGACCGTTTCCTCCAGCGTGGACGTCCCCATGAGTACATTACTCACGTCCATACCATTCTGGTCTATTTCGAAAATATTGTGCTGCATGGGTTTTCGGAGGTCCGCATCCAAGATAAGGATTCTGAGCCCGACCTGAGCCATCCCAATTCCCAAGTTACTCACAAGGGTCGTCTTGCCGTCACCAGGCAACGGGGATGTCACCAGTACGGTCTTCGCCTTCTGTTTGGGTGCGCCGAAGAAAACGGCTGTCCGCACAGCGCGATAGGCTTCGGCTGCGTCAGAGCCCGAATCCAGATGAACGGTCTGACCTATGTCTGCAATGCCTCTTCGTCTGCGGATGGACGGGACGACGCCGAGAATTGGCACGCCCAGAATGGCCGAAACCTCATCGGTCGAGCGAAGCCGTGGGTCCGTCCAGTCGCGCACAAGCGCCAGCCCGGCCCCGAGCATGAAGCCCAAGACCAATGCGGATCCCATGACTCTCGCATTCTGGGGCTCCGAACGCACGGTCGCGGGACGGGCGACCTCGAGAACGCTGATGTTGAGGGCCCCCACGTCTTCCGTGACATGCAGCTCATTAATCCGGTCATCGAGGATGTCACAGAGCTTCTTTGTTTGTTCCCATTCCGACTGCAACAGGGTATACTGAGTAAGCTTCTCATTGAGATCTGACGCCTGCTGACGCTGGTCTTCAAGTTGCTTAGCTATCAGCATCTCTTCATTCTGGGCAGCAAGATATTGCCGCTGCGCCACAGCAAGCTGGGCTCGGCCAAACGTGACATACAAATCGGCAAGCTGCTTCTCCATCTGGGCGATCTCGGTATCCAACGCTTTTACCGAAGGATGATTTCCGGTCACCACTTGGCGCAGACGATCCGCACGTCGACGCCGCAATTCGCCGAGTGCGGATTCGAGGAAATCTCTCTGACTTGTTGTGGATACGTACACGCCCCTGGCCTGCTGTGAGTCAAGAAACTGTTTGGGGCCAGCCGGGTCCTTGACCATTGCCTCTGCAAAATCATACTCCGACTTGGCCCTGATGGTAGCGAGTTGGGCGTTTGTCATAGCGGTAGACAAGCTCTCCAACTGTCGGCGCATCGTATTGCCGTTTTCGCTTTCAAATGCCAGCGCTACATGCCGCCTCTTGAAGTCCATCAGTGCCTTGAGCTTCTCTGAAAGTTCCTCCCTGCGTTTGGCCTCTTCACTTTGAAGAATCCTCAGGACTTCTGCTGCAGTGCTGCGCTTGTGGGTCGCATGATAAGTTATGTAGCAGTCCACCACCGCATTGGCTATCTGAGCCGCTTCAGCAGGGAAAGGTGAGTCAAACGATACGCTGATGATATCGTCTTTTTTGCCAACGCTGACCTCCAGATTCTTCTCTAAACAGGCGATTCGGTCATCCGCTTCGGCAAACGTCTTCATTTGTCCCACCCCAGGAACCTCCAGAACGGCAGAGAGAATTGGTGCGGAGCGCAAAAGTTCAGCCTGTGTATAGAGATAGTTATAAGAGCGGGTCATGAATCCTTCTTCCGTCTCGGTGATAATTCTGGGACTGCTCTGCTCGACGTATATCCTGCTCGTACCCGTATAAATGGGCGTAGCCTTCATAAGGTAGACAAACGCTGCCATCGGGACCAAAATGGTGGCAAATAGCACCAGCCAGCGACGTCGCCACAGGGTCTGGACGAGAGTCTGCGGCGCGATGGGCGCAGCGGGCGGCATTGTGATATCAGAACCCTCTTCTTGGACCGCCGTGCCATTGTCACGGGAGGCTGTGATATCATCGTTTCTTGTGTCCAAGTTGCCCATTTTCTTTTGGTCTTCAATCAAATATGGGGAAGTAAGCACCGACGTGGAAATTGGATATTTTCTCCAAAAAGACATTGGTACGTGTCCGGGGCGTATGCATCACATCAATAATGTCGCCGGGTTTTATTAACGTGTTTGAAGCCTCTGTCAGCTTCGAGCCTTCCACAAATCTCACAGTCATACTGGCAATCGTGCCGTCCGGCTTCAGGCGATAAATAGTGGCGTAGTGAGGTTCAGCAGTGACGTCTACTCCTCCAGCGAAGCCAACGGCCCGCATGAGGTTGTACCGAGCATCGGGCGGATAGGGAAAGTTTCCCGGGCTGTTGACTAATCCGATAACCGTGAAGAGAGGCATCTGAAGTCGCTCAACGATGACACTGTCGCCGTCCCGAAGCGCAACGTCAGCGAAGGGAATATTGAGCCCTCGGACGGGCAGAACAAGCGGCTCCCGTTCCTGAGGTTTGCCTGATTTGCCTTGCCGCCCGGTTTTTGGGCTTGTTTCCAAAACAGGTATTTCAAGAAGCTCGTTGTCCAGAGCTTCTGCCACGGCAAAGTCCTGCCCCGAGCCACTCATGCCGAGCTTTACACTAGAAGCCAGACTTTGGCTGGCCACTCCATATCCCGTGATACGCGCGCTCTGCCCTCGATCGTACGACATCGCCAGTCCATGAGGTCGTTGGATCGTCTCGGCCGCTGGGACATAGGGTGTCACCACTGCCAGCTTTTCCAAAGAGACCGGCCATTCCGTTTTGTGGGCGGCAATGCTGGCGCCGCACTCTGTATTGCTGCGAACCGTCGCGTATTCATCTGGGTACCTGCCCGTGCCGGGTCTGAGCAGTTCGGCCAGGGCACAGAGCCTCTGGTTCAACTCAGAAGTTGATACCCGCGGCTCCCTCAGAGCCAATCTCTCCAGGAAGGCTTCGCGTTCGATTTCGCTGGCAATATCTATCTGCGCAGCAAGGAGAACTCTTTCGCAGTACCTTGCGGTCAACCCGCCGATCGTGCCCGACGACGCCGGCTGTCTGAAAGCTAATTGCACCTCGATACGGTCGGGGTAGGAACGGGGTTTGAGAGGATCTGCCCATTTGGCATCCTTTAGCCGAGCTGACTGACGACTCGGTCTCTTGGCTATTCGTCTGGCCACTTCGTGGATGGTCTCGGCCTCCTTGACCGCCCCGCCCTTCCCAGTCTGATGCGCCGGAGATGCATCGTTCGGTGCTACATTGTCTGAATGAATTATTCGAATCGAAGCGGCTCCTCCATCGACGATGCCGCCAGCTTCCATGAGAAGTGCGACAAGGGACATCTGGTCGCTGTGGAGCGAATAGATACCGGGTTTGTTGACGGCTCCCGTAACAGAAACCTTGGCTGTTTTATACTCCGTCACGCGGACAAACACAGAAGCGCGAACTGCGGTGTACTCCGGATAGTATGCATCGGAGACGGCTGATTCAGTTTCAGCCAGAGTCTTCCCGGCCACATTTAATTCACCAACGACAGGCAGGGTGATGGTCCCACCTTCACTGATCCGGCATACGTAGGAAGCCATGCTTCCGGAGAGACCAGGCTCCCCGGCCGTGACGACCTGCAGGATGCTCGGCATTGTCAACTCCAGGACATCGCCAGTCACCAAACGGTAAGGACCGCCACCTATTCGGGCCCTCACCAGACGGTCCATATCCACACTGAGGTCAAGAGGGCCAGCATTTTCAAATTCAGCCAACTGTACTGCAGACGGCAGGCTCGTATGGCTGTTGCAGCCGGCGACAAAAAGGACGCCCGCCCAAATAAGGTACTGAGCCTTGAGAATGCATCTGACAGAATAGCTAATGAACGCAAACTGCATTCGTCACACTTCTCCAGTCTGTGTACGCGCCCGGCGGAGGGCTAAGTCCTGATTACTTAAGTCGTAGGCTGATATCTGTCACCCCTGATTCACTCACTCTTTCTTTTTTCCACTTGTAAATACCTATGCCGTTCCCAAAGCACTAGGAGCATGTTTCGTCTGAGAACTCTCATGTTCAAATCTTAATACTTGCGAGTTTCGGAACAACTGTAGTGACTACGTGTTTTTCTGTACTTCCATCCCCCGGCATGATCGGAAGAAGGGCCTAAAGAAAAGAGAAGCCCTTGCGCATCTCCCATAAAGTCGCTTTTTCCTCTCCGTTCGCTCTACAGGGGNTTTTCAAGGGAAATACGTAGTCACGAGCAGNGCTACAGACCGTTCATTCCCCNGGNTCCAGCTTTCCCGTCATGTCGATCAGCTCCATCGCTGCGACTCGCTTAGCAAGATCGATTGGATTATCAATGTCGAGCTTGCGCATTAGATTACTGCGATGTCCATCAACTGTTCTTGTAGAGCGATGGAGCAGTTTGGCTATTTCCTTGCTGCTCTTGCCGTCCAGGGCAAGCCTTAACACGTTTGTTTCCGCCGGAGTCGAGGGCTTGCCCAAGTCTGGATCGGTGAAACCGTCCGTGGGCAGTATCGACTCAACTTTGCGCATAAACATTGTTTTGTCCAGAGGTTTCTCAATGAAGTCCACAACTCCGGCCCTAATGGCTCTTACAGCAGTGGGTATATCACCATAGCCACTGATCATCAGGACAGGTATCCACGGAGCGAGGCGTTTGACTTTCATTGACAACTCGATGCCATCCATTCCAGGCATTTTCAGATCGGTGATAAGTAAATGGCAGTGTTGAGATCGCAATCTTACCAAGCATGTGGTCGGATCAGCAAAACAAGTGACTTTGATGCCGGCCCCTTCAAGAATTCTCTTGGCGACTTCACGCACTCCCGGTTCATCACCAAGCAAAAAGATATGTTGCTTCGCAACACCACGCATGGCTCATTCCTTTATAGCCTCCCTGTCTGATCTACAGAAGCAAATGGTGTGGTACCGAATACTTATGTAGTCAGCCGGACCTATATGAACCGATTACTTGTCATTTGCTTTCACGCCACAACTAACGGAAATCTTCCGATTCAGAAGGGTTGCAATCATTGAGTCGTTCCGTTTGTGGGCTATTAGATGGCGATTAGAAAAGGATTAAATTTCTGAACACAAACCAAGATCACTCCGGCGAGAACTGATCGTAAAGTTATCAAGATAGGGCAGCCCTTGGACGCGTTCTGCGCTCGGAGAATGGGCAACGGGCCCTTGAGCAAAAGGACAGAACAGGCGGCGGCTGGATTCGAACCAACGAATACTGGTGTTGCGCACCAGCGCCTTAGACCACTTGGCTACGCCGCCAACTCGCAGCTCCTTTCGAGCCCCTGCTCAGTAGACGCCTCCCTCAAATCCATACGCCTTTCCGGACGGCAGGGGCTTGTTTCTCATGACGCAGTTGCCACATCTCGCCGAGTAGCCCCCGAGCATGTCGTTTACCTTCGGCAGTTCTGGCTTCGCCGCTCTGTCAATCAATCCCATCGCCACAACGCGCTTGACAAGGTCGAGCATGTTCTCAGCCTTGAGCTTGCGCATGACGTGACTGCGGTGCCATTCAATGGTCCTTGGAGAGCGATGGAGCACTCTCGCGATGTCCTTGCTGCTCTTTCCGTCAAGGACCAACATTAGCACACTTGTTTCTGTCTGGGTCAGAGGCTTGTCCAAGGAAGTATCGGTCGAGGCNCTCTGCTGCAGTATTGATTTGACCTTATCGGTAAGATCCTTCTTCTTGAAGGGCTTTTCAATGAAATCCACAGCTCCAGCCTTCATAGCTTTGACCGCCGTTGGTATATCGCCGTAGCCGCTTATGACCAGAACAGGTACCCACGGAGCGAGGCGTTTGACCCTTATAAGCACTTCAATGCCGTCCATGTCAGGCATCTTCAGATCAGTGATAAGTAAACTGCACGTTTGAGAACGCAATCTTGCCAAACATGCGGCGGGGTTATCAAAACAGCAGATTCTGACACCGGCTCCCCGAAGCACTCTGGCGACNANCTCGCGCACANCCGGCTCATCATCAAGAACGAAGACATATTGTTCCGCGACATTCGCCATTGCTTACTAGTCACCTCATCGCTGCCCCTGCGGTAGAAGCACGGTATACAACTGAACAGTATAGAATACTTGTGCATTTAGCGAAAGAAGACAAGCGTGGCCAAAACCATCACTTCACGGCCTTTCGCAGGCACTACGTTCTCAGTCAGTACTTTATATTATGATTCCTCGTGCCCTGTTTCTACTGTAGAAACTACGGGTTTTTCTGTACTTGCCACCCCCGATATGAGCGGGAGAAAGGCCAAAAGAGAAGAGAGAGAAGAGATGGAAAACGCTTCTTTACGCCCGTTCCGCCCCTTCATCGCTGAAGCATCAGGATTCTTGGCTTTCATCGAAGGTCTCGAGCTTATGATCCAGACAATACGTCGTCTTCATTTTCCGAGACTCCCCGGTCACGACATCCTGCTTTCACTGATTGGCAGGATGACGGAGAAAGTAGAACCCACCCCCAGTTCACTTTGGACGCAGACTCTGCCTCCGGCACGAGATACTGCCTTTTGCACAATGTAAAGCCCCAGACCTGTCCCTTGGCCTGCGGGCTTTGTCGTGAAAAAGGGCTCAAAAATCCGGTCAAGATTCTCCGGCGCAATACCACCACAGTCGTCAGAGAAACGCAACTCAATGTGGCGATCCTTCACAGCGCCACTAACATCAAGGTGTCGATCTTTCTTACCATCGGTTGCCTGCATGGTGTTTTCAATAAGGGCGAAAAATAGCTGCTCCAAATCTCTCTTGTTCATACACACGGGCGGCAGATCGTCCATGTCTTTTAGCTGTAATACAAGCCTTTCGCACTTCGCACTTTCGCTCAACAACCTCGTGATTCTTTCAGCAACGGCCTTCACATCGACTTCCTCAACGGTTTTCTCCGAATGTGCCCCCGCGAGGTCGCGAAATCTCTTGACGATTACAGCAAGGTCAGAGACCTGAGTCAGAGCCTCGTTGAGTCCTGTTATGACAGTCTGTGGCGGTGGAGATACTACCCGCAACTTATCCAACGCATCATCAAGCGAGAGACGAACAATCGTCAGAGGCTGTGTAAACTCGTGAGCCAAACTAGCGCTCAAGGTTCCTAGCGAAGCGAGCCATTCGGCACGAGCCATGCGGGTACGGAACGTGCCAAGCTCCTTCTCCCTCTTCTTGGACTCTGTGATGTCGGTGGAGATTTGTGCGACACTGACCATTTTATCGCCATTGTGGATTGGACCCAGACGAGTATTGTACCACATCAGGTCCCCGTCTGGGCCGATTACGCTGGTCTCAAAGCTCAATACTTCTCTTGATTCAAATACCGTTCTGATTGCCTCTTTTGTCCTGTCGTGCTGTTCAGGTGGTATGAAATCGTATACGGTTCTGCCGACAACATCTCCGACAGCATAACCGGGCAGCGTGTGGTTGATGAAGAGGATCGTGCCATCACGGTCCAGATTCAAGATGACATCAGGCACGTTTCTAAGCAGCGAACACCACTTGTTTTCTGAGTTCTCCAGTTCGTTCCGTGCTAGCTGACGCTCCGTTAGGTCCTTGAAAATGGCCATTAGATATGTCTTGTGGTCCAGTGCGATTGGGAACGAATTGACATCGGCATAGAACACGCTGGCGTCTTTTCTTCTGATTGGTACGTGCTTGACGAGGGTTAACTCTCCACGAACTTGCCTCTCGAACTGCTCCATGGCACGGGACAAATATTCCTTAGGATATATGTCCATTATTCCCAGAGTTTTGATCTCCTCGGGATCGTAATGGAGCATGTGACAAAACATCCTGTTAGCCTTACAGAATCCCTTGTTCGTCACCTCGGCTAGGACTATGCCATCAGCTACACATTCGAAAATTGTTTTGAAAATGTGTTGAGCTTCTCTCGACGTCACCTTCTCTTCTCTACGCTCAACGGTGTCTTTGCCCACGCCGGTCAATGCCGCCAACGTCTCACGATCATCACCCAACGCCGTATCATTAGTGCCGTGGCCGCATGTTGTTTCCTCATCCCCAACCGCCGCGCCGTCATCACGCGGATGAATCTTACCACCTGAAGACTCCTTACGTGTATGGTACGCGTCGTTTTGAAAGGCCCTGTTCCCCCCGTCGTACGCTTCGTACGC
>JGI2171J19970_10001169_pt1 | contig 14509 bp, 14 predicted proteins | sample DeeMarSWOR324_28_FD_19970 | JGI IMG/M metagenome (IMG submission 19970) | reverse complement strand
AGTTTTATAGGGCCTATGGATTTTTGTAGTTCTTTTCCCATGAACAGGTTTCTTGTCACGCTTAAATCATCCGCCAATGCTTGCTCTTGATATATCGTTTCAATTCCATTTTTTCTAGCGTCTTTTGGGGAGGAGAATTTAATTTTTTTTCCGTTAAAATATATTTCTCCATCATCTTTTGAAAGAACTCCCGTCAGGATTTTAATCAAGGTACTTTTCCCAGCGCCGTTATCTCCTACTAATCCCACAATTTCAGAGGATTTTACGGAAAAATCAACACCTATTAGCGCATGAACCTTTCCAAACCACTTGTGAATATTTTTCATTTCCACTAATGTCGAGGTCATGAAGACTCCCATTAAAATTAAACACTTATTAAGATTAAAAAGTTGACTTTTGTACTCTTTTTTAACCAAAATTAGAATATTTAGTGAAAAATATCTAAATATAACTCGTTAGAACCGCAATTTTTTTGTATCGCAAAGTCACATTACTATGTGTCGATGATGCAGGGAAGGATGGATAACCTCACTTGTGGAGTTTTTAACCAGCTTAAGAGGATTGAAAATATATGAAATTGGCTGGGCTTGTTTTGACTGCAATGCTGGCTATAGGGGTTATTAGCGTGCTAGAAGCTGCTGAGTCAATATCAGCTAATCCCGGGAGTACAGTTTGGAATTTCGAGTGTCACACGCACACCCACGCAAGTTTGACTCAATTAACCGAGAATGAAATTCGTGCGGAGTTGGATGCTGTGGACGCTGCGTTCACAGCTCATGGTTTAGCTATCCCAAAACACCACGCGTATCCATTCGGAAATTATGACGACACGGTCGAAGCAGTACTTGCGGAGTATCGACTCAGTGGTAGAATGGTATGGGGGTTTATGAGTACATATCCTATAACAAACTGGTATGAACTGAAAGCTGCTCAATTAAAACGCTCTACTCCATTGGGCAAAATCCAAGGATGGATAGACGACTGTGTGGCGGATGCTGCGTTATTGGTTATATTGACTCACGATGTGAAGGCAAACCCAAGCACTTATGGTTGCACGCCAGAAAAGCTTCATCAATCGCTGGACTATGCCATTGGAAAACAGAATGCTGGTCTATTAGAGATAGTGACGATAGCGGAGGCTTACGACTACTGGAGCACTGCCGAGCAAGGCAAGGCAATGGTGGTCTTCACCTTCGACGANGCTTGGAAATCCGACTACGAAAACGTATGGCCGATGTTCAAAGACCACGGAGTNGCCGGNACGAGCTACATCATCACTGGCGCAATCGAAAATGAGAATTGGGACGACACGGCAGATCGTCTGACTTGGGCGATGATAGAAGAAATGAGCGCGGATAACACGCCGCCGGTGATATCGAACGTGGCTTCTTCGGAGGTCACGAGTTCAAGTGCAAAAATTACTTGGGACACGGATGAACTCAGCGACAGTGTGGTCAATTATGGGAAAACTACGGCTCTGGGGAGCTCGGAATCGGATGCGACGATGGTCACGAGCCACTCAATTACACTCACGGAACTTTCCGCATCCACAACGTATTATTATGAGGTGCAATCGACGGACGCGAGTTCAAACACCGCAGTCGACGATAACAACGGATTTTATTACACATTCACCACCGCGGCACCGGATACAACGCCGCCCATCATAGAAAATGTCGCCTCCTCAGCTATAACGAGCAATTCAGCAACCATAACGTGGGATACGGATGAAATCGCGGACAGCTTGGTCAAGTATGGCGCATCATCGGGGAACTACACGGATAACAAATACGACTCAGCTTACGTAACGTCGCACAGCATCGGACTCACCGACCTGACTGAAAACACGACTTACTACTACGTCGTCAAGAGCACAGACCCGAGCAACAACAGTTCCGAAAGTTCTGAGTACAGCTTCACAACACTAGAAGCGGGGGCAACGGTTATGCACGTCGCCAACATCGATATGTTTCTTCAAACTCTCGGTGTAAACACAAATGCTATGGCAGAGGTGACCATCGTCGATACCGATAACAATCCAGTTGCGAACGCCATGCTGTATGGTCACTGGGAGAATGCAACCTCCGATTCCGATTCTGCAGAATCAGATGCAAACGGTATAGTGGAGAGATGGAGCTTACAATCTGACTCATTAAAGAAGCCTCCGAGTGGGACGACGTTCACTTTCGTGGTAGACAATATCGTCAAAGAAGAGTGGACGTACGACCCCGAAGCAAACGTTGAGACGAGCGACAGCATATCGGTGCCATAGTGTTAGATGGGGGCAAAACGCAACCCCCATTAATTTTTTTATAATTCCATGATGCCTATTTTTGGCTAAACCAAGCATTTTTAAATTAATACTTTCAAATCAAATAGTCTATGCTATGGAGGTGAGTAGGATGAAGAGATTATTGGAGGATGAAGCTGGAGTCGAGCCGATCGTGATGAAAATCATGGCTGGCATAATCTTGCTCGCGGTGGGACTGGGCATAGGAGTGGCGCTTTACCAGCAGGCGGGTATGGGCGCAGAGCAGACGCTTAGCTTTAGCGTAAACGTTTTGCCCACGAGCGCAACGATTGGAAGACCAACTACCAGCGAGAACACGATTACTGCGCAAGTCACCGTCCAACCGGTGCTGGGTTACGACAAGCAGGTGACGCTCAGCGCGACTGGAATGCCAACAGGAGTAAACGTAAGTTTCTCTTCCCAGAGTGGCATCCCGGAGTTCGGTTCGACCATGACCATAAGCGTTGACGATACTGCTGAGCTCGGCACCACTACGATAACTATCCGCGGGACGGGTGAAGACGATACCACAAAGAGCACAACATTTGAGCTGACGATCGTAGACTAGAAAGGATGCCAGCTTTCAGAACCCTCGCACTAGTGATACTTGCGGCTTTCGTGGTTTCGATATTCATATTAGGTTACCAGTTCCTTCAAGGCCTCGACCGTGAACGTAGGGCAAGGGACGCTGCACTTGAACTGAACAACGGTGTACAAGCAGTGATCGCGACCGGAAATCTACAAACAGTCGAGATTACTGTGCCTGCTGGTTACAAACTCAAGTTTGAAAATCAACGTGTATCAATAAATGGCTTCGCCGTCCCGGAAAATGGTTACCTGCTGCAAGTGACAGACCTAGAACTCAGCGAAGGTTCCTACGTGCTAACCATAACGCTTGAAGGTAATTCAGTCGTGGTGAGCAAATGATACTAACCAAAATCCTGAAAACGCTCTTCACATGCATTCTTGTGATCTCTTTCTTGCTCGTGACCGTATCTGCTTACCAACAACACCGTACCATCTCTGCGCTCGCTGAGCTAACCGATGTCACTTCAGCAATCGTCACCCGCCTATCCGTAGAGGAGCTGGTATACGTAGACAACGATGAAAAGTTGCACATGTACTCGATCGATCCCGCAAAGCTTGAAAATTGTCCCACCCGCTGGGAGATCAACGGGAAAAACTTTGATTTTCGAGTGTCGGTGGGCTACGAGACTGGGGACGAGCACGTTCTCGGACCCTACGGTTCAGCTCCACCCGATGATAGGACGAGGTGCTCGTTGGCGGTAGCATGCGCCCTCTACGAGAACGGCCGGTTCCTACCAGCCAAGTTAAGTGTGATTGCATGGCGCGCTTAGACGATCGCGGCGTTGCAGATATTCTCGCAATCGCGTTCATGTTTGTAATGCTAGTCCTCGCCGCGGTGTTCATGCACACCTACAGCCTGAGGCCACTCCGAGCGGCCACCGATCGCCAACTCGATCTCAAGAGCGGACATTTGTACATGACATTGGAGCTCGCCTGGGTCGAGCCGTATAGCGTAAGCTTTCTGCGTGCGGCCACCGAGAACCTCCTGATAGAACAACCAACCGTGCCCGGACCCTACTTGCGCTCCGCCATGGAGAACGCCATCGAATACTTTTGCCCGCCCGGATACGCTGTGGCGATCAGCTTAAGTCACGACAACTCTTCGTGGGAGCTTTCATGGCCTGAGGGTGTTGGGCTCGGCGTAGACGCGGAGAAACAATTTGTTAGACAGGGTGAGGCGCGTTTGACAATGGCAGGTGGGAAAAACATTGCTGTGCCAGTGACGGTGCGGATTTTCGAGATTACTGGGGCCTGAATCAATCAAATCTCTCGGGAACTGTTACTTGCTCGACCCTCGTCGGCTCGTCCGCGTCCTTGTTCCGAGAAAAACGATAGAGGTAACCACTCACCGCTTCCTCCAGCCGCTGTTCATGAGTTATGATCACTATCTGCTGTACGATCTCGGGGAGGCGCTCCCTCAAGACCTTCGCGAGCTCCTGGATGCCCTCCTCATCGAGGTTGTGCGTCGGTTCGTCGAGCACGATCCAGCTGAGCGATGGCGCGAGCACGATTGCGAACGCTATCCGGAGCGCTAGGCAGGCATCGGTGCGTTCACCTCCGCTCGCGATCCCTTCGACCGGAATCCAGTTTCCAGCGCGATCGCGGAGCTGCAGCACGTAATCGCTTCCTCGCTCGCCCCCCTCGACAGCGAGCTTGATGCCTGTTAAATCTCCGTAAGGGTAGATGTTCTCCCAGAGTTCGCTCATCGCCTCGTTAACTCCATCGATGAATTCCCTGCGCATGGCCACTTGGGTTCGCGCGAGCGCGGATTGAATTGTGGTTAGGCTCCTCACCGCGTCCTCCAGATGTTTGACCTCTACCTCACATCGCACAATCGTCTCGCGCTTTTCCCGAATGCTCTCGATGAGCTTCCGCTTCTCCACAATCAACTGATCCTTCCCGACGAGCTCGGTGCGCAAACGCTCGTGGGTGCGAATGAGCTCCTCGTGGTGGCGCTCGAGCTCTTTCGCCCGTGCCTCGTCGTAGGCGCGCCTCAACTGCTGTAGCTCGCGCTGTACACGTAATTGCTCAGTAAAATTCTGCTTACGCTCGATCTCGAGCTGGTCCAAGTCAAGCCTTAGCTGAAGTGACTGCTTGGTCGCGGTGAACTGCCCGCGGAGCGCTTCCGCTTCCTTGCGTGCTCCCTCAACCTCAATCGTGAGCTTTCTTGTTGCGTCCCGCACGTTTGGAAGTTCCCGTTCAAAATTCTGAGTTTGTTGGGAGAGCTGAGAACGCTCCGCCTCTCGCGCAGGAAGCTCTTCGATCTCCTTCTCCAATAACTGGGCTCTCCTCTGAAGTTTGAGTTTCTCATTCAAATTTTTATTTAATTCTTTCACGTGCGCTTCAAGTTCGGCTGCGCGTTTGATTTTCGCCTCAAGCTGTTCTCTGCGCTCCTTCAATAATTGCTGCTTTTTACTCTCCTCAAGGGGACTTTCGCAGACTGGACATGTTGAACCCGCTGCTGCAAGTTCATCCATCACCTGCTGAAGATCCTGCACTCGGGCATGAGAAGCTGCAAGTTCATCGCCAACGCGTCTAGACTTGAGCTGCAGTTCTTCAATCAGTCTCGCCAGTTCTTGTGATTTTAATTTTTCCAGCTCCTCGCTCAACTTGTTTTTCCGTTCTATCTCGCTCGCGAGCTTTTCCAAGCGTTCATGAATCATACCTATCTTGGTTTCCAATTCCTGCGCCCTCGAGCTGCTAGTAGTTAAATTTGAGTTGAGCTCGCTTGCCCGGGCATCGACTTCGCGGCAGGCTTGTTCGAGTTCTGTCACCCGTCGTTTGAGTTCTTCTGGAGCAAACTCGACAGCGGCCCCTAACCTCTCTTTGATTTGCTCGATTTGACGATCAAACGCGTTTATCGCCCCATCGAGTTCGCGGGATGAACTCTCCAACCGTGCGAGTTCCTGCTCGATTTTGCGCAACTGCTGGAGTTGGGAGGAGGTCGCCTCCAGCTCTGGTTGAATTTGCTGAAGCCTCCTCTGGATCTCCTGTTTCGAGAGTTCAATATCCTTCATCTCCTGCTCGTGGGTCGGCAAGAGAGCTAGCGAGACGTCCTGTCCGAGCTGGTTTATGGTTCTCTTTCGTTCCTCGGTGCGGTCTCGGACGCGGTTCGTGAGCGAGCCGATTTCTTTGCGTGCTAGCTCAAGCTTGTTTATGCCCAAAAGCTCATCGATGCTTTCCATTCGTTTGCCGCGCGGCAGGGTCAGGAAGTAATCCAAACGGTTTTGTTCCGCGTAAATCGCTCGCTCGAAGAGATCGTAATCGAGTTTGAGAAGGGAGCGGATGTTTTCGCTCACACGCGTCGCACTTGGGCTCTCGATTAACTCCCCGGTAGCTTTCCGAAGTTCCGAAAGCACCGTCCCCTTCCCCCGCTCGATGACACGTTTAACCGTAAATTCGTCGTTGTTAGGTGTGAGGAATCTAACCTCGACCTCTGCCCGATCCATCGTGTCAGGCCGGTTCATGATTAGGTTATCGAGCCTGATGCGTCGGGTCTGCACCGCTGGCAGGGTTCCAAAGAGAGCGTAGGTAATCGCATCCAATACTGCGGACTTTCCAGCACCCATGGTTCCTACGAGAACATTCGTGCCGTCGCCAAAATGCAAGTCGGTGTTGTGGTGCGACTTCCAATTTTTTAGTTTAACTTGGGTTATCATCTGATTTCCTCTCCAGCTCAATTTTGACCTGCTCTTCCACCACATCGAACACCTTTTGAAGCGCCTCCCCACCTCTGTCCTCAACCAAAAGATTGTAGAGTATGCGTACATCGAATGGTTGGTCGTAACTAACCTCGCGAAGGTTTGCTTCAAGCAGACCCATCGCCATCTCATCTATGGGCAAGCGTCGCTCCCTCAACTTGCGCAGGAGCTGCACTTTTTCCTCGAGCCCTGGGGAGGTGAGGTCGCCCTTGCTTATAGCGACCAACGCTCGATCGGTGAACTCCTGAATGATCGATCGCTCGTCGAACTCGCTGCGCGATGCCTCTTTTGAGAGAGTCCCCGTGAGCCTCAGCCTGATCAGAGGTAGCTTCTCGAAATTGCGCCTAGGTCGCCCCAGCAGCTCCCATACCTTTGCTCTTACCGCTTCACTCAACTGAAGGATCCCAACGCTCTCGAATTTCATTTCCTCATAGTAAAAATCTCGCACGCTCTTAAGCTCGATGAACTCGTAGCTGAGCCGATCATCGAGGTCGAGCATGTAGTACCCCTTTGGCACCTCGGCCTCTACTTGAAGCAGTTGAGTGCGTTCGGTGCTTCCTGGAAAGAGTAGTGGCTTCCCGTGAGCTGTAGCTTCTGTATGATAGTGGATGTGTCCGCAGAGGTAGAGGTCAAACCCGGACGGCAGGTCTGCGAGATCGATCGTTGGGAACTCCTCGCTCGAGTACACGTACTGTCCCACAGATTGGTGAAGCATCATGATGTTGAACGCACCTTCAACAGGCTTGGGATTCCAAGTAGCGAGCACATTTTTTGCATGTTGTTCGGGCACATTGCTCATGCCGTGAATCGCTAGCGTGCCACTTGAGGTTTTAAAAATCAGCGTGTTGTGATGCAGGTGGATGAGGAGACCCGCAGCTTCAAGAGCCTCTACAGGGTTAACGAATCCTCGGGTGCGCCGCTCGTGATTTCCGTGTAAAGCGATTACGGGTGTCCCGCGGAGCGCCACAGGGGAAAAATCATCCTGATTTTTGTCGATAACACGGCTGAGCGTGATCTCGTTCCGTCCCTTTGCTAGTGGAATTGAGAGGATGCGCATGGCTTGGGCCCAAACTTCTTGGCGGGGGGTTCTCATATCAAAAATATCGCCGAGCACGAGAATGAGTTCCGCACCAAGTTCAAGCGCTTGCTCGATGGCCTCCCTAGTCTGCTCGAAAGAATCTTGTTCCCGCGCAGTTCCCCACTTCGTCCCCAAGTGAGTGTCAGCGATAACCGCAATTTTCACCGTTATCCCATTCAGTATAGGGGCTAGAACTTAAGACAATTTTTAAGAGAGGGGTCAAGAATATTCTCTGTTTTCCGTGCCCCAATCATTTTAATCAAACCCAGCTAAATTGTGTTTGGTACCTCCATGTCAGAATCTTGGGTCGACAAGTACCGACCTCGCGAACTCAAGGAAGTAATAGGACAATCCCAAGCTCTTAAAGCAATGCTTGGCTGGGCTGAAGGGTGGCGGAAGGGCAAGCCAAAAAAACCAGCCCTCCTGCTCTACGGGGCGGCGGGGACGGGGAAAACAGTTGCAACCGCTGCATTGGCCCGGGAATTTGGGTGGGATTTGATCGAGCTCAACGCTAGCGACAAACGCACCCTTAAAATAGTCCAACAGGTTGCCGGCACAGCAGCGACGACAGGAACCCTTTTTGCGGGGGCGGGGGGCAAGCGGTTGGTTGTGCTCGATGAAGCCGACAACGTCTACGGAACTACAGATCGGGGTGGATACCGAGCGATCGAGGAGTTGCTTAAGCAGACTCAGAATCCAGTGGTGCTAATTGCTAATGACCAATATGCGATTCCGTGGAAAATAAGGGGCATCTGTTTCGCCATAAACTTCAGGCGCTTAACTAAGGATGTAATTGCAAGCGTACTTCAACGGATATGCCGCGCGGAGCACATCGAAGCCGACCCGATTGCGTTGAACGTAATTGCTGAAACTGTACGGGGTGACCTGCGCTCCGCGATAAACGATCTGCAAACCATTGCGGCCGGCAGAAAGCGCTTAGCCATAAAGGATGTCGTGCTTTACCGACGCGACCGGGAAGCGAGCATTTTCGATGTGCTGAAGCAACTCGTCTATGCCAAGGGAGTTAGGGAAGCTCGAGAGTTGTTATGGGCGCTCGACAAGGCACCTGACGATGCCCTCGCGTGGATTGATGAAAATATCCCACGGATGTTTGCCGACCCGGCTGACCGAGCTCGGGCCTACGACGCCATTTCGCGGGCCGATACTTTTCTAGGCCGCGCCCGAAGAAGACAAGCTTACGGGCTTTGGAGGTACGCCAGCGACCTAATGAGCGCAGGGGTTGCTCTCTCTCGTGAGGGCGAGCTAAAATTTGTCCGCTTCCAACCTCCCAGCTCTGGAAAATATTTCGGCAGAACTAGGTCTGTTCGAGCCGTGCGTGATAGCGCAGCGAAAAAAATTGCTGCTCGTTGTCACACCTCCTCGAAGGTTGCGCGAAAAAACTTCTTGCCCTACTTGCACCTGATATTCAAACACGACAAGAAGGCTGCATCTCGAATCGCGGCCGAACTCGAACTGAGCGACACTGAGGTTAATTATCTCAAGTTAATGCGGTGACTCGGAAGGTTCTCCTGTGAAGATAGTCGAGAAGCTCAAACTTGGCAAACTGGCGACCTTCCTCATAAATAAGCGACTTCCCGTTTACAACTGGTTCTATTTCAAAGAGGCGTTCTCCCGAGACCTCGTGTTTCTACTTGCTGAAACTTGGGGACTTGGCGAAGGTGATCTCGTGCTTGACCCATTTGTTGGCTGCGGAACGACGCCGCTCGCCTGCAAACAACTTGGGGTAGACAGTGTTGGTTATGATGTACATCCAATCATGTTGTTCGCCTCGTGTGTGAAACTAAGGGATTACGATGCTGAGGAGCTCAGGGCAGCTATCCGAATGTTGATGAAATCGAAGTTCGAGAAACTAGAAGTTGAAGTGCCTGGTTTCGTCGCGCGCGTTTTTCCAAAAATCCTGCTGGAAGACATTGTATTCTTCAAGCGAGAGATACTAGAGGTTGAAAACGAGAAGGTTCGCGAATTTCTGTTACTCGGGTTGATGAATGCGGCGATGCGATGCAGCTGGGCGCACAAGGATGGCGCAGCGATAAGAGTCGTCAAGAAGCCGGTGCCTCCCATCCGAAATTTACTCAAACGACAACTCCTGCACATGTGTAGCGATGTCGTGCGATTCGAGGGAAAGGTCTGCGAGGTAAAGATTGAGCACTGCGACGCGAGGAAGCTTAAGCTGGCCGAAGAAAGCGTCGATGCAGTCGTTACCTCCCCGCCCTACCTGAACAAACTGGAGTACATCAACGCGTGTCGCATCGAGCAGCAGTTGTTGGACTTGGATGCTCCAGCTTCAGATCAGCTCATCGGCGTGCGTGAGGGGGGTGCTGTGGAGGATTTTTCTGAAGTTGGAGAATTTGTTGAAGGAAAACCGATCGAAGCGAAACTTTACTTCAAGGACATGTTCGCGGTGATCAAGGAGCTTTATCGCGTCTGCAAGCATGGGGCGAGAGTTTGTTTGGTGGCATCAGATGGATGTTTCCCGGAAGGTGCTGTTGAGGTCTGCGAAACGCTTAGCAGGCTTGCCGAACGCTCCGGGTTCAGGGCCAAGCGCGTGATCGTGGTAAACAAGCGCTTCTGTACAACCCCAGCGAGAAAGAAGGTAGGAATAGCGCGGGAGAGCCTGCTGATGTGGGAGCGGTGAAGCGAGCGTTTCCACTGAGATGAAAGCTTGGCAAGCATTCTCGGTCTTCGGAAAGGATATGTGTTAAAAAAGTCGCAGGCTTTTAGTGACTAGGTTTCGGGCTTCTGAACCCGATTAAAGTTTGCTTTTCGTCATGTGGCTTCTCTTCGGATTTCTTCTCGAACGAAGCCTTTCTCTCTTGCGGATTTTCTGGCGGCTTTTTCGCCCCCACTTCCGTGGCCCCCAGCAGTACTCCGATGATTTTGCCTACTTTCTCAGCGCCAAGCTCGCTCGTTACGGCTTCGATCTTCACCAAGGTAATTTTTAACGCGTCCAAGAGTTCACTATCTATTACAACTTCCTTTTTTGCCATTTATTCACCTCCATGAATCATTTTAATAGACTAAATACATCTTGTATGTTAAAACTTTCCCGATAAGAGCATGCACTTTTGCTGTAAAGTACCGCCGCTCTGTTTTTTCTGGAGAAAAAATACCTCTTGATTTGGTAACAATATCCATAGCACCGCTAATTTTGAAAAATGGAGGGTCCGCTATCTCTTTAAGGTCGGATGACTCTAAAATTAGATTTTTTATTTTAGCACTTACTTGGCACTGTTTTATGATCCTTATTACTTCTCTCTCCGCTTCTTCTAAGTCGATCAGCGGAAAACCCCCCAACGCTTTAATGATCTTATATGTCCTTTCAGCGCCGAGTTCATCCTTTACAGTCTTAACCCCCATCAGGACGCGTTTCAGCGCCCAGAGGAGTTCATCGTCCATCTCGACCTTCATTTTCGGCATCGTCACACTCCATTTCTTTATCATTTGGCCCATTCAGCTGGCCCCTCCGCTAATAACTCTGCGGAATCCGTTAATGATGGTGCGCTCTCTTTATTTTTATTTTTTGACGGCAGGTTTCTGAATGGATTCGAACAGCTATATCTGACCCCTTAGGAACTACTTTGTCACGTTTTTCACAATTTTCTTTCCTTGTCCAATCAGCACCATTCTCAATCTCCACGCTTGCTCTTGCATCGAGGCGAGGAAGAAAGTAAGAGTGACTCAAGGAGGTCTATTGCGTTGACAGAAGTATGCGCTCCATTGCTTTGTAGCTCGGGTGCGCACGCTCCCTTAGATATTTGATGAATTTCGAAACGGTTCGTGCGTCGGGTTTTAGCACGAGTGATGGATATCGGATGCCTACTAAAATAAGTCCTTCCGCTGGCGCTGGCCGCATTGCTTGCTTCGCCTCTCCCTCTAGCATCTTTTTGAGTTCGTCCAAATTGAGTTTGCCCTTGCCCACTGCAAGCAGTACGTTCACCATTCGCCGTACTTGCTGCCAGAGAAAAGCCCGGGCGATGAAATCAAAGACAAGAATTTCTCGTCCACGAACGCTCGCGTATTTGATATTCCCGAGAGTTGACCGTCCCTGCTCGTGCTTGCAGAGGTACTTGAAGTTGTGAATGCCATTGAGCAATTTTGCGGCTCGGTGAGCGAGAGACAAATCAAAGTTGAGGGGCGCCTCGCAGACGTAGCGGTAGTGTTTGTTCTGTGCTTGTCTCCTAGGATCAAACTCTGATTCAACTTCTGCTACCGCGAGCACTGCGATGTCGTCTGGTAAGCAAGCATTGATGAGACTTAAATTTGGTTCCTCGAAGACATTCAATGCCACGACCTGTCCAACCGCGCTGACGCCGCGATCAGTTCGAGATGCTGTGCGGACTCGTACTTTCTTTAATTCACGATATAACCCGCACCTCTTGAAAGCTTTCAACAGTTCTGCCTCGATGGTAGGTCTGCTCGGCTGCTTGACGAATCCGAAATACCGCGAGCCATCATACGCAACTCGGAATGCATATCTCACGAGTTACACCCTTGAAATATGGCTCCCGCCTCGCGATTGTTTCGGTGAACGCTTTGCGAGCCCTTTCGAGGTCACCTGCGCTGACAGGGGAAAGCACATCGACTAGGTTATCGTTGCACATCAGGCACGGTTTAAGATAACCGTCAGGAGTGAGGCGAATGCGGGTGCAATGCATACAGAATTCGGAGTTATGCATTGGCCTGACGATCTCAACCTCTCCATTGGGAAGGATGTACCTTTTCCTTGCCTGCTTCAATCGACTTTTCTTGATGTCCAAAGCCTGTTCGCGAAGCTTTCGTTCAATTGGTTCTAAGCTCACGTTAAAGCGCTCGTAAATTTCCGCCGTATCGGGCATTCGAAGTAATTCCAGAATCTGGAGAATTGCCCCGCGACTCAGAGAATACTCAATTACCCGCTCAATATCACTCTCATTAATCCCCCTAAGGACTAGCATGTTCAACTTCACGGGGCGCAGGCCTGCATCCAACGCGGCGTCTATGCCGTCTAGAACGTGCTCAAGCTTCGGTGCACCGGTGATTTTGGTATAGACTGAAGGATTCAAAGTATCCAAACTAATGTTAACACGATCAAGTCCAGCCTCTGCCAGTCCTCTCGCTTTCTTGGCGAGTTCAGTTCCGTTGGTTGTCAACGAAACGTCAACGATGGGGGGCTGGGCTACCGCGGACACTATTTCTTTTATATCATCACGCATCAAGGGTTCTCCACCCGTTAGCTTGACATTTTTAATACCAAATTCGGATCCTATTCGAACTATTTCACCGATTTCATTCGCTTTCATCTCCTGATCTCCACCTTGGTAGCCCTCTCGATGACAGTAAAAACAATTCAGGTTGCACTTGTTCGTAACAGATATTCGCAAGCTGGTGAGTGGCCTCCCATATCTATCTTTCATGCCGAATCACCTCGATTTTTATCTCCTCTCCCTTAGCGCCTTTCAGAGAGGTCAACATCCCGGCAATGGTCCCAGCTATTAAATCCTGCATGAAAATCTTAAGAGGGACTCGTCTGCCGTCCACCGTAAGCAGAACGCGGCCAAAGAGTGGTCTGCAGCCGTTTTTCGGAGCCTTCCCAGCTAGAGCTGCGAGAACGAACTCTTTGCAAGTTCCATAACCACAGTCGCCGCAGTCGAGGCCAGCTGTAGGAGGAAGCGCTTTTTGCTCGACCAAGTCGGCAATCGCTTTGAAATCATCCGGCTCCAGGACCGTTTTTTCGCCAACTCCTTGGCCCATAAAACCAACCGTGAAATCGTCGTCCAACTCCGACGCTTCGTCCTCATTTCGAGCAACCATTATCTTCACTAAATTTTCAACACTACCGAAGCCCTCCAATATGACAAAATCGAGATCGCGCAAGCTCAAAAGTATTTCTCCGAGGCCAAGCTTACGTTTCTCCAGAGTCGCAACTTCGTCGGGGCTTATACACACTACTGTCTTGCTTCCCGCTTGGGCATGCCGCCAAGTGTCCGTACCAGATTGATCCAACGTGAATCCTTGCTTCGGGACATGCTTCACCGTTCCCACGCGATAGCCACGGTTTATCAGCTCTTTGACTAAACCCTCGATTACTCTGGTCTTGCCGCTCTTCTTGCGGCCAGCTATTACTATAACTCTAAGCAACCTCAACACCTCTGAACAAGTTGACCTCAATGACTTCGCCTTCCTCAACGATTTCCCGGTTGAGCGGCACATCAATGTACCCGTCGGCCAGCGAGAGCGCAGTTATCGCACCCGAGCCCTTGAATAGTGGTTTAGCATAAACTACTCTCCCTTCTCGAACGAGCTTCACGGGCACGAGCTCTCGCCTCCCCCGCGCCGAGATGATTTTAGATGCTAACTTCGCCTGAACTCTTGCCCGTCCAGCTCGCGGTAAGCCGCTCAGGCGCCGAAGGTAAGGTGCAACTAGCTGGTCGAAAACCATCAGTGCGGAAACCGGATAGCCAGGGAGCCCAAAAATCGGTTTACCTCGCACGACAGCCACGAATGCTGGTTTGCCCGGCTTCATCGCAAGCCCGTGCACAATCACACCGGGTTTTCCCATTTGGTCGATTACGGCTGGCGCGATATCCCCTGCACCAGCTGACGACCCCCCTGAGAGTACTACCACATCGCAGGTGGCCAGCCCTCTTTTGACAAAATTCGCTAGGCTGCGGGGCTCATCCCTCGCGACGCCGAGATAGTTAGCCTCACCCCCGCAGAGTTCGACTGCCCGACAGATCGCGGGTCCGTTTACATCGTAGATTTTGCCCCACCTGAGTGAGGAGCCAGCGCTGACCAATTCGGCGCCGCTTGATATCACCGCGACTTTGGAGGGTGAGTACACTTCTGCACGTT
>JGI2171J19970_10001167_pt1 | contig 14516 bp, 9 predicted proteins | sample DeeMarSWOR324_28_FD_19970 | JGI IMG/M metagenome (IMG submission 19970) | reverse complement strand
CGGAACTTCCCGTGCTTACATGGGTAATGGTGAGCCCTGGCGGCCCGGTATCCTCATAGGGTAGAACGAGGAGGGGATGAATACAGTGCTTTTGATGGATGCCGCCATCTCGGATCTCAAAGTGAAGATGCTCAAATCCGCTTTGACTCGTGCCCGAATAGCCGATGATTTGCCCTCTCTGGACTTTCTGCCCTCTCTTAACTGAAATCATGGATAGGTGCATGTAGTTGGAATAGTAGGAGGCTGTCTCCGTGAGCCCTCCCTCAGATCCTGGTCTGGTATGACGGACTTGTACCACAGTATCCGAATAGGAGGAATAATTTCCCGCGAGCCTCACCACGCCATCGGCAATTGCACGGACCGCCGTACCCCTTGGTGTTGGAATATCAATACCACGGTGGAAGTCGTAACGATATCCCTCGGATGCTTTCAGGCGAGGCCCAAAAGTCGATGACAGGGGAAAATCAGGCTTGACCGTTCCAGAAATAGGCCAGACATGATGCGGAAGAGATGGCCCTAACGGCAACGCCTCTCCACTTCCCACGGTGGGACGAGCCGAGGACAAAAGGGCAACGGCAGCGATAAACACTTTCAGTAGGGTAGGTCTCATCAAATGGCCGGCGGTTAGAAACGAGTGGGGACCACCAAGTTAGGCCTCCCTTGATTAATGCATATTTCCTGCCAATCAAAACCAGCCGTAGTCCCGAGAGAACTTCCCTTGGCTCCAATGCCTCCGAAGTGACCCGAGATGTCCGGAAAAGTCAGAAAACTCCGGACTTCCCTTCACTTTGGCCCGTCATTATGATATTTTTAAAGTTTATTGAAAAAGGGGATAATCGGACTATGGACGAAGACAAGGACTTCGTCGTTGTAACCGTTTCTGGGAATGATCGGCCTGGAATCCTGGCCGCCCTGACCAAGATTCTCGTGGATGGCAACGTGGAGGTGGTGGATGTGGAGCAGGCCACCCTCCAGGATTTCCTGGGCCTCTCCCTCCTTTTGGATATGAGCAGGGCAAGGGGTTCAAAGGACAGCGTCCTGAAGGAGCTCCTCTACAAGGCCACACAGTTGAACCTCCACCTCAATTTCCGCCTCTTCTCCGAAGGGGATATCAGGGAAAGAACCCACAGGAACCTCTTCGTCCTGACCTATTTCAGCACGAAAGTGAAGACGAAGGTCCTGGCCATCCTCTCCAGGATCCTCGCCGAGGAGAACGTCAACATCGAGCTCATCACCAATCTCACCGGACACCTCGCCCACTGCGTGGAGTTGACCATCAATACCTCTTCGGTCAAAAACCTATCGCGCCTGAAGGAGAGGATTCTGGCCGTAGCCCATGAATTGGACGTCGACCTGGCCCTTCAAACGGCCGAGGCCCATCGAAAGAGCAAACGGCTCATCGTATTTGACATGGACAGCACCCTCATCGATATGGAGCTCATCGACGAGATGGCCAAACGCGCCAACGTGGTCAGAGAGGTCTCCCGCATCACGGAAAAGGCCGTCCGGGGAGAGATAGATTTCGAGGCTGCCCTGAGACAACGAGTGGCCCTCCTGAAAGGGTTACCCACCTCCGAGTTGGAGGGAATCAGTCAGGGGATCACATTATCCCAAGGGGTCGAGGATCTCATCAACGTGCTCAAGAGGCTCGGGTATAAATTGGCCGTTGTCAGCGGAGGATTCCAGCGATTCACGGACCATCTCAAGGAACGGTTGGGGTTGGATTATGCCTTCGGTAACCAGCTGGAGATAAAGGGAAGCTCCCTCACCGGCAGAATAAAGGGGGATGTGATCGATGCCCCTCAAAAGGCCAAGCTCTTGAACTGGATTGCCGATAGGGAGGGGATTCTCTTGGATCAGACCGTTGCCATCGGCGATGGCGCCAATGACGCCCTCATGCTCGGCCAGGCGGGGTTGGGAATTGCATACAACTCCCGCAAAGCCCTTAACAGGGTGGCCACCGGGAATATCGCCCACAGCCGGATGAAAAACATTCTCTATATCCTGGGGGTCACAGAATCGGACATCGATAAGCTCATCTGATTACCCTAGAGTTGCCTCTCAGGCTGTGCCCCCGGCCCTTCCTCCACGAGGATGCCCTCCTCCTCTTCCGCCTCTTCCATCTCGCTCTGAATGAAGGAATAGAGATTTCTCTCCCTTGGGGCGCCTTCGATGCTTTTAAAGTAGACGATGCTCCTGCTGAAGGGGATCTCGATGCCCTCCCTTTCGAAGGCATCCCTGATCAACAGCCTTATCTGCCGTTGCGCCCGCCAGTGTTTTAACGGCTTAACCTTACAGGCGATCCGAATGGTGCAGCTCGACTGGTCGAAGGTGACAATGCCCGTTACCGTGGGCTTGTCGAGGGCGATGTCCTGATGGTCCTGATACCACTGTTGCCCCACTTCCTTGAGCACCTGCAGGGCCCTTCGGACATCCTGTTCATAAGCCACCCCCACCTTGACGATAGCCCGCATATACTCCCGGCTGTAATTGGCGAAATTCTCCAACTTCCCGTTGGGTATGACCCAGAGCTGCCCGTTGTACCGACGCACTTGAATGACGCGCAAACCCACGTTGACTATCCTCCCGCGCACCTTACCGACCTTGACGTAGTCTCCAACCCTCACCAGGCCTTCGAACAAAAGGAAGAACCCCGCAATAACATCGGCAATGAATTCCCGGGCCCCAAACCCTATGGCCAGGCCCGCCACTCCGGCACTGGCCAGAAGAGCCTTGAGGGGAACGCCTATCGCGCTCAGGATGAAGAACAGTGAGAGGACCATGATGAGCCATTTGGAGACGTTTTCCATCAGGGGGACGGCGGTTTTGGCCCATTTGGCCCTTTCGGCATATCTCGGGTCATCCTTTGCGGGGGTGAGGAGGGCACGGAAGACCTTACTAACTACCCGATTGGCGAATCGGGTTGCGAGCAGGATGATGATGACCGTAAAGATGACTGTTACGACGTGAATAATTCTATCCGGGGAGAAAATCGACCCGACAATGGCATACAAATCCCTCAGAATGGGCTCCAATATATCCATACATCACCCTATTGGAATATTTGTCTCTCTCATGGAACTACCCGGTTACTATAACACATTACATGTCCGTAGACAAATGGCACGCCGCGTAATGATCCTCTTCCACCTCGATCATCTCCGGACTTTCCCTCCGACAAATCCTGCCACTGGCGGCGCATCTCGGCAGAAATATACAGCCTCGGTCAAAGGCTCGGTCCGGTATCTCCCGCTCCTCAAAGCGAAACCGCTCCCTTTTTACCCTCGGATCGGGTACCGGCACCGCCGAGAGAAGGGCCCTTGTATAGGGATGACGGGGATTATGGATAACCTGTTCCGTCTTGCCCAACTCCACCAACTTCCCCTTGAAGATGACGCCGATTCGATCGCACATATACCGTGCTACCGCCACATCATGGGTGATGAAGAGATAGGTCAAGCCGAGGCGACCCCGCAAATCCAACAGGAGGTTGAGGATTCCAGCCCTTATGGAGGCATCCAGCATGGAAACGGGTTCATCGGCGATGACGAAGTCCGGCTCCACGACCAGCGCCCTCGCTATGGCCACTCTCTGCCTCTGCCCGCCGCTCAATTCGTGGGGAAACCGAAAAAGGTAATCCCCCGGCGGGTAGAGCTCCACCGTTTTCAAGGCCTTCCAGACGCGGTACTCCCTCTCCTCATAGTCCCCAATTGCCTGAACCTCAAGGGGTTCCACCACGGTGTCGTACACCGTCATCCTCGGGTTGAGCGATTCGTAGGGATCCTGGAAGATCATCTGAACATTCTTCCGGAACGCTCGCAGTTCCTTACCCTTCAAATGACTGATGTCCACACCTTCGATGAAAATCTGCCCTCCGGTCGGCTCTTCAAGCCTGGAAAGGATTCGTCCGCACGTGGTCTTCCCGCTTCCGCTCTCCCCCACGAGGCCGAAAACCTCTCCGTTACTGATCTGAAAATTGGCGTCATAAAGCGCCGTGACGAACTGGGCCGACCTGGAGAAGATATTCCTCTTGAGGGTATAGATCTTCGTCAGGCTCATGACGTCAACCAGAATCTCGTCCCTTCCGCTCATCGAGCTCGTCCGCCTCCCTTAGCTCGTTTTACCAAATGGCAGGCCACGAAATGCCCATCTCTTACTTCGAGATACTCCGGCTCCTGGCTATTACAGATCCCCTCCCTTTCCGGACACCGTGGATAGAAACGGCAGCCGACCGGAGGATTCAGGAGATTCGGCGGTTCCCCGGGGATGGGATTAAGCCTCTTCACCTCTCCCTTGATGCTCGGGTACGAGGAGAGCAACGCCTTGGTATAGGGGTGCAAGGTATCGTAGAAGAGGGAATCGGTATCGGCGTATTCCACGATTTTCCCGGCATACATGACCCCGGTCTTGCCGCACGTCTCGGCGATGACCGAGATATCGTGGGAGATATAGATCATGGCCATATCCGAGCGATCCTGTAGAGCCACGATTTCCTGAATAATCTGGTCCTGCATGATAACGTCCAGCGCCGTGGTGGGCTCGTCGGCGATAATCAAATCAGGGGAGCAGGCCAGGCTCATGGCGATAATGGCCCTCTGCTTCATCCCGCCGCTGTATTCGTGCGGATAGGATTTCCCCCGGCCCGGGTCGAGGCCAACCAACGTATAGAGCTCCTTCACCTTCTCCCATGCCTCGCTTTCGGACACCTCATTGTGGGCCTGGATGGCCTCGATAATCTGGTCACCCACGCTGATGACGGGATTCAAGGCGTTCATGGCCGCCTGAAAGACCATGGAAATCTCCTTCCAGCGGATCCCCCGGATTTCCTCATCGTCTTTGAGAAGGATATTCTCCCCCTTGAAGAGGATTTTCCCCCCCATGATCACCGCATTGGGGGGCATAAGCTTCATAATAGCCATGGCAACGGAAGTCTTGCCACAACCCGATTCCCCCACGAGGCCCACTGACTCCCCTCTATCCAGGGAAAGGGAGACTTTATCCACGGCCTGCACCATCCCCTTGGTCGTCCCATAGTGCAGGGTCAAATTCCTGATCTCCAGCAAACTCACGCCTCACCTCTGCCTGAGCCTGGGGTTCACCACCTCGTCCAAGGCCCTCCCGATGAGATAAAAGGAAAGGGTAATCAATGAAATGCAAATCCCCGGGGGTAAGAGCCAATAGGGGGCCCTGAACATATTCCCCGTCTTCCAAACCCACTGCAACATCATCCCCCAGCTCACCGTCCCGGGATCCCCAAATCCCAGGAAGGCCAACGCGGCCTCGACCAAAATTGCGGTGGTGACCCCGAAGGTCATGTAGAGGAAGGAGAGGGGAAGCACATTGGGGCCGATATGGCGGAAGATGATACGTCCCTTGCTGGCCCCGGAAATGATGGCAGCTTGCACGTAGGGCCGCTCCCTCAATGAGAGGGTCTGGGACCGAATGACGCGGGCCACGCTTGCCCACCGCAAAAGGCCGATGATGATCACCAGGTTCCATACGCTCAACTTCCCGATGACGGCGGAAAGGATCAAGATTACCAGGAGGCCTGGCATGACCATGATGATGTCCGCGACCCTCATCAGGATCATATCCACCCTCTTCCCCAGATACCCCGATATGAGGCCCATTGAAGTCCCGATGGCCACCGCCATGAATGCCGCCGTAATCCCGACGAGAAAGGCAATCCTTGCCCCCACCAACAGCTGACTGAGGATATCCCTGCCGATGAAATCCGTCCCCAACCAATGGGCCTTGGTGGGGCCCTGTGTCCAGAGGATATCGGGATCCACGCCGGTCATGGGTTCGTACATGGGATCTATCAACGGGGGAATGTACGACAGCAGGGCCATTGCGGCGAAGACAATGAACAAAGCCAGTCCGAAAAGGCCCAGCTTATTCTTCCTGAATATCTCCCAGTGTCCGAGGAATCCCTTGACCCATCGGTCCCACTTGCCGCCCAGACCGGTCTTAAACTCCCTTCCCGCCATATCTTCCAGCCAATCCTTATCTCTTTCCCTTGTCAGGTATTCCTTCACAACCTTCATCCCTTAATACTTTATTCGAGGGTCTAAATAGGCGTAGAGTACATCCACCACCAGATTCGCTACCAAGACCAGAGCAGCTATGAGGAGAAAGGCGATCTGCGCCAGGGGGTAGTCACTGTTGCTCACCGAGAAGACGAGCTCCCTGCCGATGCCCGGCCAGGAAAAGATGGTCTCCGTGATAGCACCGCCATTGATGGAAAATGCCAGGCTCAAGCCCACGCTGGTCACCACGGGGAGGGCGGCATTCTTGGCCGCGTGCCTCTCCCTGATCTGTCTCTCCGTTAGCCCCTTGGCCCTGGCCGTAACGATGTAGTCCTCCTTGAGGGTCTCCAGCATGCTGCTCCTCATGATGAGCATGAATCCCCCGAAATGGATGGTGAACAGAACCGAAAGGGGCAAGACCATATGGTGCAGTACGTCGAGAACCTTTCGAACCGTCCCCGTATCCGGATCGACCCAGAGCTCCGGGGTAATCATCCCCGTTAAGGGAAACCAGTTCACCCAATAGGCAAAAATCCACACCAGGAGGAGGGCGATCCAGGGAAGAAATAGGGTGTGAGAAACCAGCCCCACAACGGTAACGGAGGAATCCAGCAGCGATCCGCGCCTCCAGGCGATAACCTTCCCCCACGAGATTCCCGCAAAGGCCGAAAGGATGATGGAAGTGGTAAAGAGCAAAATGGTATTGGGCAATTTCTCGGCGATGACCTCGAGGACCGGCTTTCCATAGTAGAAGGAACTCCCGAATTCCCCTTGGATGAAATTCTTTACATAGATGAGGTATTGCTGGTAGAGGGGCTTATCTAGGCCGAATATGGCCCTCGTTTCCTCTACATCTTCGGGGGTCATTTGGGGATCGATTACCAGGGAGGCCGGGTCCCCAGGGGCGACCCTGAACAGGATGAAGAGGAGGCTCAGAATGATAAAAAAGGTGATGATGATCTGGGTAGCCCTGACGAGGACAAACTTTCCGAGGTGCATGGAAATCCCCTTTTCCCTCCACCTTACCGTGCCGGCTTTATCAAGAGGAGGGACCAGTGGTTCCCAACACCGTTCAGATCCTCGTTCCAGCCCATAAACCCGTCAGTTCGACACGCCTCTACTTCATATGGGACGTAGAGGGGAATGTAGGGAGCCTCCTCGACGATGAGCTCCTGCATCTTAAAGATGAGGTCCCGCCTTTTCGCTTCGTCCATGGTACAGGCGGATTCGTCTGCAATCTTATCGTACCGGTCGTTGTGATACCCCATGGGATTTCTTCCGTAGGGGCGGTCCTCCTTCGAGTGGAAAAAAGTCCTCAGGTAGTCGGGATCAATGGCCAGATTGCCCCATCCCAAGATGAAGGCGTCGAATTGCCGTTTCACCTTCACCTGCTGGGTAATGCTCCCAAAGGATGAAGGCTTCGAGCTCGCGGGGATGCCCACCTGCCTCAACCACTGCTGTATCAGCATACCGGCCATTGCCCTGTGGGGGTCGTAATCCGCCGGTGGGGTCAGGATATCGAAGTCGGGTACTTTCTGGCCATCGGACATCTTCAGCCCCTCTCCTCTGACCAGCTTCCCCTTGTCATCAATCGGCGGCTTTTCCCACGTATAGCCCGATGCCTTGAGGATCTCATAGGCCTTTTTGACCCGCTCCGCCCGACACATCCCCTTGCCGAAGTGGGCGGTGTTGGGATTGTGCCAATATCGATTTCCCGGGGGTATGATGTTATCCATGCGCTGGCCCTCATTCTGCAACACCCTGACCACGATGAAATCCTTATCGATGAGATAGGCCACTGCCTGGCGAAAGGCCTTGTCGCAGAAGGGGGCTTTCCGAACGTTGAAAGCCAGGTAGTAGACCCCGCTCTTATCGCTCTTGAACACCGTAAACCTCTTATCCCGTTCCAGGTCCTTCAGGTACCCGGCTTGAATACCCGACCAATAGTATTCGATATCCCCCTTCTTTAAGGCCAGGATGGCTGAATCCTCGGAACCATAGAACTTGAAGAGAATTCCATCCACATACGGGCCCACTTCCCTCCCGCCGATCTGCATTCCCTTGGCGAAGAAGTTCTCGTTTCGCTCAATTCGGATGTAGGCCCCTCTCGCCCACTGTGCAAACTTAAACGCCCCGCAGCTCATGGGCTGCTTAACCTCATGCGCCAGCAAATGCTTCAGGGGCTTTTCCGCCTTCCGGGCCTCCGCCACCACGGGCTCCCACTTCTTTTTCTGAACGAAAAAGGTCATCAAGGTTCGGGGCAAAAAGATGGCCATCGGCTTTTCCAGGACGATTTTCACCCGATAATCGTCAAGGGCCTCGATCTCCTTGATGAAACGCCACGCGTAATGATAGCGGGGAACCTTAAATTCCCGGATGACGTTCCCCGTAAACACCACATCATGGGCCGTCAGGGGGGAACCATCTTCCCACTTGGTCTTCTTAAGGCTTACGATGGCCGTGTTTGTCGGTTCATCGAACTCCGGATACCCCTCCGCCAGCCACGGAATGATCTTATGGGTTTTGGGTTCCCTGGTATAGAGCGGTTCATAAAATCGATGGACCACCTTCAAGGACCAGCTGTCGCTGGCCTTGAAGGGGTTGAGGGTCTTTGGCTCGTCCTTCATCCCGATCTTGATGACCGCCCCCCCGGATGGGGCAACTGCGACGGCCAAGAGAAGCGGGCACATGATGAGTACAAGGCCAAACCGGTAACATCCCCTAAACCTTTCCCGTATCCCCATTGTTCACTTCCTCCTTCTCTCCACCTCACCCTCTATGAAGTCGATGACGTTGCACTCCAGTTTATCGCCGTTGAGGCGATTTATCCTCGGGATGCCGCCCGGACTGATACAATTGATTTCCACGAGTTTATTGGCGATGAGATCGATCCCCACGAAGAAGAGGCCATCGGCGATCAACTTATCCTTAATCCTCTCGCAGACCTTCCTTTGGCTCTCGGTCACCTCGTGCTTCTCCGCCCTTCCCCCAGCATGGATATTGGCACGGAACTCCCCGTTGCAGGGAATCCGTCGCATCGCCCCCAGTATCTCCCCGTTGAGCAGGAGGATTCTAACGTCCCCTCCCCCCTCCTCATGGAGGTATTCCTGGATGATCACCGGATTTCTCTCCTCGTAAGGTTTGGAAAGGTTCACGTAATAATTGATAAGGGAGTTTAAGTTCTCCGGATCCCTCGTGCTCACCTTGATGACACCCTCCCCCTTATATCCCGCCGATGGCTTCATCACCATATCTCCCCCGAATTCATCGATTATCTTCCTGATACGTCCGGGGTCCCTGGAAATGTGAGTTTCGGGAATTATCTCGGGGAAATTGAGGGTGTAGAGCTTGCTGTTGGCGTTCGCCTGACCCTGAACGTCATTGATGATGAAGACATCGTCCTTGGCGAGCTGAAGGAAGTCGATGGTTTTGAAATTGACGGGTGGATCCTTTCTCAGGAAGAGCACGTCCAGCTCGGTGACGTCCTCGAAGAAACGCTCCTCGGTGTTCACGCACTGGATTATCGTATCCCAGTATTGGGAGAGGGATTGATCCTTTGGCACGCTGATATGCTTCATTCTCGCCCTAATGGTATTGCTTTTAATATAGAGATCGTGGGATTCCAGGAAATAGAGATCATGCCCCCGTTGGTTACATTCGTACATCAGGTAGCTGGTGGTCTCATTCGTCGGGTCAATGGATTCCAAAGGGTCCATTAAAAAGGCAATCTTCATGGTTGGTCCCCCCTGAGCATTGTTACGGCATAATTGAGGATGGCCTCTGCAATATCAATCCGAGCCACCTTCTCCAGCTCACGAAAACCCGGGGAATAATTAACCTCGAGAACCATGGGCCCATCCCTCGATTCCAGCATGTCCACNCCGGCAACATCTAAGCCTAAAGCCTTTGCCGACTTGATNGCAACTTCCCTGTATTCCTCTGAAAGGTCGATTCCAGCTCCCACCCCCTTCAAATGAATGTTTGATCTGAAGTCCCCTCCCCGCGATTGCCGCACCATTGAGGCCTTAATCTCTTCTCCTACCACCAATGCCCTGACGTCCCTCCCCCTCGATTCCCTGACGAATTCCTGAAGGAGGGCCGAGCCTCCAAACCCGGAGAGGTTGTTCATGACGAATTCGACCGCCTGATGAGATTCCGCCAGCGTCACCCCGGTGCCCTGTCTCCCGCGGAGGAGCTTCACGATCACGGGTGGGCCGTTAAGATCCCGTATTAATCTTACCAAATTTCGCGAGTCGGTGACCACAATGGACTTGGGGACGCGAATCCCGTGGGAGGCCAGGACTTGTAGACACGAGAATTTATCCCTCGATTTCGCTATGGAATCGTACCCGTTAACCAGGGGAATTGCAAGAAGCTCCAGCTGCCTCACCACGGCCATTTCATAGTCTTCGATAGTGGCCCCGATCCTCGGCAAAACAACATCGAGATGGGGAAAACCCTTCCCCTGGTACGCTATCATCCCCCCGTTATGGCCAACAACCAGATGGCACTTCCACGGGTCGATGAGCAGCGCACGATGCCCCATCTTATGGGCCGCCTCCAGGAACCTCCGGTTGGGATGATACTGCTGATTTCGGGTCGTCAGGATCCCTATATCCATCTATGGCCCCTCATTGCAAGAGGGTCGCTTCAGCCCATTCAAAATCGAGTTGAGATACATTACCATTCATGCCGAAAGGGGGCAAGGGAAAAGGAACCCCCATCCCTCGGCCTTTCCCTCCCCCATCACACGCTCCCCCGGGCAGCCTCCCGCACCTTCCTGGTGATATACTCACCCATCCGGGCTGCCTCCTCCATTCCCATTCCCGATCGGGTCTCGAATCGATATCCATATCGAAGGCCGTGGCTCACCCGGTCCTCTCGGTAGACTTTGCTGATTCCGAACCGGTCGGGGTGACGATCGATCTCAGTCCCCCCTTCCAGGTTGAAGGGTTGAACGGCGAAACTGGTGTACTTGTCTCTATAATCGATCAAAAACCTCATGGTCTCCAGGGCTTCGCTCCGGGTTTCCGTGGGAAATCCCACCATGCACATCAGGCGGGTCTCTATGCCGGCCTCATGGCATTGCCCGACAATCCTCCCTATTTCCTCCACCCTCACCCCCTTTCTCATTAAATCGAGGATCCTCTGATTGTGGGATTCCAACCCGAACATCAACCGTTTACACCCACCTCTCGCGAGAAGCCGGAGTAGATCCCCCGTAAAACCCCTCTCGAATCTCGCAAAACAGCTCCATGCTACCCGTAACCCGGACCGTATTATTTCACGTGCGAGAGATCGGAGAAAGGCCGGTGAACAGGCATCATCCATTAGCCTGAAATGGCTACACCCATGTTCCCGATGAAGCTTTGCCATATCTTCCACCACGAGGGCCGCATCCCTCTGTTGAAAGGCACCCTTGTAGAGCTCCCGATACGTGCAAAAGGTGCATCGATTCCAGTAACAGCCCCTCGAGGAGATGAGGGGAAGGGTAAAGTCCTTCGAAAGGTATAACCGCAGCGGAAATCCCTTGAAATCGGGTGTTGGCAGGGAGTTCATGTCGATGGGCGAGAAGGAAACTGGGTTTCTGAAAAATCGGCCCTCCCTTTTAAAGGCCACGTTGGGAATGCCTTCGAGGGAGCTCCCATCTCGCATTGCCTCGACCACGCGCACCAGCGGGAGCTCTCCGTGAAGGAGAATAACGCTGTCCACCACATTCAGTAACTCGTCGTGGTGGGCCACGTCATCCACCAGTTTCGTGATCGTCGGACCCCCCATGCAGATATGGATTCGGGGATTAGCCCTTCTGATCAGGGAGGCAATCCTGAACCCGTGAATCATCTGGGTGGGATAGGCAATGGATAGGCCCACGAAGGCCGGGTCTGTTCTCAAGATCCAGGGGATGAGGTGCTCCGTGTAGTAGGATTCGAACCGATCGCCTCGTCCCTCCATTCCGGCCCGAAGGGTATCCCCCAGGGAAGCACGGGATGTCTCAGCTTCAAATCCCTTGTAATAGGTGAGGTACGTTTTCATTAAGATCCTTCTCGCCCGTTCCCTCCTCTTTCCCCTCGCCCCCTGGTCCATCAAAGCCTCTTGGAGTGCGTGGGGGTCCATTTCTCCCGATTCCGACGGAGGAACGAGGTGATAGAAAGCCTCAAGGTTGACATCCCTTACGACGGGCTCGTAACCTTCCCTCGCCAAGAAGGCGGAAAGGGAGGGAAGGCTTAAATAGGGGTACCTTACGTTGCTGATGGGAGGATAGAGGAGTACTACTCTCATCAGGTGAATTCTAAAATGTGGCATTTCCCGTTGTCAATCCGGTTTTCCACCGGAGTTTCCTCAATTTTCTCGGGAAGGCCGTTGTTCATGAGGAGAATTGAGATACCTGGAAATGCGGAAAAGGAGCTCTGAGCGCGAATTATATTTTTTCGACAACCACTCCCAAGCCACGAGCGGGGGAAAATCCGGTTCTGGGTTGAAGGCGGCGTAAACGCTGGAATCGTCGAAAAAATATGTTTGAGCGGCGAGGAGCGACTTTTCCGGAGGTCTCGGCTCACATCACGAGGGGCTGTTGCCCAAAACCCATTCCGCTCACTGAAAAGAATTTTTGATCGGCGATCTTTCGTTCCGAAAACTCCGCATCTTAGCTCAAACGCGGGATTTGCGGCGTTTCGCTTCACTGAGAATGGTTCCCAAAAATTCTTTAATGTTCGCTCCAGGGATATGGGCAACAGCCCGACGAGCACTGAAGTGAAAGGACAATGGCCTTCTCTCGAGAAAAACAGAATCTATTATGAAATCAAAGTGTTACAGAAATCTAGCCAATAGAAATGGGGAAACTTCCCACGGACTTCTCCTTGAAATATGCGAGCGAATCATTATACCCTTACCGTAAGGAAGGGAAGATGTGATGGCCGGTGAGATTATCATCATCGCGATGAACCAGGAGTTTACGACTGACGAACACATCAGGGAGAAATTCCGCCGTTCCCTCAGAAGGTCCCAACGGCATGCGTCTCGGATAGAGGGCATCGATCTCGTTGATATGCAAAGGCGGGTCGAGGGAAATTTGCTGGGATCACAACTCACCATTGACGGAAACCTCCTCGGCCTTCTGGACCTGATCAACTACGTCAAGAACGGGCGCTCCGTCATCCCCATCACAGCGGAAAATGCAAAAGGATATCTGTCCTTGGCCAACAGCCTCACCCTGAACGGCGTTTATCTCTCACATTTCCTCGCTAAAAGGCATATCGCCTCCCGGGTTATCGTCAATTACTTCGCCGAGAAAGGGAGGTTAGTCGAGCTCTTGAAGGATAGCCCCCTGGCGGTGGCTATCTCATCCACCTTCGTCTCCTTCGACGACATCGCCAGGATTGCCCGATTTGTAAAGAACCATAACCCGGAAACGCCCGTGATCGTGGGAGGGGCCTTAATCAAGAAGGTGATGGATAAGGGATATGGCCTCAAGGAGGAGACGTTGAAATGGCTTAAGGGCTTCAGGGGGCTAATTGACCTCTTCATTATCGAGAGCGAGGGCGAGCTTACGCTGATCAAGGCCATCGAAGCGCTCAAGAACGGAAGGCCCGCCGATGAGATTGAAAACACGGCCTCTTACGAGGAACCCGATGGGCTGGTATTTACCCCACGAAGGCGCGAAAACATCGACTTAGACCGTGAATATATCCAATGGGATCGGATTGATTCCACCTATATGAGAAGGACCCTTCCCATCAACACGAGCCGCGGCTGCCTTTATCGATGTCGCTTCTGCACGTATCGGAATTTCTTTAAAGGGGTGAAATACAAGTCCCTGGATGCGCTGCGCAACGAGCTGAAATCCATCCCTCGGGACGGCTCCGTGAGGCACATTCGGTTCACCGATGACAATTTCACCGCTTCCACGGAGAGGCTGAGGCAGGTCTGTCAGATGATGATCGACGAAGGGTCCCCCTTCGGCTGGTCCTCCTTTGCCAGGCCCGATGCCATAACGGCGGAAATTGCAGCCCTTATGAGCCAGTCGGGATGCGAATTTCTGGAGATGGGAATCGAATCCGGAAACGAGGGAATGCTCCGGAGAATGGGCAAGGGGTTTGGAATTGACGAAGCCAAGAGGGCCATCGACCACTTGAATGCCCACGGTATTGCCGTATCGGGAGCCTTCATCCTCGGGTACCCGTGGGAGACGGAGAAGACCATCCAGCAGACCATCGATTTCATCAACCAGTCGGGCTTATCGTACTATCGGCTCAACTTCTTCCACTATTCGGGTTCCATGTTGCTCTACCGGGAAAGGGGGAAACACGGCATTACGGGGCTCGGATGGGCCTGGAAGCACAACACCATGGATGCGGCGGAGGCCTCCGCGTATTACGCACCCTTTCTCACCAATGTAACCCAAGCCGTAACCGACGGGCTGAGCAGTACCTGGGAAACCTATAAGGCCCTGAGGGGAGAGGGTTTTCCCCGCAAGGCCATACACGAACT
>JGI2171J19970_10001164_pt1 | contig 14529 bp, 14 predicted proteins | sample DeeMarSWOR324_28_FD_19970 | JGI IMG/M metagenome (IMG submission 19970) | reverse complement strand
TCTTTGAGAATGGAATTGCTCTGTTCGCAACAGAAAACACAATCGCTAATGAAGAAACAGTGCATTATGCAATGGTACAGCATGAAGCTCCAAAGAATATCCTTCTTATCTCTGGCGGTGTTTCAGGAACAGTGAACGAAATACTAAAGTACAACCCTGATAATATTGATTACATTGAATTAGACCCATTAATAATTGATGTTGGAAAAAGATTTACAACAAATTTAGAGAATGAAAAGATAAAAATCCACAATATTGATGCAAGATTATTTGTTAAGCAGACAAATAACAAATATGATATTGTTATTATTGACTTACCAGACCCAAGCACAGCACAAATCAACAGATTTTACACAATTGAGTTCTTTAAAGAATTAAAACAAATATTAAATGATGATGCAGTTATCAGTTTAAGCTTAAGTTCTGCTGAGAATTATATGAGCAAAGAAGTCAGGCAGTCAAATTCAGCTTTGTATAAAACCTTATCGCAGGTTTTTTCCAATATAATCATAATCCCCGATGCTGAAAATTTCTTCATAGCTTCAGATAAGGAATTAACCTATGATATTGCAGAAAAAATTGAGGAAAAAGCAATACAAACAGATTATGTGAATAAGTATTATCTCATTGGCAAACTTACAGAAGACAGAATTAATTTAGTGTTAAATTCAATAAATGAAGATGTTCCCTTAAACAAGGACCTTAACCCGATAACTTACTTCTATCACTTACTTTATTGGATATCTTACTTTAAGGTTAATTATTCAATATTCTTCATTATATTCGCAATCTTAGTGATTCTTTATCTGCTGAAAACAAAGCCAATTCCATTTGCAATATTTACAACAGGTTTTGCAGCCTCGTCCTTGGAAGTAATTATTTTGATTGGATTTCAGATTCTGTATGGCTATGTTTATCATAAGATTGGTGTGATAGTGACGATGTTTATGCTTGGCTTGGCACTCGGTTCTCATTATATGAACAGAACATTAAAGAAAAAATCAATCAAAGACTTGGTTAAGATCGAGTTTTCAATTCTGTTATATTCAATCCTTTTACCAGTCATATTTATCCTCTTAAAAAACATAAAAAATGAAAATCTAATACTCCTTAGTGCACAATTCGCATTCCCAATATTAACTTTAATCCTGGCTATTCTTGTTGGGATGGAGTTTCCTTTAGCAGCAAAGCTTCATTTCAAAAAGGTTGCACATACAGCAGGAATACTTTATGCATCAGACTTTATTGGAGCTTGTATAGGTGCTATTTTAGTTAGCACATTACTTATTCCTCTGCTTGGCATAGTCAAGGTTTGTATTTTGATTGGGGCATTAAATTTAATAAGCGGAACAATAATGTACCTTAATAAAAAATGAAGAAAAAAGAGAAAGAAATAACTTTTCTAAACAAAAAAATTAATAGACGTGATTTTATCAAATATGGTTTAACAGGCTTAGCTGGTCTAAGCTTAGGAGGCTATTTCTTAAACAAATACTTTCTGCAAAAAGCAAAAGGCGTTGTCTCACAGGATGCTCCAACAGAATTATGGAAATGGTCTAAGGAAAGCTTTTATTATACAAAGAAAGGCGAAAGTGTCCAGTGTCTGCTCTGCCCTAATAAATGCCTATTAGCTCCGGGTCAGCGCAGCTTTTGTAGGACAAGAATAAACCATAATGGAAAGCTTTATGCTTTGTCTTATGGAAATCCCTGTGCTGTTCATATAGACCCAATCGAGAAAAAGCCATTATACCATTTCCTGCCAGCAACAAGCATATTTTCAATAGCAACTGCTGGCTGCAACTTTAGATGTCTAAACTGCCAGAACTGGACTATAAGCCAGCAAAGACCAGAGGACACAAATAATTATGATTTATTTCCTGACCAGGTTGTAAGCGAAGCTATTCGCTATAACACAAAATCAATTGCTTATACTTATTCAGGGCCTATTGCCTTTTATGAATATATGTATGATACTGCAAAGCTCGCACATAAACACGGCTTGAGAAATGTATGGGTAACCCAGGGGTANATGAATGAAAAACCATTAAGGGATCTTGCCCAGCACTTAGATGCAGCAAATGTTGACCTAAAGCACTTTACTGAGGAGCTTTACAGCGAAATATGCTCTGGTGACTTACAAACAGTACTTAACACATTAAAGACATTAAAGGATGAAAATACCTGGTTTGAAATAACAAACCTTGTAATACCAACAATAAATGACGATATGGATATGATAAAAGAGATGTGCGAATGGATTGTAAAGAACCTCGGCAAAGATTATCCTCTACATTTCTCGCGCTTCGTTCCGCATTACAAGCTTACCCATCTGCCTTACACTCCAGTAAAAACCCTGGAACAAGCAAGGAATATTGCTTTGGAAACAGGAATAAAGTTTGTATATATAGGAAATGTTCCTGGACATGAAGCAACAAACACCTACTGCCCATCCTGTAGTAAAGTATTAATAGAAAGAAAAGGCTATACCATAATACAGAACAATATTGTTGATGGGAAATGCAAATTTTGCAATGAACCAATAGCCGGGGTTTTTACTTAAAATGAAAAAAATAAAAGAAAAAATAAGAAAAGAGCATATGATAGTATTTGTTTTTTTCTTAATCATTTTCCTATTCGTATTAATACAAAAAACAAGCTACCAGGAAGAAATTGAAGAAAAAATAGTTCGCGAGCCATTGGTTGCAGGAACCTGGTACCCAGGAAACAAACTAACACTAACAAAAACCGTTGATGATTACCTTGCTAATGCTAGAGAGGTTGAGATTGATGGTTCAATTAAGGCTTTGATTGTTCCTCACGCAGGGTATATCTATTCTGGACAGGTTGCAGCTCAGGGTTTTAACCGGCTGGAGAAAGATTACAAGAGAGTAATCCTGATAGGAACAAACCATGTAAGTGGTGTAAATGTGCAGGGAATTTCTGTCCCAAAATTTACTCATTATAAGACCCCTTTAGGGGAGGTTAAGGTATCTTCGATAGCGAAGGAATTGCTAAAAAACAGCTTGTTTGTTAATGTTCCTGAAGCACATACAGCGCATATACTGGAGATAGAGCTCCCATTCCTGCAAAGAAAACTAACAGATTTTGAGATAATTCCTTTAGTAACTGGCGGCTTGAGCCTTGACCAAATACAGCAAGCAGCAGATATTCTTTCAGAATATGTTGACGATGATACATTAATTGTAATCAGCTCTGACCTCTCGCATTATCATACTTATGATGAAGCAGTTAGCCTTGATACAACATGCATAAACAGTATTGAAGCCTTAGATTTTTGGGAAGCAACAAACTGCGAAGCTTGCAGCTTGTATGCTATCTTAATTCTGATGGATATTGCAAAGCAAAAAAACTGGCAGGCAAAGATAATTGATTATAAAAACAGCGGAGATACTGCAGGAGACAAATCAAGGGTTGTAGGATACAGTGCAATTGTTTTTTATGGTGAAGAAAAAGAGCCGTTAACTAAACATGAGCAAGAGATCCTTTTGACTTTAGCAAGAGATACACTTGAAAAATACCTTACAGAAGGAAAAAAGCCAAAGGTTGATGAAACTCAATTAACTCCAGCTTTAAAGAAAGTGCAGGGCTGTTTTACAACCTTAAACAAGTATCATCAACTCAGAGGATGCATCGGACATATTCTCCCACAGGAAGAGTTGTACAAATGTGTTATGGATAATGCTGTTAATGCAGCTGTTAATGACCGCAGGTTTCATCCAGTAACCTATGATGAACTTGAGGATATTGTCATAGAAATATCTGTATTATCAGTTCCAGAGAGATTAGGGTTTTCCTCAGGCGAGGACCTAAAAAATAAATTAAGGCCCATGGTGGATGGTGTTGTTCTAAAACAGGGCTGGCGCCAGTCAACTTACCTGCCTCAGGTATGGGAGCAGCTGCCTGAAAAAGAACAGTTCTTATCAAGCCTGTGCAGAAAAGGAGGAATGGCTTTAGACTGCTGGCAGGACACTTCTACAGAGGTTTCCACTTACCAGGCTTTTGTTTTTGAGGAAGAATAATTTTATAAACAAATTTCGGTTTCTATCTGCAAAAGGGGTGAATTCTAGAGAAATTGGAGACAAAATGAGGCTATATTATGAAATATCAGGAGATGAAGGTACTCCATGTAGGATTAATGCTATTCTATATATTGGTAGGAAGTTACCATACACAAAACGCGGCTCAGAAGAGTTTGCTGCAACACAAAGACTATCTGGTGACCTTGAGAAAATAACCTCTGATGCTCTCCTAAATCGTGGGGATCGTCATGTGCTTCCTAAAGATGAGCTTGCTGATGTTCCTTTTCCTGTTATTGATTCAGAACTCTCTAAGAGATATAGTAAACGGTCAGATAGCAGATCATACTCAGAAAATTATCATTTCTACAGCGGAACCATAACTCGAGAACAACTTACAGAACTTTTAGAATTTCTACGAACTGTAAATGTAACAACCCATGACTGGCTTCCTGAACCTGCCAGATTGAGGATGGCGAGGTTTCCTTTTGAAGGTTCAAAATAACTTCATAACAGCCAAACTTAATTCATACAACAAAATCAAGGGCAGTCCAATCAAAACCTGAGTAACGACATCCGGCGGAGTAAGCAGCGCAGCCAAAACAAAAATTGAAACATAAACATGGCTTCTTTTTGTTTTTAAGAATTCAATATCAATAATATTCAATTTCTTCAAAACCAACATCAGTAAAGGCAGCTGAAAAATCAGGCCAGCGCTTAAACAGGTTACAAAGATAAATGAATAGAACCGGTTAATGCTCCATAGATTATAGATTAAACCTTCAGAAAATCTGGTTAGAAAGAATATTGCAACTGGTAAAAAGATAAAATAAGCAAAGGCAATGCCTATCAAGAACAACAGCACAAATGAAGGAAGAACAAACCTCATCATAGATCTTTCCCTTTTTTTTAAGGCAGGTTTTGCAAATGTCAGTGCCTGGTAGACAATCACTGGGCTGCTGATGATCACAGAAACCAAAAGCCCTACTTTTATTTTTGTCAACATAAACTCCAAAGGGGTTATTGAGATCAATTTGACGTGCTCATTCATCAGATCGTCATTTACAAAATCAATGACCTTTCCAGAAACAAGGGTTCCTAAAACAAAGAATACCAGAATAATAATGATAACTGGAATTAACCTGCTTCTTAATTCATCCAAATGCTCGATTATGGGCCCATCTTTCATTTTCAATACTTACGCCCCTTTCTACAGAAGAAAATTAGCCTCTAGGCTTCTTATCAGAGCTTAGGCCTTTCTTGTATTCCCTAACAGCTTTTCCTATAGACCTTGCTAGCTCTGGTAATTTCTTAGGTCCGAATAATATAAGCACTATTGCCAATATAACCAGGATTTCAGTCATTCCAATCATAGTTCCACCCCTAAACCATAGTTAGTAAAGCTTAAATATAAAGTTTTTGTTTATATCTGTATGGCATTCATAACACCGATGGAAATCATAGACATTATAATAATGACCTTTGCCATAGGCTATATCTTCTCTGGATTTTTCAAGAGGACACCCCACGAGGGCTATGACCCAATAAAATACTTTAGCAAATCCCTTGGCTGGGAAAATATTAAATTTGCTGCTATGATTGCTGCACCAGCTGTTATTCTGCACGAATTAGCGCATAAGTTTGTTGCAATGTCTTATGGCGCAATTGCAGTTCTTAAGGCGCCTTACTTGATGTATGCAATTGTAATAGCTCTTAGAGCTATGAATTTCCCCTTGATTTTTTTTGTTGGTGGCTATGTTGCTCATACACCATTGCCCGCATTACCCTCAGCCTGGATTGCATTAGCAGGACCATTAACAAATTTCATGATTTGGGGCTTAATAAGATTAGCAGTTAAGAATAATGTTCTCAAAAAATACCATAACATATTAGTTCCGATGGGAAAACTAAACTTGTTCTTAGCAGTCTTCAATATGCTTCCAATACCTGGCTTTGACGGTTTCCACTTTTTCCAGGGATTGTTCAGAGCGTTTATCTAGAAATCTAGGAATTATTCCTAAAAGTCAGCTTCGCATCTGTAGTCACATTCATCCTGAGCTTTATTAAACCCACATCATCTCCTTCGCTTGGCAGATAAGTAACATGAATATCGCAATTATTGAGTTTGCCTAACATTTTGATGCATTTTTCTGTGTTTTTGTTGTATTTTGCACTGATTGCTAAAGCTATCAGAGTTTCATCTAAATTCAAGCTTTCTGAAGCCCCCTTAAGCACGTCCTTCTTAAGTATATTAATATTTTTCAGGATTTCTGAAGGGATAAGATCAGCTTTATCCTTTACATTAGCCAGTGTTTTTACAGCATTAATAACTGCTGCTGACTCAGCATGCAGTAATGGAGAATTTTTGCCAGTTACTATTCTGCCATCCGGCAATTGTATTGCAGCTCCGCAATATACGCCTTTATTTCCTTTGCCTGTTTTTTTAGCTTCTTTTTCAGCCTTTCTAGCAGCAGTTACAACCTTTCTATCCTCAGGCTTTAATTTTAGTTTCTCCATCAGGATTTCTATTCTCTCAACTGTTTCAGGTTTTTCTATTCCAAGCAGTAATTCTTTCTTATAACGAAAGTATCTCCTTATGATTTCTTGCTTTGCTGCTTCCCTGCAGACCTTATCATCTGTAATAGCAAACCCAGCCATATTAACCCCCATATCAGTCGGAGATTTATAGTTTCGGACATAATTATCTTTTGAAACAATCTTATTCATTATGCGTTTCATAATATCGAAATTTTCTATATCCCTGTTGTAATTTATAGCCGTCTTCTTATAATGTTTTAAGTGGAATGGGTCAACTATGTTAATATCTCCTAAGTCAGCAGTTGCAGCTTCATAAGCAACATTAATTGGGTGGTCTATATCCAAGTTCCAGATGGGGAATGTTTCGAATTTTGCATAACCTGGATTAACACCTTTTTTTGTGTCATGATACATCTGCGATAAGCACAAAGCCATCTTGCCAGAGCCGCCACCTGCGCCGGTTATTATTACTATTGGTTTAGATGTAGGGATATAAGTCTGGCTTCCGCAGCCTTTATCACTAACTACTTTCTTAATGTCATGAGGATAGCCTTCTATAACAGGTTGAGTATAAACCTTATACCCAAAGTTCTTCATCTTTCTCTTAAAACGCAAAGCTGATTCTTCTCCGCTAAACAAAGCTATGTTAATAATAGAAATACTAAGGCCCCTTTCTTTTAGATCTTTTAAATCCTTCATAACCTGTTTATCATAAGGCAGTCCAAAGTCATGGCGTATCCTGCCTTTTTGGATATCCTTGGCGCTGATACAATAGATAATTTCTATCTGCTCACCTAAAGCCTTGAGAACCTCTATCTTAGTATCTGGTTCATAACCAGGTAAGACCCTTACAGCATGAAAATCATGGCAAAGCTTGCCCCCAAATTCAAGATACAGCTTTTCCCCAAATTTAGCGACTCTGTCCTTTATCTCTTTTGTCTGGATTTTCAGATATTTTTCTGTGCTAAAGCCTTTTTTCATTGGTAACCCCTACAGAACAAATCCTAGAACGAATATTTAAATGTTGTGTAGAATCAACAACCCCCGTTGTAGAAAGTTTTATATATGAAAAGTCAACTACTTGTATAATGCAGCTAACAGAAAGTTTGCAGATCATTAATTCTACAATTGTTTTAGGGGTTGGTGGCTATGACTAAGTATACAGTTGTAGCAGGCGGCGTTATTTCTGGAGTTGGAAAGGGCATTACAACAGCTTCAATAGGAAAGATTCTCAAGGAATATGGCTATAAAGTAACTGCGATTAAAATAGACCCTTACTTAAACTATGATGCAGGAACATTAAGACCCACAGAGCATGGTGAAGTGTGGGTTACTGATGATGGTGGCGAAATAGATCAGGATTTAGGAAATTACGAAAGATTTCTAGGTATAGATATTCCCAAGAAGAATAACATAACAACTGGTCAGATATACAAGACAGTTATTGATAGAGAAAGAAAGGGAGAGTTTCTTGGCAAGACTGTTCAATTCATACCTCATATTCCTGAAGAGATTATACATCGCATAAAAGATGCTTCTCATGGATTTGATTTTGCACTTGTTGAAGTAGGCGGGACTATAGGAGATTTTGAAAACATCGCATTCCTGTTTGCCATGAAAAGACTCGAGAGAGAAATAGGCAAAGAGAATATAATCTATGTTCTTGTTACTTATCTTCCAACTCCAGGTCATATGGGGGAGATGAAAACCAAGCCAACACAGCAGGCAATAAGGATGCTTTCTGAAAATGGAATCTTTCCTGATTTTATCATATGCAGGTCTAAAGAACCTATAGATAATGTCAGGAAGAAAAAGATTGAGACTTACGCGAATATTCCTTCAGAATATGTAATATCTGAGCCGGACATAGATACGATATACAGGATTCCTCTTGACCTGGAAAAAGAGAATTTTGGATTAAAGATGCTGTCTGAGTTTAGGATGAAACTAGAGAAGAAGCCAAGCTTCAAGGAATGGGAGAAACTCGTTGGAAGGATAATAGCTCCCAAGAAAAAGACAAAGATTGCAATGGTTGGCAAGTATGTAGATATAGGAAGTTTCACTCTAAAAGACTCTTATATATCAATAAATGAATCCTTGATACACGCCGGTTCCTCCTTAGATGTTGGAGTTGAAATTGATTGGATAGATGCAAAAAAGTTAGAGAAAGGTTCCAATGTTGCTAGGATGCTAAAATCCTACAAAGGGATTATCATTCCAGGTGGTTTTGGTTCAAGTGGTGTTGAAGGGAAGATTGATGCTATAAGATATGCTCGAGAGAATAATGTTCCTTTCCTAGGATTGTGCTATGGTCTGCAGCTTGCTGTTGTTGAATTCGCAAGGAACATTGCACAGATGAAAGGAGCAAACACAACAGAGAATGATAAGAAAACACAGTATCCAGTCATTGATGTATTGACTACACAAAAAGAAATACTGGAAAAAGGCGATTACGGAGGAACTATGAGGCTTGGAGCATATGCTGCAAAGCTGGAAAAAGGCACTAGGATTTATCAGCTCTATAAGGAAACTGGAAGATTAAAAGAAGATAAGGAAAAGATAGAACAACTTAAAGCAGATAAAACACAAAGTTTTAGGTTAGGGAAGCTTAGTGGAGATGATATTGTACTTGAAAGACATAGGCATAGGTATGAAGTAAATCCCAAATTTATTGACCAGCTCCAACAGAAGGGATTAGTATTCTCTGGCCAGCATATCAGAGAAGATGGTACAAAGTTGATGGAATTCATAGAATTGCCTAAATTAAAATTCTTCATAGCTACGCAGGCACATCCTGAGTTTAAATCAGCCTTAGGAAAGCCAGCCCCATTATTCTATGGGTTTGTAAGAGCCGCATCCAAATAGCATAAGATTAATAAATAAACCAAAGTCACTTATTCTCAATAATGGAAGAAGAACATAAAGAAGAACAGACCGAGAAATCTACTGAAGAATCTAAGGAAACTACTGAAAAGCCTACTGAAGAAACCAAGGTTGAAGAGAAAAAAGAGCCTGAAACACCCAAAGAACACAAGGTTGAGAAGCATATCGAACACAAAGAAAAAAAGAGGCTCAGCATTAAAGAGATTTACGACAAACAATATAAGAAACTGTTAATTATTCCTTTTTTGATCCTCCTCCTGGCAATTTTCTCAATTATACTCAAGGTATCAACTACTGGAGACTTTATTAACCGTGATGTCTCGCTTAAAGGCGGCTTAACACTTACAGTTCCTTTTGATAAAGAAATTGACATATCAGCTCTGGAAATCTATCTATCATCGCAGTTTCCAGCAAATGATGTCTCAGTTAGGGCTTTAAAACAAGCTGGAGCATATTCTGGAATTGTTATTGATGCAGATATCGAAAAAGACTCTTTAGAAAAGCTGGTCTCATCAGTTGAAACAAGCCTAAAGGTAACTTTAGGAGAAGAGGGTTACAGCGTTGAGGTAATGGGCTCAGCATTAGGAGCAAGCTTCTTTAAGGAAACAATAAGGGCAGTGCTTATAGCTTTCTTGTTTATGGGGATTGTTGTGTTTATATCATTTAGAGTGCCGATAACAAGCTTGGCTGTTATCCTAGCAGCATTCTCTGATATTATAGTTACTTTAGCAATTGCAAACCTCATTGGAATGAAACTAAGCACAGCAGGAATAGCAGCATTCCTTATGTTGATTGGTTATTCTGTAGATACAAATATACTTCTAAGCACAAAGGTTGTCAAAAGGAAAGAAGGCACAGTGCTTGAAAGAATTATTGGAGCAATGAAAACAGGATTAATGATGAGCTCAACAACCATCTGTGCAATCATAGTTGCTTTAATCTTTACACAATCAGAGGTAATCAGACAGATAATGACAATACTCTTGATAGGATTATTGGTAGATATGATTAATACATGGATACAGAATGTTGGTATCCTAAGGATTTATCTGGGAAGAAAGCATAAAAATGCACAGGATTAAGAAAGTATTCAAGAATACGAGGGTAATTGTACTTTTCATATTCATACTTCTAGCTATAGTAGCAATACATCCAAACCCCAAAGCAGAAGGAGTTGCTATAAGAAATGTCATATCTAATAGTTCCGCTAACTTAGCTGGAATAAAAAGCACAACCCCCAATATAGCTCCGATGAGTAGAGAGCGCATCATTGCTGTAAACAATATTCCGATAAAGACGGTTGAGGATTACTATAAAGGCATAGGAGATCTAGAACCTGGAAGAATAGTAAGGATAACAACAAATAAGGATACTTATAAGCTTACAGTAAAAGAAAAAACAAAAACAATCGAGCTAAACGAGACAGAAACAAAAACAGTTATAGAGATAGTGCCTGTAAACAAGACAATAAATGGCAGCTTAGTTACTGTAAATGAAACTAGATCAAGAATAATCACTGTTCCAAAGACAAAAACAATCTTACTTGGTGCAGAAGACATTGGCTTGAGGGTCTATAAAGCACCAAACACCAATATAAGAAAAGGCCTTGATTTGCAAGGAGGCACAAGAGTTTTATTACAGCCAGAGACAAAACTAGATGAGCCTAGTCTTGATATGCTCCTAGAGAACATGAAGGAAAGGCTGAATGTATATGGCCTTAGTGACGTTGTTGTAAGAAAAGCTGGAGACCTTTCTGGAAACCAGTACATCCTCGTTGAAATGCCTGGGGTAAATGAAGAAGAGGTAAGAGAGCTTCTTGCTAAGCAGGGAAAATTCGAGGCAAAGATAAAGAATGAAACTGTTTTTATTGGCGGAAGGGATATAACCTATGTATGCAAGTCAGCAGACTGCTCAGGAATTGACCCAAGAGCTGGCTGCGGAAGATCAGGCAATGCATGGTACTGCCGTTTTAGGTTTTCAATTGCCTTGTCTCAGGAAGCTGCACAAAGACAGGCAGATGCAACAGCTGACTTGGAAATATTATCAGAGGATAACCAGCAGTATCTTAGTGAAAAGATATACTTATACCTTGATGATAAACAGGTAGATGCACTTAATATCGGCGCAGAATTAAGAGGCAGTGCAACTACAGACATACAGATTTCCGGCTCTGGCGTTGGCATGACAAAGCAGGAAGCAGCTATAAATGCACTGCAAAACATGAAAAGGCTGCAGACAATCCTTATCACAGGCTCTTTACCAGTTAAGATAGATATAATCAAGACAGACTCAATAAGCCCGATACTTGGAGAAGAGTTTGTTAGAAACGCATTAGTTGTAGGTTTGTTGGCAATACTTATTGTGGTAATTGTCGTATTCTTAAGATACAGAAAACTAGAGATAGTTACCCCAATGATGGTAACTTGTGTTTCTGAAGTTGTGATACTATTGGGGTTTGCAGCAATTGCAAACTGGAATCTTGACCTAGCAGCTATAGCAGGCATCATAATAGTTGTTGGTACTAGTGTTGATCATCAGATAGTTATTACTGACGAAACCCTGAGAGGAGAATCAAAAAAGATATTCAATTGGAAAGAGCGCATCAAAAATGCATTTTCAATAATCCTGGTTGCTTATCTCACAACAGTTGTAGCAATGATTCCGCTATTGGCTGCTGGAGCTGGTTTGTTAAAAGGATTTGCTCTTACCACAATCTTTGGCGTATCTATTGGAGTATTCATAGCAAGGCCAGCATATGCTGCTGTTATAGAAATCTTATTGAAGCAATAAAAAAATGAGGACAAAACCGTTTGCATTTGGTTTAATTATTCTTTGCACTTTTCTAACTTCAATAGCCCAGATATTATACAAGTTTGGAGCAAACAAGCTTGTGGTTAGTTTGTATGGAATAATAACAAACTATCAAATAATAACAGGCCTTATCATATATGTGATTGCAGGAATAATAATGATTATTGCTTTAAGACATGGTGATGTCACTGTGCTTTATCCTATCATTGCTACAAGTTATGTATGGGTATCTCTCTTATCAATATTCTTTTTAGGGGAGTTAATGAATGCGTATAAGTGGATTGGAATTTTTATTATAATTGCAGGTGTAATTCTTGTAAGTGTTGGAAGCAAAAAAGACGGAATAAGCTATACAGAGGTTGCGTAAGATGCCAACAGAACTATGGGCGGCAGGACTTGTTGTTTTAGGCACAATAGTTGGCTCATTTGGACCAATACTCTTGAAAAAAGGCTCAAAGAAATTTTCCTTAAATCCAAGGCTCTTGATAAAAAACCACTATATTACTAGTGGAACTAGCTTATATATTCTTGGAACTATCTTATTTATAGCAGCACTTCGTGGTGGAGAGCTCTCAATCCTATATCCCCTTGTTTCAGTAACATATATCTGGGTCTCGTTTTTATCAATAAAGTTTTTAAAGGAGAAGATGAATAAATACAAATGGCTTGGAATTTTGCTAATAATAATGGGTGTTACATTTATTGGCATTGGTGCGTAAAATGAAAACAATTGTTATATCCCTTGGCGGCTCAATAATAGTCCCGGATAAAGTAGATATCAAATTTTTGAAGGGATTCAAGTCTCTTATTGAAAAGTTTGTCAAAAAAAGCTATAGGTTTGGTATTTACTGTGGAGGCGGAAAGCTTGCTCGTGATTATCAAAAAGCTGCTTCATCTGTTTCTAAAGTAAGCCAAACACAGCTTGACTGGTTAGGAACACACGCAACATGGCTCAATGCTGATTTAATGGTTAATATCTTTGGAAATATTGCAGATACCTGCTTTATTATTGATCCCACAAAAAAAATCAGGTCAAAGAAGAAGGCGTTGATAGCAGGCGGATGGAAACCAGGATGGAGCACTGATTATGATGCTGTTTTATTAGCTAAAAATCTCGGAGCAAAGATAATCGTTAATATGACAAATGTGGATTATGTTTATGACAAAGACCCTAAAAAAAGCAAAAATGCGAAGCCAATAAAAGAAACAACCTGGAAAGGGCTCAGAAAACTTGTTGGCAGCAAATGGAAAGCAGGGCTTAACATGCCATTTGATCCAATTGCTTCAAAAGAAGCTGAAAAATCTAAATTAAGTGTTGCTATTATTGGAAAGAATTTAAAAAATTTAGAGAAATTATTGAAAGGAAAAAAGTTTAAAGGAACGATAATAAGATAGTTATCTCTTCTTTACCTTTTTCTCAAGCTTTGCTATTCTGGCTTTTAATATCTTAACTTCGTTTTTAGTCACTGTTTCAGCTTCCTTAACCAGCTTCTTTCCTTCTGTCTTTAATAAAGAGCTTACCCTGGCTTTCTCTTTCTTAGCTTGCCCTAAAAGAGCCCTTACCAAGGCTTTGCCTTCTTTAGTGTTTATCTTACCCTTTTTAACAAAGCCCTTTACTGTCTTCTCTACTTTTTCCTTTGTTAAGCTTGCAGCTCCCAATCCAAGCAGAATTGCATTTCTTATTATCTTATTCATATATCTCACCTCATTCAATTTCTTTTTCTTTATGTATTGAAATAAGCAGCAAAATGCTTACAATAAGCGCAAAGACCAAAAAACTAAATGGTAAAAAGTGAATATCCCATATCCTTGGGCCGCCAGGTATGTTAACTGTCCATGCTGATGCTATGATAAGTGCAGCAATAACTATTCCATAAACAAGCCTGTCGCTCGACTTATCTATTTCAACACCCAGCCTTCTTATCTCTCTATCCTCGATACCAAACCTTATAGTCCCTTTCTGCAGTTTTTTTAATACACTGTATGTCTGAGTCGGGAAAGAAACTATGCTGTCCTTTAATTTTGTTGTTCTTGAAATCAAATCTTTTACAAAGTACTTTGGCTTTTCCTTGAGCATTAATCTTTCAACAAAGGGCTTTGTTGTGTCAATGATCTTGAATTCAGGGTCATACTCCAACGCTACCCCTTCTAAAGTAACAATTGTTTTTCCAAATAATATAAAGTCCAGGGGCATTTTTACACGATATTTTAATGCAATATCCAGCACTTCTTCTAAAACCAAACTTAATTTTACATCACT
>JGI2171J19970_10001163_pt1 | contig 14536 bp, 12 predicted proteins | sample DeeMarSWOR324_28_FD_19970 | JGI IMG/M metagenome (IMG submission 19970) | reverse complement strand
CCTGGTTGTCGTTTCTTTACTTAAGTTAAACATGATTGTTTTCGTTTCGAAATCGTCAAGTAGTAACTCTTTCGGAACTAACGCCTTTGTTTGGTCATCTTCTGCAAGTGGGTTTGAAAGTAACATATGCGCTATTCTTCCTTTTGAATACGCCGTACCAGGGAGAATAGAGCTTAAAGCGAAAAGAAGTCTATCATTCTTGAAGAAGTCCAACCACAACTCTTGAATTATTCGTAACTGCTCGTCTGTAGTGTTGTAAAATCCACCCTTCGGCACAAATTGAAGAACACTGGCATCGATCTCTTTCATCGCTTCTCCTTTCCACTTTTCAACGGAAGTTTATAATATTCGAAAAATAAAAGTTAGGATTACGTTCATTTCCTTAATACATTTTTGAGTTATAAGGTAAGGGGAGTCAAAGTGCACTTCAACTCCCCTGGCAGAGCGTGTCCCCCTAGCGGCTAACGGTTGCATACAAAAGCGGGCGTGCGCAAAAAGCCGATCCGCAGTGGCCCGCGCCGAGCTTAGTCCTGCTCCAATCAAGGAGAACCAGGACACTCGCGGATTTCTTTGTGTCAAGGAAAACCCTTCTCATCGAAGGCGAACTCACAACTTGTGAGACCGTTGCGCAACAGTTTTGACGTGACGGTCGCGAAAACGAGCTCGCAGGGGGACAAAGCCCTCTTAGGTCCTCTTAGGTTATACGACCTAGCAACGAGTGCACCCGGCTTGCCTTTGCTAGGCCTAATTTTTGGGATAGTTAGGCGTTGGGTTCCGCGGTCCCTGGCAAGCTCCACCATTTCCATCCCAGTTTTTGGTGGCCCTCAGGAAGACGAATGTAACGAAGCACTCCCGGCTGAAGTCACACTCAGTCCTTATAGGGCCTGTGTTAACCGGGAAAGCTGGCGGGCGCCCTCTCACTTGAGAGCTCTTCTCCGGCCCGGGTAAGCTTCCCCAGTCTGAAATTCAAGTTGCCCAAGATTTTAAGAATGTAACTAGTGTCCTGTCAAGGGGCTGAAGTCACACTCAGTTCTTGGGCCAACGATAAGAAGCTGGATGGTAAAATGTGACCGGACGACAAGGATTGGTGTCTGAAGTCACATCTAAGTTCCAGCTCCAACTAAAAAAATTTGAAAGTTGGATATTAAATGTAGTTGGGCAAAAGGCGTTTCAGGCCTCTGTTGTAGATTAAATGTCTACAGCTGAAACTACATTAAGTTCCAACTTCCAAAAACAAATTCCTTTTCCCATTCATAAATTAATATATATAGAAGAAAAACTTTAACCTAAAATCTAAAGCGCCTCTACAAGTGCGGGTTTAGCGTAATTCATAAGATCAAAAGTGATACTTGCCTTCTGGAAAGTATCTGCAGCAATTTTCACTTTCTGTTTAGTTTCGCTTGGCATATTATCATCAGTAAGATGAAGATGTAACCCGCCTTTGAAGTTGAACACAAGTCCATCAGCTGTTTCATCAACCTGAATAAAATCCATCTTATCCAGCGTAACAATAACTGAACCTTTCTTAATCGTGATTGTGTCTGACATCACCTTTCTCCTTCCATCATTCGCAAAATAATTAAAATCTTAGACTTTTCAGTTAACCTCGTAAAAAGACCAACCATTTTAAATTTATCATTTGTTCTAAGAAAAATAGAAATTAACTGACCAAAGTCTTCAGTTTGAATCTCACGGTCCACCGATGCAATTATTTTGTTCCGATTTGTTTCGCAAAATTCTTTTATATCTAGACTCAACAAATTAACTTTAAGTCTTTTCCAAACTTTTGCAAAGAAATCTATATGGTTATACTCAAGAAACTCTATCAACTCAAAAACACCAGCTACATTCTTCTCATCTGTTAAATCAACCATTATAGGAAACTCATATCCATAAATTTCCGTAATTTTTTGTAAGATATGAGAACATAGGATAGCTCTATTCTGCAAAGATTGCGTCATAACATCATCTCTAACTTCTAGGTAAACTTGTTTAAATTCTGGTTCGCCAATGTAGTTAATAATCTCTAGAAATTCGTATTGAATAAGAGCAGTTTCTTCAATATCCCAACTTTCTTCCGGATCAACCTCAAGTAAGGGGAAAGAAGTCCCAAGTAAAACTCTCTCATTACTTTCTATGTTCCCTTCCATACTTTACCCCGATAGCATTAAAGATATAAAATAGCTATTTAACAAGTCTTTTGCTGGTGATACTTTAGCTGGACGAAATTTTGCACTTCCGGTATGTAAAATGTCCGATATAACTTCACCTTTTGTTACATGATCATCACTCAGAGGACCAAAGAACTCAGACAAAAGAGTAGGACAATTATAAGAAAGAATTGCATAAGTATCAGCCTCTCCTACTCTCTGTCCACCTCCACGTCTCCGTCCAGCAACTGGTTGTCTTGTCTTCTCTGCAACAGGGCCCGTAGACCTAGCAAAAATCTTTTCTGTTCCAAGATGCTCCAATTTAGAGATATACATATACCCTACTGGAACTGGCTTCTTGGTCTTAGTGTTAAACTCTGGAAGAGTTAAAGGATAAGCAGACTTTAACCCTAAAACCTTTATCGCTGCTCCTATACTTCTATAATCTGGAGCTTTAAATGGCGGAATTATTATGGGCATTGATTTTGCTAACTTGATTTGATCAACAAGAAGTTTGAATTTAGCGGCGCTTAACTTACTCAAATTTACTAACAACGCAGTGCTAAACGCTCTGTTCTTGGTAGTATCTAATATGGGCAGTACTTTCTTAAGAAGGTTTACGATTTTCTTCTGATCGTTTAAGTCTACGATCATTTTTGCTAAAGTTTTAGATATCAAACCACAATACATCTCATACAATTGCCCTATATTCATCCTACTTACAATGCCAATTGGGTTTAGAATAACTTCTACCGTTTCACCCCAAGGTGTTCTTGGCATATTAGAATCTTTCTCAACTAAAGAAACAATTCCTTTGTTTCCAAATCGATTACAAAGTTTGTCTCCAAAATTTATCTTCAACTCTTGCTCAATCTTAAACCTTACGATTATACCACTAATTGGAACTCCATTAATCATAAACTTTTCTTTTGGTGGTTTTCCATACTTCTTGTTAGTCTTGATAACCAGGTCTTTTAACAGCGGGAACCTATCTTCTTTAACGTTAGAAAGAACTTCAATTTCTACTATAGTTCCACCAGGACTTTTCTTGATAAATTGACCAGCTGTGATGTCAACATCTTCTTCTTCTTCTTCAAACCCAATCAACTGCTCTATTTCTCCTACAGTCTTTCTTAGTAAAGGCTCGCCTTTTACTGTTTTAGTTCCAACTTGCGCTATAGAAAGAACTCTATCACTTCTAGCAACAATAACCTCTTCCACTATACCGTGGAGAGAAGTTAGTTTATCTTCAGTTATTAACCTTTCGTTAATAACAATTCCATCTTCAAAGTTATACCCCTTATAAGGCATAAAAGCTACGCAAAGTGTTCTCCCCAAAGAAATAGTACCTCTTGTAACACAAGCTCCTTCCGCTATAATAGCATCCTTCTTTACAAGTTGGTTTTTCACTACTTTCGGTTTAAAAACACTTAGGGTATCTTTACCTGACCCAGACCTTAAATGAGCAGGTGTAATGTCAATCTTATGACGTTTTCCATCCTTACAAACTAAACTTATATGCTCAAGAGTTACATCTAATATTTTTCCATCGCAAGGAGATCTTTTAATAAAACTATCAGAAAGAACGTTCGTCAAAACTGACTCATAACCTGATTGAACTGCAGGAGGTTCTGGATTCTTCAATGGAAGCATTTGTTTTGCTTGCTGAGTAGCCATCAAAACTCTTGCGCCATCATTATTCTCTATAAAAGGGATCATAGACGCTGATGTAGAAAGCAAGCCAGCGTTTTCGTCGTCTGTGATGGCTTTACTAGTAATAAGTCCTCTTGCACTAGTTAAAGTAGCTCCTAAAGAAAGTTGTTGTACCAATCCAACGTTTGGTCCCTCTGGAGTATCTAAAGGATCAAGGTTTCCAAAATAAGAAGAATGAACATTAAGTGCTTCTTGTTGAATAGCTCTTTTATCAGGGATACCACCTACTAACCTTCCAACAGGAGAAACTCTTGTAATGACAGCCATCTCTTCAAGAGGGTTAGCATATTCCATATCTACAACTATTTCAGACCGGTTAAAATCAGATAAAACTGCTTTTGGTTCAATTCGCAGTTTAGCGTCTTTATTTCCCGCCAAGACTTGCTCTTTATAAACAGTATAGGCACTTAGAATCTGTTTCTGAGCCAAATGAACTAAAACTTCAGAGTTTCTTATCCTTTGATTAGCTAGATCATTTCTATCTTGAACAAAACCAGTAACAGCTCTAGAAGCCATATATTCCATAATTCGATCTAAAACATAAGGCAACTGTTGGTTTATAAGAACTTGCTTAACAATAGGATCAACGATATTTTCAATGATAGAGTTAACCAAATAAGTTGCGTCAATTCTACCAGTTATAGCTATGATCAAATCGTTGAAGTAAGTTCTCGTTCCAAACTCAGAAGTTATTCTATATGCATGGACTCTTAACCGGATAAAAGATTGACACAGTTCTCTTTTTAAATCAGAATCTACGTTCCCAAAAATAATGTAGTTCGTATCGTCCAGCTTACAACCAAGCTCAGTTTTCTTTGGAACAGTAGTAGTAATATTATAGTTTATGCCATACTGCTTCATACTTTCATCAAAGCCAAAGCTATAAGCAATCACTACTAGAAATGGAAGAACGTAAGAAGCTATCATACACTCAAGATAATTTTCTTTTCTTGTTCTTTTACTTCTAATATGGAAAACTGAGTACGAACTCTCAAATCTAGAATCAAAAGGCCTTGGAAAGGAGATTGGACAAACCACTATTTGGTTAATCAAACATTTCCTTCTACCGCGAATTCTAAACGTTCCAGATCGCGGGTCAATATTTGGAATCTCCATCTCAACTTCATGAACCTTACCAAACTCATCTCTTAAAGTCGTTTTCAATACACTAACATCACCTTTTGCTAACTCGCCTGCACTAGGCGGGCGAGGTAATATCTCTACCTTTGTAACTTTCAAAGGTACTTCTTTCCTTTCTAGTACCTTAAAGGAGTTAGTCATATCTTTCTTAAGATTTGTTTCAAAGTCTATCTGTCTCTTCTGAAAAAGGTGAGCAGGCGACTTCTCATCTACTGCTTTAGGAATATTAGCTTGTTGAACTACAACATCATCTGAAAGAACAACGGGTTTTTGTGGTTCAATTATTTCATCTGCATAACTTTTAACAACAGCATCTAACGCCTTAGATTTCTTCTCTTTTGGCACTGACGCTGCTATTCTTTTAGCTCTATCTATATCCCCACTAGCTCTAAATAGAACAGCTGTAGTTACAATCTGCTCAACTTCGTCTTTTGTTGCGGTCTTTGAAGCAATTTTGTTTAACGCTGTATCATCTTTAGCTAGATAGGCAGCTATAGCACCTTTAATCTGTGATTTCTTCTCCTCTGGAACTTGAGTTTCAATCTTCTGAAAGGCTGAATTTGTTGCTTTTTCTACCTCTTCCTCTTCTTCTGCCTCAAGACTTACAGCTTTGATATTTCTCAAGTAAAAAAGAACTCTTGGAAACTTAAACTCACCATCTTTAATCAGTAAACGATACTTTGAACCAGAAGCGCTCATAACATTCACTAAAAGGTGGTCAAATAAGATTTCTTCACTTTTTATCTGACGAACGATAGGAAAAACCTTCCTATTTACGAAGCTAAAGAAATCTTTAGTAGTATCTATAGAATACAACAAAATCTTTTGATAATTATCTGGATAACTAGAAAAAGCAGTTGAAATAATGTGATTAATCAAAAATCCTGCTCTCTGACGGTAAGTCTTCGGTTTATAAGTAGTATCTATCGCTCGAACATATTGAGATACATCATAAAAGAAACTCCTCCCTGGTGGTATTGGCTGGAGTGTAGAGTATGCATACAGCTTATATTTTCTGAACATCTTCCTAACGTCAGGTAGTAATCTCGTTCTTGGAACTTTCGTAACAGGAACAGTTACAACCCTAACGTCAATTGGCCTAATGTTCAACCTTGGATAATCATCAAGAAGAGTAGAATTCTCGCTAAAATATACTATGAGAAATGGTTCCTTCGGATTAGGCATAAACCGGATACCATCTACTTGCATAGTATATTGTTTTATTGTTTCAAATCTTCTCATACCAAAGTCCCCGTTAAAACTCGTTCAAGAACAGAAGGCGCCATCTTCTCCTCAGTTATTAGTCCAGTTTGGATTGCTTCATTTACATTTTCAAAAGCAAGACCTTGCGCAAATCCAGCGGAGAAGATAACTTTCTTTATATTTAAAAGGACAGGATCCCATGTTTTTCCTAATCTCGCTGGTCTAGCTACATCAGCTTTATCTCTTAGACAATTACTTAGAAGAACTTCAAGATGAACAACGTCAATATCTGATATTGGCCCATATACTTTAAACAACTTCCTAAACAAATGGTCAACATCTTTAAAAGTTTCTTTACCTCCAAGTAGTCGTTCAACATAATGAACTTGCGCTTTCAATTCTTGAGTTTCAAGCGGTGCTTCAAGAATTACATTCCCTCTTACGAAATGGAGGATTAAATAAGCCTTTCTCACTTTCTCTAGTTCCTGCGCTTGCATCGTTACTTCATAATCTAATACGATGTTAAACTCGAAGTTACCAAATCTAAGTCTACCCATCAACCCTTTAGCCCACACCCTATTATCTTCTCCAATTTTCAAGTTATCTCCAACATTATAGTTAGAAAGGTCAATAGTCAAAGAACAATCTTGGAGGCAGACCAAAAGACTCTCTGTTTGTCTTAAAAGCTTCTTCAAATCTGGAACAGTTACTGATGGCTCATTCTCTGCAATATCTTCTAAAATATTTCTTTCAGCTACCCTAACTTGACCCCCAGTATGGAAAGTTCTCATAATTAACTGCGTTCCTCGTTCACCAATAGTTTGCGCAGCAACAAGTCCAATATACGGTGACCTATGTCTTCTCAAGAGGTTACCATAACAAGTATGACATATTTTTGGAGACCGACAATAAATTGGACTTCTTAACTCAATAGTTTGTCCAACTTTGAAATCTGTCAAATTAAACTCAGTAATTCTTCCTCCACGAACTAAAAAGCGGCCGTTTATTCTCGTTATTAGATCTCGATCTAGTTTTATGTTTAAATACTTCTTAGCCCCACAATCCGTTAAACGAGGATCGGCTTCAACCGTATTCAGAACATAAGCTAACTTTCGCGACATATAACCAGTGTCAGCAGTATTTATCACTCGGTCAATAATTCCCTTTCTCGCGCCAGCAGATGACTCAAAATATTCCTTATTAGTTAAACCATCAGCAAATGAACCTTTAATAGGCTCTAAGATATTCCCTTGTGGGTCCGCAATAATTCCTTTTGCTACGAGGATTTGCATGGGCTGGTCCCATCCTCTTGTAGACCCAGATTCTACCAAATCAAATAGACCAGTATCTTTCAAATGGCGTACAACAATTTTCTTCATTTCATCTAAAATTCTAGAAGCTTCTGCAGGGGTAGCTCCTTCAAGTCGCTTCTTCATCTCATATATCTCAGGAGGGAGCTCCAAATCATCCAAAGATAAAGAAGGAGCCGTAATAGTAGCCCATTTAAACCCAACTCTTTCTAGTTTCGAAACGCACTCTTTTGCAACTACATCACCATGTTTCTCTACTAACTCAACAATAATATTATTAATAACCTTTCTAGTTATCAAACTATCAACAAACGGATAGTCAACAGGAAAACAACTATTAACAATAGCCTTACCCATTGTTGTAGTTTTTCCTTTGTATAAAACTGGAAGATAAGGTTCTGTAGTTGTCTCTAGTTCTTCTTTCGTAACAGCTACCGCTGATCTTCTTAAAGGAACATCTTTAGTAATAGTATATAACCCTACACACATTTCTTTAGAAAGCTCAAAAGCTACAGCTTTAGAAGACGATCCAAACTTTCCACCCATCATCTTTTCTTTAGCTTCCTGCTGCGCTTCTTCAGTTAAAGGATGAAAAATTGCCATTTGATCCCCATCAAAGTCTGCGTTAAATCCACCTACATGGAGCGTAGACATCTGTACAGTATCGCCTCTAACTAAAACAGGTTTGAAGGCTCTATAAGATAGAGCATGAAGGGTAGGATCTCTTTTAGCTAAAACAACTCTTCCCATCATAGCTAACTCTGTAGCCTCAAAAAACAAGCTATACAAAAGTTTTGGAACAAAGTCCCCAGCAGCAAGAGCTTTTATTACTCTCTGAACGCTTTCAACAGAAAGTTCTGCTTTAGTAAAAGCTTTAACTTCTTTTCCCAACTTCTCTCGTTCAAACCTCCCAGAATACAGAAGCTGGTGAATAAGAAATGGTTCAAAAACTCTAACCGCGACTCGTAAAGGGATTCCAATCTCATCTACTTTCAAACTTGGACCAGGCGTAATAACAGCTCGACCTGAAAAGTCAACACGCTTTCCTAAGAGTTCCCGTCGAACCAACCCACCCTTTTTCTGAATCTTGTTTCTTACGTAATTATCATGCTCAACTACAGCTAGTTGTAGACCGTAATTTAAAAGATCAAACAACGGACCAGACTTAGCTGCACTTCTAATTTGTAAACTCCGACGCATTACTGATATGTAGTAGTCATTAAGAGGATCAATAACCCACTGACCTTTCTCATTTTTGTAAGCGTTCCGAAACTGAACTGGGATTATTGGAAGTTTATCAACGAACAACGTACCATCTTTATATGCTTTTTGAACAACAGAAATAAGTTTTTCTCTAGTAGCTGTTTCACCTCTAAATTTGATAGTAGGAAATAACTTTATAAACTCACTTATGCCAGTAACTCCACCTTCTATAACTTTCAACCTTCCATTAGCATCTAGAGAAAAAACATCTTCAGTTGATAAAAACTGCTCAACTTTTCTATCTAACTGATACAAAACTCTCAAAGCAGTTGGGTGAATAACTTTAGTATAAAGGTCGATGTACGAAAAAGAGGTTTGTCTTTCTTTCGACCCTTCAACGCCAAAAATTGATTCAGAAAGAAGGCCTTCTGGGTTAAAATCTCCAGTTCTAGTAAAAATTTCTGTTGAAGTTACCGGTCTCAATCCTCGAGTGAAAGTATCCACATTTAAGAATCTAAGCATAAGAGGTTCCCTTTACTTCTTTAGAGGTTCTATATACTTCTTAATCTTATTCACCATCTTTGTAACTTGGCCCTTCTTAGCAGCCATTTCAGTAGGTTTTGGAATATCTTTCATAAATTTCTTATGAAGCCCTTCTAGTTTCGAAATGGTTGCGTACAAATGATCTTGATCTACTCCTTCTTTACCAACCATTCTGTTAGCTAGCTTCAAGGAGAACGAAATTATATCAGGGTCAACCATTCCTTGACGATTACAAACTGGGAAAAATGGAACTTCTCTGCCCATCTTCAAAGGAAGGATACACTTCGGATCTAGCTCAAAAAGCTGTAGCCTAGCATCTTTAGTAAGTAACCACTTCATTTTGTCATGGTAAGTAATTGGAGAGATCAAGCTATTAGCTTTTCGAATTAACTCATTAATCCTGTCCAAATCCTCTGTAATTTTATGTTTACTCATCTACTTCTTCCTCCTCAATAGAAGAATTAACTTCATCATCTGACTCAAGATCATACTCAGTTACTTCTTCTAAAACACAGTTAACCACACTTATTAAATCTTCTGGTGAAAAAGGTTTTTTAAGCACTACTGCTCCATACTTTTCGACGCAAATTCGCAAACTATCATCGGTAATATCATTAACTACAACTATAACTCGTTGACCTATTTCAGTTAACTTTTTAATCGCTAGCAAGTTGGTTCTAAAAACGCAGGGTAAGTCAAAATCTATGATAACTGCTGAACACTTCTTTTTAGTATGTGCAAGAACCTCTTGTAAATCAGCTCGCAAACTACAAGAGAACCCCTCAGATTCTAATGTTTCTCTAAAAATCCCATATTTTGAGCTATCATTTGTATGAACTAGTATCTCTTTTTCCATGTTTCACTCTTTCTTCCAACCGTTTATAATTTGTTCTAACCCTTCAGAAGTTTAAAAATCAGTAGACATAACCTTTTTCATTTGTTCAAACTGCTTCTCAAGTTTTCCAGCAAAAAGCAAAGTATAGAAATTTATCATGTCAAGTTCAATTTTACTCAGAGGAATCCCAACTAACCGCTTACCATCCCAAACATTATAAAAGTTTATCCTAGAAATCCTTCCAACAAAGTAACTTAGTATATCATAAGGAACTATTTTCTCATTAAAACCAAAGAAGTTCTTCAACTGGTTCTGCCTATTTATATGGTCATGGACTGCCTTCAACTTGTACGTAGTTACAGGAGATGGAGAATCACTAGGGTAATAGTTCAGAAGAGACAATAAATTTCTATAATCGCCTACAAAAGCTTCTGTCAATAAACGTTGAGTATAAACTGAAAGTACAATTGCATGCTCTGGAGAAAGAGTTTTAAAATGACTATAAGGTACTGAAGTTAACTTAGAAAGAGCAGGAAAAACTAAACACTCACAAAGCGGAGAAACATATTTAATATTCGAAACTCTATTCTGAAATTCAGTTATAGTTTGGTCAGACCCATCTCCACCAAACGTTATACTTGAAGTCTCTTCTAGTAATTCATAAATTCGCTCATAAGCTATCCCTTTTAGTCTTCCTAAGGTATCGTTATAAGCATAAGTTTTCAAGTTATTAATATTTAGCCCATGAATATCTTCTGTAGAGACGGAATCATCGTATATAATAGATCCTTTATAAACAGACCTCAAGAACCACTTTACTGATTCATCAATCACTCCAATAAAATACGTTATCGGATTTCTATCTTCTTCACATAAGACCAAGATACTATTCATTATGAAGTTAAAAATCTCGATAACATGAACGTCAATTGACTTACATTGAATCATCTTTATGTAGTCCCACATATATCTATCAGTGAGATTATACCTAAACGTTTTAGTTTTTATCACATTGAAAATCTTAAAAACAACGTCTGAATTTATAACTTCACTTGCTAACTCGTTATAAACTTTTCTATGAAGTTTTTGGTCCAGTTTCAATCCTTCTGTATTCGAAAGAACCGCATATATCTTCAAATAACCAGAAAGTTTAATAATTCTCTCAATTTCTTCCGCAGTAAATAAAATACTTGACTTCTTAGCCTTGCTCTCATCAACGAATTGACTAAAGTCAATATTTCTAAAATCAATATACCCATTAACAAAGGATTTCAATTCTGTTACGTTCTCCATAAGCAAGGTAAATCTTAAATCTCCACTCTTATAATAATCAGACAAAAGACGAAGGAACCACCTATCAAACTTTTTCTCAAAAGTTCCTGAGATCCCTTCTATAAAGTTAGCAATGATAGAAAATTTGTTAGTAATAGAAGAAGAAACTAAATTAAGATTTACGACTGCTGTTTTGTCATAAGAAATCTGCCAGTTCTTTTGATCTTTCTGCTCAAAACGTATCAACCTTATCCTCCTTCTACACTAGAATGGGTTCCTCATTAGGATGAAACTTTTGGAACTTAGTAATTGTATCTTCTGTCCCACCTGTTCTATCTTCAGCAGGACAAGCGATAAGAATATTCGACCATTTTGCAATATCAGTATTTCTCTCAAGACCTGCTCCCCGACCTCTGCCTTTCCAATCCGGATAAAAAATCAAAATTGGAATTCCATAATCTCTTGCTAACTGCTCCGCAAATGAATCTGCTCCTTTCTTACACCCTCCTGAGCAAATCCAATCCCCCTTTGAATAGACTTTAGTAAACGCCTCCCATACTACATTAAAATCTTTTTGTCTATTCCTCCGCCTTGATCCAACAATTCCAATAATTTTCATCTTTCCTCCATTCCACATTCAAGGCGTAAAATTATATATATAGTTGTAATTCATAAACCAGAAATTATCACATTCCAGATCTTATCTGCATCCATTCCCAAACTCCCCAAACAACACCAAGAACAATACTCAAAGGAAAAATAAACAGAGCAAATCCACCAGCAGTTCCCAAACATACACCTACTCCACCCTCTAACAATAACTCAATAATATAAACACTGGTCAACGCCCCAACAAACCAAAAAATATTATGATATAAACTTCTTGCTAAGAGTAGTATTTCCTTAAGAACTCTTGTTAGTGCGTCTTCATATTCTATTCCTTCTAACTGCTCTTCTGATAGTGCCTTTATAGCTCCTATTAAAGCTACAGGTTTCTCTTTAACTCCTTTCCTCTGTAAGTAATTATAACCAAACTCTACTTTCTTACCAACATCTCCAAATTTTGATTTTAGTGTCGATAGACCTTGTTCAGGCGTCATAGGAGACATTCTCATCGCCTTAGCAATCTTCAAAACTGCTTCCGCTCTCTCGCTGGGTATATTCGATTTTAAATCCTTCACGAAAGAACGAACCATTGAAGCAGCTTTTTTAATGTCAAATTCCAAAAGCAACTCTGGTTGAGAAGGTTTCTTAACAGACGTTCTAGTAGCATGATCTTTTAGAAGGTCTAAATATTGTGCTTTCACCTTAATTTCCTCCAACGTAACTTTTAACTCCTCTAAAGCTAGCGTAAATAGTTTTACTTGTTCCACTTTTCCTCTTGAGTCGGTCTGGAAGAGTTTGATCCAAATCATCTACCATATTATGCTTAAAACCACGTCTAAACATTTCCTCTACTGCTCTTCGATGGCGACGAATAATTTCTTCTTTATCAATGGGTCTTCCAGTTTTTCTATCTGTAAGTGGTTTTCCTGTTTTCTTTAGAGTTGACCACCAAGCATGGAAAATTCTATGGTCATCTAATAGTTGTTTATCACTTAGCGCAATAGGACCTCTAGGAGGTAAAGTTTCTTGAAGCCCAGATAAGTATTTTTCTAGAGGCATTATTTAACCACGAACCTCCGAATCATCGATTGAATTACTGCCATGTCCACGAAGTCACCAGGGCATGTAAGTTCTTTATTGCTACTTACTTCTGAGTGGAGTTTAACTCTACTTGGGTTCAAACCAAATACTTTGAGAAGAGAGTTCAAAAGTTTATAACACATTACTTCATACAACCTTTTCTCAGGAACCTTAAAGTCATATGAACCAAGAAGAGCAACATGAATGGCAAATTTATTCGTGTTAGTATCAATATCGTCAAAGTCACATATAGTTACAAATGGCCTACATCCAAAAACATGATAGTCATCTTTAACTTTCTCAATTACATAATGGTAATTTATGTCAGGAGTTTTCTGTTCAAGAACGTTATTCATAATAGCTGGTAATTGGAACTTAGGGTTATCTATTCTAGCACTAGGAGCTGGGTACATACAAACAGTATGGTGAAGAATTATAAACCTGGGTCGCGCATGACGTACTTTCAGGAGCGACATCTTAAAAGGTATTCTCATCGGTAACTCCTAGAATAGAGACAACCCATACTGATCCCAATCAGTATTTTTAAAACATTCTACGCCATTGCTAAAAGAAGAAGTATAAGCACCATACACGTTGTCAAGTGTAGATTTAACTTGATTCATAGATAAAATATTTGAAGATGTCATCTTTGCTCTCTCATAAATAGCATCCAGATCAAGAAGCCCTCCATCTGTTAGGTTTAAATCGCTTTTCAAATTAGTAAGAGCAGTAAGTCTACTAGAAATATCAGTCCCACAAATAGCACTAGCACAATTAAGTGCTTGATTCAAGTATGGAATATCTTCTCCAAGATTAAGCTTATTCAGAAAGTTAGTATACTTACTGATATCAATACCGGTGTCAAACTCTGGTAAAAAACCAGCATATTCTTTAACTTTATCCCAAACGCCATCTAACAAACTATCGTAGAGAGTATTCAGTAAACTAAGAGGATTACCATAAGTTCCATGTCCTCTAAGAAATCCACATCCCTGTATCATATTAACTACATCATCAACTATATTCTGAGAACAGAGATCTGGAACGATACCAGTAAGATTATTTTGTACAGCGTTACAAGCACTCGTAACTTCTCCAGATGCTGACCAAGCAGTTCCCATTAAAGTATCAACTAAACCATTTACTTCGCCCCTTAAAAGGCCTTTCATTCCCTGAACAGAAGCCAATCCTTTATCGAACTCACCTAAAACTTTCGAGCATATAGCGCTTGTCATCATGCTTAATTCGGCCATTCTTCTTCTCCTCTCTTATGTATCCCTATCTCCTTGTGGGTTTGCAGGAGCAGCAGCACCAGCCGCGCCAGCAGGGACAGAAGCGCCTCCCTGGTCAACTATCATTGCACCATCTGAATTGATATTTCCAGCAGCTTTATTACTAATACTTCCAGCAGCTTGCTCTTTTAAATCTCCAGCTGCTTTTATATTAACGTCTCCGGATGCTCCTTCATTTATATTACCAGC
>JGI2171J19970_10001160_pt1 | contig 14545 bp, 10 predicted proteins | sample DeeMarSWOR324_28_FD_19970 | JGI IMG/M metagenome (IMG submission 19970) | reverse complement strand
GAGGTGCAGCTGGCAGAGGTTAACCGATCCAATCCATCGTAGCTGTAGGATTCAGTGTCTGAATGCCAGGTAGAGCTGGTGTCTCTCCAGCCGTTTACCAACTGGGTGATGTTGCTGCCGTTGTCGTAGGTGTAGTCGAGGTCTAAATAGGATGTTGGACCGTCTTTGACATCAATAGTTGAGAGTCTGTCTCTTGAATCGTAGGAGAAGGTAGCTTGGAGATCATTACCGTAGTCAAACTGGGTGAGGAAACTTTCTGTATCGTACTGTGTATTATCCAGAAGGATTTCATCGTTTGAACCATCGACGTATCTCTTGATCTCTGTTATCCTGTTCAAATCATCGTAGAAGTAGAGAATCTGCATGTTGTCAGGGTAGGTTAGTTTGGTTAATCGGCTGGCCACATCGTATTCATAGGAGACCGCATAGGTACTTTGAGAGATGTGTCTTGTTCCACTGGTCACCCTGTTCCAGTGATCGTAGGTATACTCAACGTAATCATTCGTGTCGGGAGCATCGTCTTCCATCTTTATTCTGTTGGAATTTAAATCGTAGGTGAAGTCAACAGTAGATTGATCTTCGTACTCAATCTGTGTCAGTCTGTTCATTGCATCGTAGGTGTAGGTGACGTCATTGCCATTGCAATCGGTAAAGGATGCAACATTACCCACATTGTCGTATGTCTGCTCTTCATACTCAGAGTCGGGGTATGTCTTCTTGGTTAACCCAAACAGAGAAGCATAGGTGAAGCTTGTCGCATGGTTCTCAGCATCGGTGAACGATGTTAACTGGCCAAACTCATTGTACTGGTAGGTTGTCACCGCAAAGGTATCAGTTGCGTACTCTTCTTCCATCTTGGTTAGCCTGTTCAACCAGTCATACCAGCTTATTCTGTCGTAGCCACGTGCATTGGTGAAAGTGACCTTGTTGTTGGTATCATCGTACGAGTAGGAGACTGAAATAGACCCTGGATACGTAATTTGGGTGTAGCGACCTAAGAAGTCGTACGTGTAGGAATACACGTCACTGCCAGGATCGGTCACAGTAGCTATGAGGTTGTCGTACCGGTAGGTGTAGGATGCAGTTGCATATAACGTGCCTGATCCGTAGGTACCTGTGTACCACTTGGTACTGGTCAACCGCCCCAATTTGTCATATTCCTGTACGATATAATGTCTCAGTGTATCGATGATAGTGGTTTTCCTGTTGGTATCATCGTATACTGCTTCCATGTAAGATCTCTGAGATTGGCCAGATAACAAGGGGAATTCCTTTTTGGTGAGTCTTCCCAAAACATCGTAGGTGTACAAGATATCGTATCCTGAACCTGCTACTCCCTTGGGTTGCTGTATGGAGGTAATCCATCCCCTGTTGGAGTCGTAGGTGGCCTTGGTGGTGATGGTATCCTGACCAACTGTTACAGAAACCTCTGTCATGTAGGCGTAGGAGTAACTAGAGGAGTAGGTGAATGTGACAGTGTTGGATTCAGCATCAGTAATGGAAGTGACATTCCCGTAGGTATCGTACTGCATTGTAGTGGTGTACGTATCTGGTGAATTGTCCACAGGAACGTACAAGTACCACGAGAACTTGGTTTGGTACGATGAAGATTCTGAGAAATACAGCGTGTGTGATCCATCAGTGATGGGGGCAGTTTTCTTTGCCGTGCTATTTAATAGATTTGATGTAATTGTTATCCAGTCTGAATTGTCAAAATTGTACTTCACTTGTGCAGGGTACGCCTTCCAGTAGGTTTTAACAGTGAACGTATCAGCTTTCTGACCGCAGGCGGGGGTGGTGGTATAGCTCTGGTATCCTAAAGTACCTGGTCTATGGGTAAAGGGTCCAATAGACACTATATCTTGATAATAGTCACAGTCTGGACAACTCCCACAAATGTAGAGGTATTGAACCCTAAAGTAGCTGCTCTGCCATCCGTAACATGGGCTCCATGTGGTCTCATGAAACCCGCACCCAGGGTAGCTCGGAGTATGTGAATGGGTTTCTGTGTAGTTGTCATCAGATGCTAACCCAGTAATCTGTAGGACAGCATTCCCCGTTACTGTGTGTCCTGTCAAATCGATGGGGAACGAAGTGTTACCAGTCTTCTCGTTGAAGGTCCCTGAATAGGTTAAATACGTGGTGTAATTCCCGAAGGAGTTCTTGATCTGCGTGGGGTGGGCTTCAGAATCGTATGTTAAGTATGTCTCTTTCACGTACGTGTTGTCCTGTTTTTCTGCTGCACCTAAGAGAACGTTGTGAACAGATGAAGGTACTGTACTGTTGGAGAATGCATTGGCGAATATCTTGATGATGGTGCCGCTGTTATCCATGAAGAATCCTGAGGTCGACGTATTTGCGTATGAAAAGAACTGCTCGTGACCTTCTCCATCTTTGAAGTAGATTAGGTTTCCCCAGTTGTCGTAGGCGTAGTAGTTGGTATATGATGAGGTGGAGCCGTCGTTGTATAACTGGGTCTGTGTAACTTCATAGTTGGAGTTGTAGGTGAACGTGGATTTCCGTATTGGTGTCGCTGATGCATTCTTGACAACCTGTTGGGTGATCAATCTATTGGCGTTTATGGTGAAATGGACAGAACCCTTAGTCGTATCAGATTCGTTTTTCACTGTCAGTGAAGAAGCAGTAATTGCATCAAAGTTGCCCGTATATGAGTAGGCATTGTGACGTACTTGGTTCGTCTCGTACACTTTCTGGTTGGTAACGTAGTACTTGTAGTAGTCATTGTCTGTGAACCTGTTGTAGGTGTAGGTGGTGTACCCTGCGGTTGGGTATTCGATCTTGGAGAGCAACCAGTTGTTGTATCCAGAGTTATAGTAGTAGCTGGTCCTCCTGTTCAAGAAATCCTCCATCCACACCAAACATCCATTAGCATCGTACGAGAATTCTATTTCGAGGCTGTTGTAAGTGATCTTCCACAGGCGATTGCTGGAGTAACTCAAGGAAACACTGCGTTCAATAGTATCTGTAATGGAAGTGAGGGTACCACTCGTGTAGTTAAAGGTAATAGTATTCTGATCTATATCTTTGAATTGAGTCAGTTTCCCAGAGGTGTCAAAGTCGTAGACAGTACCTCCTGGCGCTGTCAAGGTGTAGGTGTTATCCCCGTTTTTCACCAGAATGAAATGACCACCTTTGTGATTTTCGAAGGTGTTGCCTGACCATTCAATCTCGTGTACAGCACCTTCCCACAAATGCAGGTATTTGCTGCCAACAAACGGGAGGTCCAACTGCCATCCCTTCCCCACGTCAACAGGAGGGGATTCATATTCGTAAGGGTCAGACCCGTAGAATACGGCAGGGGTCTGATACAGTCTGGACAGTATTAGATCCAAGCCTCTCCCTGGGATGATCAGGTCTGTTTGGGTAATTGTCAAATACCCTGTGGCTGGATCTACGAACTCCTTCAAATTCTTGAAGTACTCCCCGTACGGTGACAATCCAGAGTCCTCCCAAGCATCTCCAAAGGTCTGCATTGTAGGGTCTACAACTACTGGATACACTGCTTGTTGTAACCATTTCAATCCGCTCTCATCGATGACCTTGTGCAGTTCGTATCCTGTTTCAGTTGGCACCAACTCGTAGTGCACATCAGTTGAGACTGCCCCTTTGGCATCCTCCATGAAGGGTGGCAGAATCTTCAGAACCTTCTTGTCCTCACTTGAAAAGAGAATAGACCCGTCTTCCTGAAGTTCAGGTGTTAACCCGCTCCAGGATATCCTCTGTATTAACCGTTCAAATTCCTTCGATTCTCTCAACGTTAACATCTCCGACAACAAAGAGGTATCCACGTTGTACGACAAATCCACTGACTCAAACACATCAGATACAGACAGTGAGTTCTGTTGAGCAACAGCTTTCGCACGTCCTACTTCTCCCAATTTCTGCTTCTGTACCTCGAATTCAAATTCAATCCACGTATCTCCAACGCTCATTCTCACTGTGGTTCCTTTAAAGTACACCTTGTAGTACGGTGACGCTGCCATGTAATCAAACCGAGAATCACTGCTTGCATGGATCTCCAGCGGTTGATACATTGGTGTCTCAGTATGCCCGTAGTACTCTTCAGTGCCTGAAACTGCATCGTTCAAAGCAAAATGTCGCAGCCTGTCAAATGATTGATCTAGCATCAATTGTTCGTCTGTCATTCCTTCTAAATAGTCCAGCGTGGCTGCCAGACTATCAACATTAAACATGAGGCCCATAAACATTAAGGCCACAATCAATCCGGCATAAGCTAGTCTCATCTCATCTTCCTCCTTTTATACTTTCTTTCAGTCTCATCTTATCATCCTCTTTTCTCTTATACTTCTGTATCTCACCTCACTATTGGTTTTCCGTATCTTTCGCTCTTGACCCCTTCCGTGCCGATAGTAGTTTTCAGTCCTTCTCTATGGATTCTCGATGCAACTCTATACCTCGGATCGAATGCCTATTCTCTCAATATATACTCTGTCACAGCAAAGCTTCAAAGTTCAGTGACCTCGTAATGTTAACATCTCTCTCAGCAACGATGTATCCATGTTGTACGATAAATTCACCGACTCAAATACACTGTAAACAGAAAATGAACTCTTATCTACAGATTTATGATTTTTGACATCTCCCAAGTTCTGTTCTGTTAATCCACATGCAGTCCGCGCATTCTGAACACTCATCTTCACTGTCGTCCCTTTGAAGTGACTCTTGTAGTACGGTGACGCTGCCATGTAGCTAAAGGGGTCAGATTGAGGATCATCACTTGAATGAGGTTCTGATGGTTGGTGCTTAGGTATCAAGCCCATACACAGTGAGGACACGGCTGGACCTCTGTACAGCACTTTCATCCCATCGTTTCTCATTCAATCATCTCCTCTAGTGCTCCCTCCTTTTTTATGATTATATAAACGTAGCGCGGGCTTTTATGACAAATTCCTCCATAACCAACATAATGAGGAATTTACCCATTTCCTAAAGTCAACGCAAGTTTCTGGAGAACGTTCATTCTATTTTTTATTTCCATTCCACTAGTACAGTTTTCTATTCCTTTTTTAGATTTCCATAAAATTTCTACATTGCTCTGCCAGAATGAAAGTGAAATATCCTCTCTCCATTGTTATATTTTACTTGACCACACACTATTTAACCCCATTGGACATCTCCTGTTTGCCATGAGAGGTTCAATCTCTGGGTGGTTCTCCCCACTTGTTACACGTGTAACTACAAAATTACTTGAGAACCTTCCATGAAAAACCTCGTCAGAAAGACATCTTGAAGTCTACCCATGCCAACCACCAATCTATTCTATTTGTGGTTAATCCTCAGGCTTAAAGACCAGATCTGCTATATCACTCCCCTTTTCACAAATGATCTGGATATTTTCCACAATGTTCCCCAGCAATACTGCCTTTTCAGCTTTTAAAACCTTTTCATCTAATTCTTCCTTTTTTTCTTTTACCTCCTTTTGTTTCTCGATAACTTTGTTAGCACGAGATCTATCCGCTTCTAAAAATGCTTTAAAAGCAGTCTGGTGCATGAAATAGGCGAGTTTGCTAAATTTCACCAGATCTTCTGCAATATCTCCGGCAATAGAATCAATGTCCAGCAAATTTCGTGAAGCTACCTCTGCTGAATCTGCAATCTCTTCCACATTCTTGGCAACAATCCTGAAATCCAGACATTCCAGCGGGGACACACCCACTTTTTCTGCAAATCCTGTATTCTGAAGTGCTGATCTCAACTGACGCACAATCAAAAAATAGAGTTTATCCACCTCAGAATCCCGAGCAATGATATCATTCGCCAAGGTAAATACCCCTGTGGACACAACCTCAGTCAAATCCTTGTGCATGCTGGATGCCAGAAAATATTCTCTTTTCAACGCTTTTTCAGTGGTGAGCTCTGAAGGATTTAACAAGTCCTGGACAAATACTGCATTCTCTCTTTCATCAATGATCTCGTATCCCAACAACGTATCCACTGTCTCCCGAATCTGCGACCGAATCTCATTGGTTAAGTTCCCCGTGATCTTTATAGATGTGTACCCGTAGGTGTAGGATGTCATAATCTTTCTGGATACGAATTCATCTGCCGTAATCTCTGCCTGTTTTTCCTTTTTTTCTTCAAATTTTGGGGTAATGAATAACCCATTTTCCTGTTCAAACAAGGCGAAGCTGTCTCCTTTCTCTAAAGAGTATTTTTCTATCCACTTCTTGGGGAGCGATAAAATGTATGTGCCGCCTCCAGTACACTGTAACTTGCGGATTTCCATGTACTAGATTAGAGTCTAGCCATAAAAGTATTACCAATAGAAGGGCTCTCCACTATTGGGATTCTCATTTTTGTTACACGTGTAACAGATTATTGCTGTTTATTAATTTTTTATAAGATTTTTGATATAAAGAAACTTGAAGGTTGGCATCAATAATTCTTGATGTTCAAGGTAACTGCAGCAAAAGAAGGTAAGAAGTAATTCCCTCCAAGCTGCCATTAGAATTGCAGAACACGTTACTTTTCTCGCAGCTTTCCCATGATGCTCATCAAGGTCGTCAAAGAAGAACGTTCCATTTCGTCCAGTTTCATCTCGATGAACCGGGCAGTAGTCTCTAACTCGGGTATTAACACGTACTCTAACGCATTCACTCGCCGTCTAGTTTTTTCAATCTCTAATGCCAGCAATTCTAATGATTTTTCCATTTCAGCCAGCCGAATCAATTTGGGCATTAAAGCTGAAAGCGCTTCCAGCGATTGATCCAACGCAGAAGGTATTTCATACAACCCGTATGAGATGAACCCATCTCCTTGTTGTTCTACTTCAATTTTGGGGACCTGCACACTCATGATTAAAGAGGTGGAGATGTCCACCTTTAATGTAGTCTTGGGGAGCATTAACGCTTCTTCCAGCATTTCAGGGCTCATTAACGCTCGTGCTGCCATAAAGTTCTGGTACACAGTAACGATCTCTCTTTCAATTTCCTCACGCAATTCCCTGTTCTTATGTATTAAAGAGAGGAACTGCTTCATAAGTTCATCTCTCTTGTCTTTCAACAGTTTGTGTCCTCTCTTTGCGAGTTTGACTCTTTTCCGTAACTTTAGTAACTCCATCCGGGTTGCATTAACTTTCGCCATGGGTAAGCTCCTTCTTTCTGGGTCTCAAAAACTCTTCAATGTATTCAGGTCTGATACGTTTTAACTCAGCTTCAGGCAGCATGGCCATTAAATCCCATCCAATGTCCAGCGTTTGCTCAATTGTTCTGTTCTCGTGGTCTCCCTGGGCTACGAACTTCCTTTCGAACTCGTCTGCGAACTTCAAGAATTTCTTGTCGATATCTGTTAAAGCGGCCTCACCGAGGATGACTGCTAACTCTCTGGCTTCCTTTCCTCTGGCATAAGCGGCGTACAGCTGGTTCAAAACATCTGGGTGGTCCTTCCGTGTTCTTACTTCGTCTGTTTTCTTGTCCACACCAATACCTAAATCCTTTAGTCTGGACAGTGAGGGAAGTACATCAATGGGAGGGTAGATGCCCTTTCGGTGTAGTTCTCTACTCAAGAAGATCTGTCCTTCAGTGATATACCCCGTTAAATCCGGGATGGGGTGGGTAATATCGTCTTCGGGCATTGACAAAATGGGAAATGAGGTGATAGATCCTTTTTTACCCTTTATTCTGCCTGCTCTCTCATAGATAGTGGCTAAATCAGTGTACATATAACCAGGGTAACCTCTCCTGCCGGGAACTTCCATTCGGGCAGCAGATATTTCTCGCAAAGCTTCACAGTAGTTGGTCATGTCGGTGAGAATAACTAAAACGTGCATTCCCAGCTCGAAGGCTAAATACTCAGCAGCTGTTAATGCCATTCGTGGGGTGGATATTCTCTCTACTGCAGGATCATCTGCCAGATTAATGAATACGACAGATCGTTCTATAGCTCCTGTCTTCCTGAAATCTGATATGAAGTAGTTCGCCTCCTCGAAGGTGACACCCATGGCGGCGAACACTACGGCAAACTCCTCTTCTGCAGTTAACACTCTGGATTGACGTGCAATTTGAGCTGCAATCACTGCATGAGGCAGTCCAGACCCAGAAAAGATGGGGAGTTTCTGACCTCTCACTAATGAGTTCATGCCGTCAATAGCAGATATACCTGTCTGGATGAAGTCAATAGGATAGCTTCTCGCATACGGATTGATAGGACTTCCTGAAATGTCTAACCGCTCCTCAGGGATGATGCGAGGACCGCGATCGATGGGTTCGCCAAGTCCTGAAAAGACCCGTCCCAGCATATCCTGAGATACAGCTAATTCGATACCTTTTCCTAGAAATCTCACCTTACAATGGTGGACATCTAGTTCTGAGGAACCTTCAAATATCTGGACCAACGCTTTTCCTACTTCTACCTCTAAGACTCTGCCTCTCCTTTTTTCTCCTGAGGGAAGTTCAATCTCTACCAGTTCTCCATATTTTACGCCCTCTATCTTTTCTACCACCATCAAGGGCCCTGCTATCTCAGAAATTGTTCTGTATTCCTTGGTCATTCAATCCCCTCCCTTCATGGTTGAAATCTTGGTATTGATACGCTCTCTCAAGTCCTTTAGAGCAGCAGGAAATTCACTTTCGGGGACAAACTTGAGCTTGGCTATTTCTTCCCGTTCTTTCAACTCCAGTATTCCCTTGAAGGGTACTCCTCTCTCTATGGCATCTGCAGCCCAGTGGTGCAGATCAAGGATCAACTCCATCATGGCAAACTGTTTTTGAGAAGAGGTGTAGGTATCTATGTCGTGGTATGCGTTCTGGTGCAGAAAGTCTTCTCGTAACGATTTTGCAGTCTCCAGTAGTAAACGGTCTCTGGTAGATAAGGCTTCGACACCCACTAACCGAACAATTTCTTCTAATTCTGCCTCCTCCTGGAGTATTCGCATGGCTTCATCTCGGTAGCTCCTCCATTTCTCTGAGACTTGTTGGGTCCACCAGTCTTTTACATCATCCAAGTACAGCGAATAGCTCTGCAACCAGTCAATAGCGGGAAAGTGTCTGGCAAAGGCTAACCTAGCATCTAACCCCCAGAACGCTTTGGTAATTCTGAGGGTGGCCTGAGTCACAGGTTCTGAGAAGTCGCCACCAGGGGGTGAGACTGCGCCAATCACAGATAGGGAGCCTTCTCTGTGTTCAGATCCTAATGTCACGACTTTTCCTGCTCTCTCATAGAATTCTGCTAATCGGGAAGCCAAGTACGCGGGGTATCCTTCTTCTCCAGGCATTTCTTCTAACCTTCCAGAGATTTCTCGCAAAGCTTCTGCCCACCGTGAGGTGGAATCTGCCATCAATGCGACATCATACCCCATGTCCCTGAAGTATTCTGCCAAGGTGATCCCTGTATAAATTGAGGCTTCTCTGGCTGCCACCGGCATGTCCGAGGTATTGGCCACCAAAATTGTTCGCTTCATCAGCGGTTCTCCACTCTTGGGGTCCTGTAACTCCGGGAATTCTCTCAACACTTCTGCCATCTCGTTGCCTCGCTCTCCACATCCCACGAAGAATATGATATCTGCTTCTGCCCATTTAGCCAATTGGTGCTGGGTCACTGTCTTTCCAGATCCGAATGGTCCTGGACAGCACGCAGTCCCTCCCTTGGCCATAGGGAAAAACGTGTCAATGATCCGCTGTCCTGTCACCAACGGACTGGAAGGGGGCAGCTTGTCCTTGTACGGCCTTCCCTTACGGACTGGCCACTTCTGGAGCATCATAATGTCTGTCTCATTGACGGTGGCAATTGTCTCTTCCACAGTAAAAGTTCCTGAAAAGATTTCTTTGAGTTCCCCTTCTACTCCTACAGGGACCATGACCCTGTGCTTCACCAGAGGTCCTTCCTGGACAACACCCAGAAAGTCTCCTGCCACCACTTTCTGTCCCTTCTTCGCAGTGGGCTGAAACTCCCACTGGCTTTTCCTGTCTATACCTGGTTGTTCAATTCCTCTCCTAATGTGGGGTCCAATTCTATCCCGGATTACATCCAAGGGTCTCTGTATACCATCGTAAATAGATTCAATCATGCCCGGGCCCAGTTCCACGCTTAGAGCCTTTCCCGTGGATTCTACCGGATCTCCCGGACCCAGTCCCGCAGTTTCTTCATACACCTGGATGATGGCTTTGTCACCTCTCAGCTCGATAATTTCTCCGATCAGACGCTCTTCAGCTACCCTGCACACATCGTACATTCGGGCATCTTCCATCTGATCTGCCACCACCACAGGTCCTGAAACCTTGATAATCGTACCCATGTCTATTCCTCCTTAAATAGGATATCCGCACCAACTGCTCGTTCTGTGATGCGTTTCATTTTCTGTTTTCCCAGACCTACAGTACCTTCAAAGGACGGGATCTCAATAATAATTGGTAACGTCTGGGTAGCATACTCAGTGATTAAATCGGTAACAGTTTGGGCCAGATCTTCTGTAATAAAGATGATCTTATATTTTTCAGATGCTTCCCTTAACACCTCTTGTGTTTTCCCTGGTTCAGCATGGAGTGCCTGCATTCCCATACTCCTGAACGCTAACCCAGTTTCTCTATCTGCAATCACTGCTACATCGCCCTCAACATCAGACATATGGATCACTCATCCTCTTCTCAATGTCAACACCCTTTAGCTTTCCTATGAGTATCAATCGAATTTGTTTAACTTCTCTCTCTTTTGCCAGAATATACCCAATGAGCGGCTCGATTCCTAAGGTGACCATTTTTGCTTTCTTTAAATACTCGATGAGAAAGTCCTCAGTGAGCTTCTCGTATAACGTTAATGAGCCAGTCTCCTCGTATCCTTTTAACCCTTCTTCCACCACGGAATTGTACTTTCTGGTCTGGACTGCATTGATTACTGTCTCCACTGGTTCGCCCTCAAAACTGAGAAATGTTTTCACGTCGATGGTGCCACCATCCAGGTATGCCTTTGCAAAGTCTACCTTGAATTTCTGGCATCTCACAAAGTTGCGAATGTTCTCCAGGTCAATCTTCAGCTTGAAAAATTCTCTTAAAAATGAAGATTCTTTAGAGTGTTCCAGAAGGGTGCGAGTGTACTCTGAATCCATGACAAAATCAATTGTTTGCGCATCGCCCGTTTCCTCGTACATCAACCGCGCCGCTTCAACAGCGTGCGCCAGGGGGGCGGGCAAATCCTTCAATCGTTCTTTGAGAGCCTTTTTCAGTTTCTCGATGTCCACAATCCCCAGGGGAACCAGGTATGCAGGTTCTCTTGAAGCAGTTTCTGCCTTTAAGAGAACTTTTGCATTGTGGAAATCGTACTTCAGCTGGATCAGATCAGTGATCTCTCTTTTGGGGGACGTGTGTTGAGCTAAATCGTACACCTTTCTCAGCTCTTCCTGCAGCACGTTCTCTATAGTTGGAATGTCTGCACCCTCTAAATCTGCATAAGACGTTTCTGACAGAATCTTTACCGCTTCTGCCGCTGTGGATGCCTCTGCCATTCTCTTGAACTGGGTTTTATCTATGAGGGCTGCTTCTAACGCTTTTACTCTTCCAAATGAATAGGCATACTTGGAGCCAATGACCAACACATCACCCCTCAAACAGCGTACGGGCCACGTCCGCCTCCATTTCGTCCCTGAGTGCTCTTATTCTTTCCTCAAAACTTTCGTTGATCTCCATATCTGGTGTTCGCAGTATGAAGCCTCCTGCAATATCCCTGGTTTCCTTGGACAAGGTTATGTCTCCCTTGATTTTCTCGTTGATCTTCTTGAGAAAGCCATCTCCCAGCCTTTTCTGGTCTCTTGGTGACAAAATTAACTCTTCTCCTCCTTTAACTACCTCCAAAAGTAATGTCTCCAGTATAGTACTGTAGTCTGGATGGTTTGCCAACGTGTCCAGTGCTTTCTCAAAGGTTTTTTCTATTGCTTTTTGTTTTTCTGTTAACTGCAACTTCCGTGCTTCAAGCCGCTCCATGGTCAACAGTGTGTGGCGTTCTTCTTCACCCTCTTGATTGGCCTTCAAGACGATGGCTTCCTTTCGCTTTTCTGCAGTTCTTTTCCCTTCTTTTCTGATCTCTTCCGCCTTTTTCCTGGCTTCCGCTAGTATCTCTTCTTTCTGTTGGGCTGCATCCTTTAAAATTCTCTCCTTGATATCCTTAACTCCCATTGTCATCATCTCACAGGGGGATTCCCAGCAAGAGGAGAATCGTTGCCAGTAATCCAAGGATAGCGTACGTTTCCACCATGGCTGCCAAAATCACTGCTTTACCCATGGTTTCAGGCCTCTTGGCAACAGCGCCACAGCCCGATGCAGACACCTTACCCTGGTATATACCCGAGAAGAGACCTGCAATAGCAATGGGCAAACACGCATTACAAATCTGCCAGCCCTGGTCTATGGTCAGAGGGATAGGGTTCCCGCCCAACATTCCTGTCATGTTCAGAACGAAGAACGCGCCAATGAACCCATAAATACCCTGGGTACCAGGCAGAGCCTGCAACACAAGCAGTTTCCCGAACTTGGTGGGATCCTCAGTAGTGACACCAGCTGCGGCCTGACCTGCTATTCCAACACCTAGACTTGAACCTGTGCCTGCAAGACCTGCAGACAGAGCAGCTCCAAGTATCGCAAGTACTAATCCTGACGTTATTTCCATTTTCTAGCCTCCTTTACCTTTGTGCTCTCTTACCTTTATGTATTTGGAATCAAACTGAAAAGGTCTGAAGTCTTCTCCACCCCCTTCCAAGAACTTGGTGAAGAATTCCACGTATTGAAGCCTCCCGGGGTGAATGAACGCCCCCAGTGCATTAATGATCAAGTTGAACAAGTGGAGAACTGGAAAGAGAATGATAGCTATGATCAATCCAATATAGGGGAGCCCTGCTATCATTGAAAGGATATTATTAAATACAATAGCAATAGCTCCTGTAGCCAGCCCCAGTGCAAGAACCCTGGAGTAAGACAGAACATCTCCTAGATACCCGAAGATACTGTAAATGCTCAGCAATCCAACGAATAACTTCTTGAATAAGCTCGCAACGATGTTTCCAGCCTTCTGGTGCCTGCCCTGTGTCAAAACGAGACCAACTAAACATGCTATGACCACGTATTGAATTGCAGTATATGCAGGAATATCAACTTCAAACATGGTCTTTAGCACCATCAAGGTACCAAAAGGAATCAGAAGGAGCCAGAACCCCTGATCAAACACTGCATCCAAGTAGTACCCATCTCTTATGGTCATGTACATCTTGATCAAAATGCCAAACCACACATGCACAATTCCCATGAGAAGAACAATCGCCAGCATACCCAAAGGATTTTCAATAGGGTTGATCAGCGTCAATTTCTGTCTCACCGTTTCTAAAACCGCAAGCTGACCAGGTGCGTACTCTGTCAAATTGCCAAACCATCCTCCCAGTAAAAATCCACACACTACGGTCACACCCCCGGCAATAATCAGCAGCTTAAAAAGAAGGTCCCCATCGGGACCCATTTTGATCTTTTTCAAAGCAAAAAGTGATAACACAATCAATAAAACTCCCGTAGAACACGTCTGAGAGGCATAATCCGAAGAAAACAATGAAGAAAGGTGCAAGCGACAAGGTAGGATCGATCTCACGGTAATGGGGGAGACCATAAATTCGAGTCACCAGTTCAAAGGGACGTATAACTCTCCCTGTATTGCGCAGTTCCACAGGAACATCCTCGTCTTCTGCAGGTTCTTCTATCAGAATTTCCACTTCTCTAATGTGGGACAACCCATCACGGAGAGCAGATTCATCTTTCCGGGGGACCCAGCCCTCCACCACAAAGGCCCTGTCTGTGCGAACAAAGTTCTCTTTCACCTCTTTTTTAGCCTTCATATTGGTGAGGTGGTCGTGCATGATCATCAGCGGCAGCAGTTCTCTCAAGAGTTCTGTGCACTTTTCCTCCACCTTTTCCCGCTTTTTCCTGGTTTCTTCAATAGAATTCATAAGATGTTCCAATTGGTTCACCACATATCCTGTTAACCCGTCAAAAGAAACTGGGGAAAACTCAACAGATCGCAACCGCTTAAAGATCTCTTCTGATTCTGATTTCAGATAGATTGCTGCAACAAATTTTTCTTTATCTGTTTCAGTTACGGTGATGAAATGCGTACAGGGGTAATCATCTGCAATCGTGTGGAGGAGTTCACCATTTTCTACAGGAAGAGCTCCCAGCGTTGTCACCGTATGGGGTGTCTCTAATTCTTCTAAAGGAATTTCCAGCGATTCCCAGGGGAGTAGCTCTTCATACAGGGTATAAAGGTGAGCTTCCTCATTTTTGAGATGAGTCAGTTCTGCATCCAGTTCTCTGCATTTATCTATTAAGTTAAAATCAAAATCCTTGATAGCATTCTCGTACTCTTGTTCATTCACCAGAAATTTAGGGCTAAAAAAGCTTTCAATAAGATTTTGAGTGGTGGTTTCAAATTTTGATACAAAATCTATGGCATATCGTACCCCTGCAATCTGGTGGTCGAACTCGGACGTTCCTGGCGCTTCTTCTTCTCTCAAAATTTTTGCCCAGCTGGGAGTCTCAAG
>JGI2171J19970_10001159_pt1 | contig 14560 bp, 13 predicted proteins | sample DeeMarSWOR324_28_FD_19970 | JGI IMG/M metagenome (IMG submission 19970) | reverse complement strand
AAAAAGGATTCAGCTTCACGAATATTCTTTTCCAGAAACGCGAGAGCTTCATCTGTGGATCGTTCAGGAACGCCGCTAATCAAGGATCTCACTCTGTCCCTCACCACAGTTCTGGAGCCTTCCTCCTGCAAAATCTGCATTTCATTTTGTTTTACCACTGTGGAGTTCTCAAAGAGGGTTTTATCAGCGAATCCCAAATGTTCTTCCAGCATATCCTGAATTTCTTGAGAATCTTCCAGTATCAATCCATCTCCCCCCAAAAGGTCTTTTACCACAGGGTGTAAGACACGGGTGATGGTAAAGGTGTGAGAATCTATCTTGTAGACTAAATTAATTTCAGAGTGGGAAGCATTCCACTGGATCAAAGAGGTTATTTCCTTTTCAGTGGGTTTCAAAACAGATGCGATCAAACTGTCCAAGATAGTGGATTTACCTGATTCATTGGGACCGTATACAATGTTTAACCCTTCTGTAAAATCTATTTTCTTCTGTGAGAAATGGCGGATTCCTTTCATTTCAAGCGCGCAGAACTTCATTGTCTCCTTCCCTCCAGAGCTTGCAGCCCTCGTTCTAACGCTTTCTCAAGAATCCTTTTTTGCTCTTCATCCTCTTCTGCTGCGATGACTTCTTCCATTTTCTTTTGGAAGGCCTCAATAACTGAAAGAGTCCCTTTTCGTGACGCCACCTGTTCACCTCCTGCTTTTCTTTAAGTAGGAAGATATAAATGTTTCTGTAATACTTACGTGGGAGCGCCGTGCAGTGTGGTAGGTTGAAAAGACAGGGAGTTCATTTCTCTGTACTTTGTCAATTGTTACACGTGTAACAAAGTGAGACACCTGCCGAATTCAAGAATGAAACGTTCATTCAAAATCTTCCATAGTAATTACCCTTCCCACGCCAATACGTATGAAATTCTGATTGTATTCCAGTTAAAATAACGTTCGCGCCGTATCTCCTAGACAGTGGCAGGGAACAATGTATAAGGCTCCCATTTCTCTGGATGTGTAGATGATTTCTTCTATTTCAGAGCTATCTGTATTTACCAAGTGAAATCCGCCCATGACAATATTCCAGGTATGCTGCAAGCAGTGTCACCTGTATATCAAGTCTGCATTTAAGCCTCAGCTTTCATCCTTCATCCAACTGATATCTCTTTGTCAATATTTGAACCACTACTATATCAGTTATTTGCTGCCAGGTTCGTAGCTGCAGCAAGTTGTAAATGAATACATGAGGAGACAGAAAAACGCTAAGAAAAGAACATATGGAACACAGCGTAAGCTCCTAACAGTATGGTTGCAATCCCTATTGCCCTATTGTGGTTTTTCACTTCAATGTTCTTCACAACGTACGCTGACAGTGGGACAGATAAAAGCGCTCCAAAAGTGAGGAAAACAAGAAGCCCGATGTTGAACACAACGCCTCCCAGAAGGTACGCTATTATGGCAAGGACAGAAATCATTGATTCTGAAAGTGCTGTTATTGCAACGCTCTTCTTCGAGTCAACACCGGATATTATCTGCCCCGCGGTTGCCAAAGGACCGTATCCTCCACCTGTTATGGTCTTGTTGAAAGCAGCAAGCAATCCCACGAGAGAAATCTTCTTCCAGGAAAAGCTTGTTTTTATCTTGCTCCTCAGAAGAGTCAATGCGCCCATGGATAATACCACTGCTCCAATGTACAGTTTTACTGTGTGTGGGGGCAGTGAGAGCGCCAACCCTATGGACAGCGCGACACCTATTATACCGAGTCCTGCAAGAAAGAAGGTTATCTTTAAATTGGGGGCGTCTTTCCAGTCAAAGTCAATATTGCCTGCGATATGGTGGGCAAGGGATATGAACAGCCCGTTGATAGTCCCTGATAAGAGTATGGCGGGGACTGCTTCCAGTGGTTCAAAGCCTAAGGAAATGAGGATTGCAGTTAATACTGTGCCGTACCCCATTCCCATGGTGTTGTCCATGAACGCAAGTACGAATGCAACCAATACTATGATCAAGAAAGGTTCGGTCATGTTATCCTCTTTTTACTGCTCCAATACAAGTGGAGTTTAAAAGATTTTCCCTTCAGCTACCTTTCTCGCCGTGTGGCCGCCTATAACAGACTCCGATTCAGTACTACTGGTGTTCTCTTTATTTCTTCAATGTTAGATTTCGGCTCACTTGCTAAACCTCTTTAAATGTTACTGTACAAGGTTCTCGTTCCATCCGTGGTTCTGGGTAGATGCAGTGCTCTCGTAGAGTAACTATATCCAGCCATATCTCTCGTTTTAGTATCAATGAATAGTTTTCATTTTCATTTTACCACGATAACAGCTATAAAATGCAAAAATTTCTGCTATCTTCCTTATTTTGTAAATGAAAGGCCTTAAGAGCCTCTTGTAATTAAGAATCGGGATTGTCTCGTCTTTGGAGATGAAGAAAATTCATCCTTCTTGACTATCATCTCTTCAATTAGTGCGATAAAATACAATAAATTGTTACACGTGTAACAAAAGAGACGATCACCCGACAATTCACAACCCCCCTCAAAAAATCATGTATGCTGGGTGAAAATAGAGTGAAGGTACACGAGGAGAGCCACAAACCATTTCTCAAAATACCCGCAGTCAGACGAATTGTTGACCTCCTATACCTTACAAGAACAGGATTCAATCCAGTCAATGGTGTACTCTTCCACTGCAGAGATTCTGTGGTTACTGACATGCTGCTCTTTGAGGGTAGCAGTAGTAATTCATGGATGCGAGTCGACAAAAAAGATATACTTACAGGGTTTTTCATCCCTAACTTTAAGGTTCGAAAGAATTCATTTTCAGGGATTTTTCAAAATATTTAACAGGTATTGACAAGTCTCTTTTGTGAAATCAAATAAAAGAAAGATTGCAGCAATGGCCAGCCTTTCCTGTGTTCTTGATGATTTCATCTTCTACGGGGGTTGAGTAATTCGATCTCTTCTTTTTGACTGACCAAATCTTCTTTTAAAAAGGTTATCTTCTCAATTTCCCTTCTAATTTTTCTTTTCTTATCCAGGATATCATCCAATTCATTCTTGAAAGAGTTAAGGGTTTCCAGTTCTTCTTCAATTTCTTTCTTGTCTCCTTCACATTTGCCAATTCTTTCCTCAATTCTTTCAATTTTACCTAGAAACTTTTCTCTGTTTGCAAGCTCGTCATATCCGCCTAACAAAGATTTATCTTCTCTACTTTTTTCTTCAATTTCTTCCCTTTTCTTTTCACATATTTCAATTTTCTCTTCGATCATTTTAATGATATCTTCCCACTCTTCTTTCTCTACGAGTGCTTCCCATTGATTTTTCAATGGTTTGAGGGTTTCGAATTTTTCTTCAGTTTTTGTCTTCTCCTTTTCAAGGTTTTTGATCTTTTCCTCAACTTTCGTAATAATCTCTCTATACTTTTTCTTCTCTTCTTCCAGAGATACTACTGTACTCTGGGAGGCTCTCTCTTTAGATCTATTCATTGAATTCCCTCTTTGAAACTTGTAGCGGTGACATGATCTCTACTCCAAATTCATCGAACCTTCTCTTCAGATTCTTCATTACATAATGGTTGATCTTCAGCAGTTGAGAAGGATGGTTAGTGCACACACAAAATTCATAATTGACAGTGTAATTGTCAAGGTTCCTAATCAAGACAAAGGGAGTGTACTTTTTCCAATTCTCTTGTTGGATTTTCAGTTCTTTAATCCTCTTTTCCAGGACATTTCTCTTTTCCTCTAATTCATGCCTTTCTTCTTGATCTGCACTTCTCATCTTGTTTTCTATCTTTTCTTTATCCTTCTCTAATTCCTCAATTTTTTTACTTAAATCATCTAACCCTCTAATGCACTCCATACCTTTCTTAATTCTCTCATTCTCAAAATCATTCTCAAAATCATCGGCCGTATCCCTTATTGCCAAGAAGAATAGACTATTTATAATTCCAATTGGAATCCTATAAGAAAGTGTTGTTTCAAACCGAGCAATATACGGTCTCTCGCCTTTAATTTTTTGTTTACCCAGTTTCTTCATAGTTTTTGTGGACAGCATTATATTAGGAATGTACACTTTTTCATTTTTAGGAGTCCTGATGCAGGTGTAAAAAAATCCCAGTTTTTTAATTTTTCCCATGTGGGTTTCAAATTCTACCACATCGCCAACGTTAATATTTTCTGTAATTCTTAGCACTACTGAGACAATAATACTCACAATAATAAAAGTTGCTATAGCTCCGAGAATAAAGGGCAAAAATCTACCAATTGCATCTATTAGAGTCATAAGTTTCCCAAATAGAGGAAATGCAAAAAAAATCCAGATAAGAATAAGTATTCCATATGATACTGCGCTCCATGGAAGAATTTTCTCAACTTCTTGTTTAAACGTTTCCACGTAGTGTTGAGCTCTTTTGATTCCTATTTTTCTCTTTATCTTTCTTGGCAGTCTTCGTGACACTGAAGCAACTATTCTCTTTCTGACTGAAAGAAAATCAAAGAGTATAACTGAAAGGAAAACAAAAACTATAACTCTAATGAGAGTGGAAAAATGAACTCCAATATAGTCAAAGAGAGCATGCGTAGTGAATTCCAGAGTTACAATTCCAAAAATTTCAATTGTGTATTTCACTTTTGTTATCGTTTTTTCCTCAGAAGGGAGGTTGATATGTCCTTCTTCTGGGTAAATCCTTATTTTTCTTTCCAATTCATTTTTATCTTCTACCCAATTTGAATAGTATTTTTTCCCAGAGAAATCTTCCATGACGGCTCTGTACTGCTGGATTGTGAAGAGCTCTCTTTCTATTGTAATTCCTGTTTTAAACAAGAAAGCGAGGACAACAACAACTAAAAGCAGTACAATCAGCATCTTAGCTTTTCTTCGTAATTTTTTTGGTAACCACTTTCCCATCGCAGTGAACTGCCCGAGACGCCTTATAAGTCTTTCTATTACACCACTTGATTGAATAATTCTATACACAAGTAACCTAATTATGATCTAAAAGGAAATTCATTTCTATTATCCATGTGCTCAGGCTGCCATTGGGTTCTATCCCTTAACTTATCCAAGGCCACATTGATTGGATTTTTGATATCAAAATAGCACATAATGAGCAAGAATGGCAAGAGAATGTTACACGTGTAACAACCTGCTGAAGACGTGACAGCCCCAAACCATGCAAAATCCTTTATGGTTGTATGTCACACATACGTGGTACATGGAAGTTTTTCAAGCGCTTTCACAAGAGATTTTTCATAATGTGTATAGGCTCTAAACAAATTCTGCATATAGTAGTCGTATCCTTTAGGGAAGAAGTAGTGGGCAACTTCACATTGCGGCAGGACAAATTGACAAAAATGATCTCTTATAGTAGATGAATACTTATCTGTTTCACTTGCTACTTCTGTAAAGGGACGTCGAGCATTCTCTCGCATGAGTTCAAAAATTCTTGTGTCTAAATCGCTCCAGTCCAGTGCCCCTTCTGTCTCCCTGGGTAGCATTCCTTTTTTAAAATCCAAATTCAAAAGGGTTTTTACTGCATCTTCAAAAGAAAGGCACCATCCCTGTGGGATAGTAAAGATGGGGGTATACAGAACAGATTTTTCTACAATTTCAAGATCGTACCTTTTTAAGTCCAGGTTTTCATCACGCGAAGTAAGAAAGAAATCAGACAGACCAGAAATAAACAAGACATAGTTAATCCTTTTATCATGACGCAGCTCCATAAATGTAGATGCAATCTTACTCTTGCTTTTCTTTTTACAGAAATATGCAATTCTCTTCGGATATTCGAATGTCTTTAAAATGAGGTTTGGTTGCAGAGATATCTTTTGCTCATACATCTGGCTGAGATATTTTGAGACAGTTGCCCTTCTTTGTCCTCTCCCTGTACGACCCATCTGTTTTGCAATAGTACTGATGGGGATTCTCGTTTTTGAGACAATGCTCATGAAAATTTCATGGTATGTTCCTAATTTTGTGCGGTTTCTCATAGCATAAATATATATAGGATTTATAAAAACTTTTCAGTAAGGAAGATAGATCCTGTGAGAATAGCACATATAAGGAGGAACATCAATGTACCGGAAGAGTGGCATAGCTGTGGGATGGAGGCATCCGGGACAGAACAAAGAGGTATGGTTCATGAGAGACCACAATTCGAAGAATGATTTCAGAATGGGTGGTGTTCTAGGGTGACATGGATTTCTGCTTTTTTCAGTATTTATTTTGACCAGTTTTACAAGAGGTACGGAGGGGAACCTAATTCAGAGGCCAAAAAGGTTATGGTGTGGTGCGGATTTCTTATTCTTGCCTTCCAGCGTAGTCCTTCACCTCCCCCTCTTCGTACCTCTCCTGCTTGGTGTAGTAACTCAATGTATTCTTCAGGACTGCAGGTGTAAAGGTTACAGAAAATACACAGAGGTGAAGTAATGGAAGACAGGGTTGTCAAGGCATGATATGTATAGAATAAAGATAAATTCACCCAATGTTACATGTGTAACATCATCATCCTTCTGAGGTTTGACAGTCACTAGAAGACAGTCGAATATGGACTCATGTGATTAAAATGTACGTACATCACATACTATTTTCCCATTAATGCTGAATATATACTTTTTTGGATTTACTTTTTTCTCGACATACCATGTCGGACTTTAGTAATTCTGGAGGTAGTCATCAGCAAATGTATGATTACAAGAGAATCAAAAAGAAAGCAAATTTTTTGGTAATGCTTTAAGCTGTAGAATCTATCTTTTAAAAGAACAAAATGAAAATCTGTGTTAATTGTTGAAATTAGCAGACGAAAAAGTCTTAAACCTCTTAAAAAGAGTGACACTATGGAAGATAAACCCCGAAGGTGCGCTGTACAGGAAGCATTCACATTTGTACAAGATGGTGCAAACCTAACCTTTATATCAGAAATACATCTTCATGTATCTAGATCAATTATGGAGGGTTGACAATGGTTGAGCAAACCTTGCTGAAAGAATGGGACTTAGAAAGGTCTGTTGAAAAAATCAGAGAAAACAGATTCAGGTACACCTATGATCTAGGAGCCGTAGATTTTGTCTTCTTAAAAGATAAAAAATCTTTTTTCGAAATGCATAACGAGATCTGGTGTGAAAATAAAATTGAGTTTTTTCTTGCCATTTTTGAGAATGGAGAAATTTGCATCTGTGATTCTAAAACAAGACCAGATAAAGAATATCCAATGGAAGCAGTAATAGACTCCTTTACCTATAGGGAGAATACACCAAAAGCACGAAAATATTATCACCTTTTCAAAAGAGAGAACATTGAAACTGGTGAATGCATCACAGAAGTGCAGACCCTTTTCACAAAGAAGAAACCAAGAGTAACAGTTGATGAAGATTTGATGAAAACCATGGGACTCTGCAGGAACAAGATTGCTGCATTAGTAAAAAAGGATGAAAAAGGATTAGTTCAGAAATTAATAGATAGATGTTTATTTATCAGATTATTAGAGGATAGAACAGGAATTAATAATTTGAAAAGTGTTTTGAACTGTAAAAAGTTCGATGAGCTATTGGATTTATTCGATTTTTACAGTGAAACCTTTGGCAGCATATTTGAAAAAGGCGACATACCACGAAATATCAACAATGAGGTAATGAGGGAATTGCAGTACGTTTTTGGAGATTCAGACTTTCCAGATTGTTGTACAGTTTCGTACAGCTTTAAAGATATACCTGTGAGTGTGATCACTAGTATTTATGAAAAATTTTTATCCAAAGAGGAGAAAAGAACTTTCATTCCAGAAAATGTTGTTGAGTATACCGTTGACAAAATACTGGAGGATAGTCACGTTGTTAATAAAATCAATGAAGGAGAGATCAAAGTTTTGGATCTTGTTTGTGGATCAGGAGCTTTTCTTGTCACCTTTCTGGAAAAAATTATTAAAAAGAAAGAAAAAGATCGAAAATTATCATTGAAGGAAAAAGTCCACATTCTGGAGAATTGTCTCTATGGAATAGATGAGAGTCATGACGCCATAAGAGCAACTGCTTTGAGTCTTTATTTGAAGATTATTGAAGACGAAACCCCAGAAACTATTGAAAACCTTCTCACAGACAAGAATCTCTTTTTTGGATTAAAAACAAATTTGTTACATGGAAATCCATGCGATAACCTATTTTATGGAGAAAAATTTGATATAATAGGAGGTAACCTTTTACAGCATCGTCTATTTTCGGGAAAAGAAGGAATCAACAAACAGAATACACCTTATCACTCTCAACTTTTACTGTACATAGAAAAATGGATGGAAAAAGGAGCATTATCTGGAATAGTTACCCCTTTACCGTGGTTCACCCAGAGAAAGTTCGAGAAGTTCAGGAAAGATTTTATGGAGAAATATTCTTTGAAATCCTTTACAAATTTATCCCGCATGGGTATAACCCACAAAGGTGAACCTGCGTGTATTGTGTTTTTCACCAATATCCCTGGCACAATGATAACATTTTGCACGCCAGATCGATCGTATTTTTCAGAAGTAACAGGCATCATCACTGACGACAACACGTGTGAGGTACCAGCGATAACCTTGAAAGAAACCGATAACCTCTGGCATATCTATGCTCTCGGTTACCACGAATATGTAAGGGTACTCACATATCTTGATAGACATAAGTGTAATTACTTTAAAGATTTTCTCAAAGGAGATCAACTTCATCCTTGCGTGTGCAGAGAAGAAGTTACCAAGACGTATGAAGCTTCCTCAGAGGTCGCTGAAGACTACTCCACAGAGTTAGATAGTACCCACCCTTCCATTGGAAAAGAAAAGCAGGAATACACATATGAAGATACAGAGCCAGACTATACTGATTCACTTAAAAAGAAGTTAATCATACCAAAGACCTGGCCAATCAAAGCATTTATCGACTCTGCTGCACATGACACAAATTCATGGAGTTACACATTAAAGGACAATTATCCAGAAGAGTATCTCCTTTTATTTGAAACAGTACTAAATTCAAGGCTGGCTCACTTCTATCTTGAAGTGAAATACCGATTGGGTGAAGAAGACTACCCCGGCATACGGTTACAGCACATCAGCCACTTTCCAGTTCCAGATCTTGAATTTAACCATAATGTCGTTAATGACATTGTCAAAATTGTTAAATCATTGAAATCTCCTGATTCTTGCAGATCCCATTACAAGAAATTGCAGAATGATCTGGATGAACTGATTTTCATGTTGTACGATCTCATTTATTACGACAGAAAAGAAGTAGAACAGTACTACATAGAAAAAGAAAAAGATACTATTGTCAAAAAGGAAGATATTAAAAGATATTGTGAAGAATTCATTGATACATTTAACCCATTCATCAAAGAGGAATTTTTCTTAAACCCTGAATGGGGTATGTCGGAATTCTTTGGAACAATGGTGCGGTTCTCAGTTTCTGAAGAGGAAAATCCTCTTCAATACAATAAAGAACTAGAAAGGTTTTTTCACATCATAGAAATCCAAAAAATAGAATACGAGAAAAAAGATATTTTCAGAGAGAAAAAAATAAAATTTTACGATAACAATGAACTGTATATCTACAAGAGCAACAAAATGAAAGACTGGACTGAATTTAAGGCTATGAAAGATGCAAATGAAGAATTGCATGAGTATTTTCGGAAATTGGAGGAGGAATGAATGTTCAAAATGCCAACCTTTAGAAAAGATTCCACAGAGCAATTAATTTTCACATTCGTGTTGAAACCGCTGAATGAAGCATATACTATGGCAAAACGAAACAAAAAAATAGTTTACTACGATGAAAACACTATTACAGAAATAATTGTATGGCATTTAAAATATGATACATCCCTTTCGTATTCATACCGAAAAGGGAATATATACATTGAATTGCGGCCGAAAGAGCAGTATACCATTGATGACATATATGAACCTGATATCAAAATTACATTCGGGACCTTGCGGATGGAAATAGAATCAAAGAGGATATACGGAATGAGCAAGTGGTCAACATCAGATTACTTGAGCAAAGACAAGGGGATAGGCAGATTCTTGTGGGGTGTATATTCACACAATGAGAAGTATGGCGGAATGATCGGTTACATCCAAAAAGGTGATTTTCAAAAAATAATTAAAAAAATAAAGGCTGGATTAAAGAAAATAAATTGCAAAAAATGCGAAAATATAACAAAAATTGAAAATTGCATGTTATCCATTCATTACAGGGACAATAAGGAAGATATCAGAATTTATCATCTCTTTTTTTACTTTTCATGAAAGGATAGGTTATCCAACAATGGAATAATCTCATAAACTTACCGGTAATAAGTGTGAGGTATCATTCAACTTTGATATAGTTTTCTCACCCCATTTGTTTATCCTCAATCGGGTTATACTGCATGGGTCAATATCAAAGGACACTCGAGTGATGATATCCTCTGTGAACTCCAGCCACCAGTGAATCACAGACACGATAACCATTGAGTGTGCCACCAGTAACGTAATGTCGTGCTCAATCTGAATTGTATCCATAAATGTAACCACACGATCATGTAACATTCGCCAGCTTTCTGCCTCAGGGTAAGGAACCCAGTCCATGATGGGGTCTGTTATGGGAAATCTTATTTTTTCTGCTTCTTCTCTCGTCAAATGACGAGCAGTACCATTGTTGTGTTCTCTTAAATTCTCAACTAATACAGGTTCTCTAGAGAGTATTTTACCAATTATTTCAGCTGTTTGGGAAGCTCTTGAAAGGTCACTACTGTAGAACTGGAATGGTGAACCCTTCAAATATGATAATTTCTGACCAGTTAACCACGCTTGCTTTTTCCCTAGTTCGGTCAATGGTGTATCTGTCCATCCTCCCGTTAACCCAGTAACCATGTATTCTGACTGACCGTGTCTTACAAGGATTAATTCTTTCATGAAAACACCATTTTGTATGGGTTCTGATGGAGTGAGACTTAAAAGTGTTTCCAACTATCAGGGTTGTAATTGTCGTGTGATCGTCTCACAAGTGTTACACGTGTAACAATTTTCTGCCATTTATCACGCTAACCTTGATAGAATGATAACAAAATGATTAGAGCTCTTCATCCCCCGAAGTCTTGACAACTCCAATATCTGGAGGGTTATTCACCTATACCATTTTTACACAAAGACTGGCAAAAAGAACCAGTCAATTTAGGGAAGTTCTTGTGCAAAATACCTGTAAATAACGTAGGAAGGTATTCCCCATACTGCGAACCAATAAAATGCTGAAATCAAAACTGCCACAATAGTACCTCCCCCTATTTTGAAGGTAACAACGGCTTGAACCCAGTCAGGTCTCATAAACAGGAACTCTATAGCAAATCCCAGAATAAGAGAGAGTACACCCATTCTTACTGGAGTATATTCCTTTTTGAGGAGGATTACCATGCCAATGAGGCTTACCACAGCAAAGAGGATTACCATACCAACTAAAGAGTGTCGAATAAAGTAACCCAATCCGTATTCGGCTATAGTTCTGCGATGGTGTGGTGAGAATATCAACTCTAAAGGTATGACAACCAACAAAGTAATGGTAGTAAATACCAGGTACGTTTTCAATGTGGACTTCACGGGTACACGTTACACTACCAGTAATAAATCTTTTGGAAGAGTGGCAGAGCAGTAGAGGGGCTATCAATTTGAGTGCTGTATCTTGACTTCAACCTATTCTTGTTCACTGCTATTCGAATCAATGGCTTATCATGTTACATGTGTAACAAAAAACAACAGATCATCCACTGGCAGTCAATACCTCACAGATAGGTTTCGGGTAGTTGTGTGTTCTTTATTTCCTGGAGAACTCCATTTGAAACAGCTTTGTAGAGCTTGATCAAGTTCTCAATCTCGTAATCTTTGAAGGATAACAGCCATGTAGAGAATTATGGAAAAAGAAAAATAAGAAAGAAATTCTTTATTTGGGTAAATCCTTCTCCAGTTTTCCGCTGTCTCTGCTGTTTCATGGGGGCTTCAGTCAACACCGTCACCAAATAGAGCACCTTTATTCCAAGGGAGACCAGATGCATCATTATTTCGCCAGTAGTGCCTTATTCTTTCCCCTTCTCTGACTACCAATTCGAAGTTACCCTTTTGTCCAAAGTTGCCCTGGATCATTGCAGGAGTAGAGTCAACACCGTCACCAAATAGAGCACCTTTATTCCAAGGGAGACCAGATGCATCATTATTTCGCCAGTAGTGCCTCAATTTGTCCCCTTCTCTGACTACCAATTCGAAGTTACCCTTTTGTCCAAAGTTGCCCTGGATCATTGCAGGAGTAGAGTCAACACCGTCACCAAATAGAGCACCTTTATTCCAAGGAAGATTAGATGCATCATTATTTCGCCAGTAGTGCCTCAATTTGTCCCCTTCTCTGACTACCAATTCGAAGTTACCCTTTTGTCCAAAGTTGCCCTGAATGAGATACATTTATTTTCCTCCATTCATTTGATTACTCTCCTATCAAGCAAAGATGATTTTTGATATTTATAAAATTTGGGTTTGCATTTTTTGGTGCAAACCTGAAATCTCCCCAAATAGATCGTCTAAAAAGAGCAAATTGCATGAATAAGTATATTTCTTGAATAAATAGGGTTCTTAGATTAATTTTCAGGTTCATTCTTTTCCCAGGGTTCACCAGAGTGTTCTCCACCTGTTTTTGCTAAATAGTCATGAACAACCTAGGAGACCTTTTTTAATCTTTGGTTCATGAGTTTTCATCGGGCTGTACATTGTCAGCATTTTACAGGAAATCAAGAAGCAAGAAATCGAGCAGCAGGAGCAGCACATAAGATAGCCCAAAAATGACAACCTTAGACATCTCCCATCAGTGAGAATCTTCGTCACATGCAGGACCTGCAAAAACCAATTACTATCTCATTACTGAAAGATCTGCATCCTTTTCACGTGATAATCCAAAAAATCTTGAATAATTTTTACTCTGTGTTCAAGTTCCCTAACGATTTCCTCTAGATACCTGAAAAGAAGGACTACTAACTGCACAAAAACAAGAAAGAACGCTACAATAGCTATCACATGGGCAGGGGCCACATCCGGCAGTATACCCATGATAGCAACTCTTATGGTAAGTCAGTGGTTACTTCGCTTGTTACACGTGTAACAAATGAACTACCAATAATTGACATCTTTACATGCAAAAAAGTATATAAGAACGTATGAGAAGTGTGGCAGAGCATTCTCATTGAGCTGCAGAGAGTACAGGGCTCTGATGCGAATGTCTGATCCCATCCTATAGAAGGTGAGAAAAATGAAATTGCCTGAAGAAGATGCCACACTGTTTTACAGGCTCTACCACCCATTACTGTATTATGTAAACGCAAAATATGATTTAATAGATATGGAGACCCCAGAAGAGATAAAGGAAGCTTTTCTGGGAGAATTAGAAGACCTGAGAGATGAGTTATATGAACATCCCGAGATAATTCAGGAATTCATAGAGGAGAACCCTTTTGATTTTTCTCGTGATGAACTAGACATAGTAAGGGAATGGAACCATTTTGTGAAAGGAAAATTCATTATCTTTCGTTTTTTGAAGAAATATACCATTTTCTTGGATATAGAAGATCCGACAAAAGCGTATGGAGTTTTCGGATTATACAAAACGTTTAAAGAATTGGTAGGGCCTTTACCGGTGATAGTTGAAACAGTCCTTTTACCGTTCAAGGAAAAGATCGTCTATGATGGTATTGTGAACTTTTTTCGCATTCATATTGGCGGTGGGTACAGCCGTGGTCTCAATGATGATTACCAAAAGGCGAAGTTCAAGTTTGGCATTATTGAGTCACTCCCTTCTTCAGAGAAAGGAGAAAAAAGTGATGAGGAAACACTAAGATTCTACCTGAAAAGTGAGAGAAATCGGGACAGGTACTGGGAAGAAATCTGGGAGTTAATTGATAAAAATCCCAAATTGTTAACACTGTACCACCGGGAGATGGGCAAAGCACATGCAAGAACGTTGAGAAAGGAACTGCGCAAAATTGGGATAACCAAGGGGTGGTTTGCCATCCTTGAAGGGGTTTCTATTGCCAGTGGAGTAACCAAGGGTGAAGCTGAAAAAGGTGTAGAGAGCATTGTTCCTGAAGAAAAGTGGAAATTTGTGTACTACTTTCAATTGAAATAATGTAATGTAATGTCAGGTACGTATTGGCTGCTCACTTAATGTGGATTATCACTGTAATGTGAAGTAAATCTTTAAGAATAGTTGAAAGAATGAAGAGGTGATACTATGAAGCTTCCGAAAATAGATACTGACCGTTGATCTGGGCGTTAGAGGATAACAGCGGTATGGCTACGTATTACCTTGATATGGAAACAGGGGAAATTGTGAGTACGTTCGGTGATGGTCTGATTGAGTTAGAGCTTGAAGAAGAAGACCTTGAAAGTGAGAGGTTTTGGTATGTAGACCCTATTCGCCCCTGGGAAGCATACAATCTCATGGTGGAGTTCATAGAGACTGTTGAAGATCAAGAACTCAAAAGACGACTGTCCATTGCCATCAATGGGAGAGGAGCCTTCCGCATGTTTAAGGCCACCTTGTTG
>JGI2171J19970_10001157_pt1 | contig 14582 bp, 16 predicted proteins | sample DeeMarSWOR324_28_FD_19970 | JGI IMG/M metagenome (IMG submission 19970) | reverse complement strand
TAGGCGAAATCAACGTAGGCAACCTAAGCATCATCTTAGACGCCAACCCGTTCCACGAACTAACAGCCATCGAATCCGTCGTACGCAGCCACCAAGAACGCCTCCTAGTCCTACAAAAAGCCCGCGAAGCACTAAAATGGCTAGACCAACTCGGCGACACCGAAGGCCTGAAATACCTAGTGGTTGAAAACGAAGGAGTCCCAGAACGCATACTATTCAAGATCTCCTAAGTCTGCGACGCCACGAAAACATCCAGGCAGGAGCTAGAAAAACATGAATAACGACGTATACACTTTTGCTCTCAAAAGCACACTAGACGAAATCCAAGGCGCATGTCCAGACGTATCAAACACTTTCATTTTTAAGGACGGAAAAATCCTAGCCAAAAGCGAAACCACAGACGAAAAAACCGTAAACCGCGCCATAAATGCTTTTGACTCCATAACGGAAAGAGCAGACGCTATCGGCGGCGTGGAAGCCGTAACAATCCAAGGCGCTAACGGTCGAGTAAACATTGCCTGCATGAACGACTTTTATTTAACAACAGTCTTGTCAAAAAAGGCTGACGAAAAATACGTTAACACTTTAACTCGAGTATTAATTCCCACCGTAATCAAACTGGTGGAAAAGGTTCACCCTACCTCCGCAGACGATGAAACTCTCACCGTAGACCTTGAACCTGCAGAAGATGAGTCTGCTGAAGAAGACGCTGATAGCGCTGAAGACGAAGAGAACGAGCCAGTCGAAGACGAAATCGCAACAACCGAAGAGCAAGAAGCATCCGAAGAGGACGAAGAGGAAGAAACAGCCGAAGTTGACGATGAACCGCTACTTCCAGAACCCCCAGTGACCCAGTTCATAGTTGAAGACCTCGGCGGCTTGCTAGTCTCTTCCGATACAGTGCGCATCGACAAGTCAGTAATATCGGAGTGGAACGACCTCTACGGCGACAAAAAAATAAGCGAAGTTGACATAGAAACCCTAGATGGAATAACAACCCGCTGCAAATTCAAGCACATCAAAGACTCAAAACACAAAGGAAAAGGCATAATCCGGATGCCCGAAAAACTGCAGCTCACTTTAGAAACTAAGAAAGGCGACCTTGTCATGGTCAAGCCGGTGGTCGAGTAATCAGAGGGACAAACAATGGTTAAGAAAAAACGAAGCATACACGAAACCGCAACAACCGTAATTGTTGACGACGTAAACTCAAGTGAAGAAGACCAAGTCTTCACAGACCTAAGCAAAAACTTGGCAGAAATCCGCAAAGCCAAAGGCGTGGTAGGCTACATACTGCGCAACTCATCCTCCGCCACCATAGACCTCAAAGAACCAGAAAAGATAGTCGAATACGCCCTCTTATCATCCCAAGTGCTGGATTCCAGCCGAGAAATCTCGGATCTATTCGAACTAGGCGATGTTGAAAACATCCTCATCGAGGGCAAAGAAATCAAAGCACTCTGTATGGTCATAGGTGAAAACAAAATCAGCATATTCATGGAAACGAACGCAGATCACGCTGACATTTTAAAGAGAGTTTCACCCTAGCCAAACTAACAACCCACACATTTTTTTAAAAAAAGAATTTAGTTGGCGCTCGTTAAGTAATTATTTTGAGATAGTAACTTTTGTAAATTCCGGTTAATTTTTACTTTCCCGTGTTCTTCATCGATTTTCACGAAATCGTACTTATTTAGGAACGTTGTGATTTCTTGTACTTTATGTTCATTTAGCCCCAGCCTTTGTTGCAGTTCTTCGATTCCATGCCATTTTCCATCACCGAGCATCTCTAAAATCATCATTATCTTGGACATCGAAGTTGCCTCTACTTATATGACATTGATTTCAATATTTAAATGCCTTATGAGTTTATTTTTCAGAACTTTCTTATAGAAAACTTCACACTTTTATCAATACCCAACGCACGCCCTCTCACACTAGCACAAAAAGGCGCAATCAGACCTATTTGGATCCTAATAGTGGTTCATTGCAGAAAACCTATAGAGGGGGTCTATCGCTATTGGCGCGGAAAACACTCAAAAACATGTTAAAAACTATATAAAAGGGGGCTATAGACTTTTCCACGCGCTAGAGAACACAAGCCTCACAGTTAACCTTTAATCTTCTTGCACCGTTTAATTTTTCTTGATTGCGGTTTATCTTGAACGCAGAAAACCATGGAAGGAAATTAAGATGAAAAGGTTCAACAATTCCCTGCTGGTTACCTCGAAAACTTTAAATCCAAATCATGAAGGGATTTAGCCAAATGCACAAGAAATTATTGCTTCCTGGACCTACAGAAGTAAGCCAAGAAATACTCCGTGAGCAAACCCACCCTCTCATAGGTCACAGAGACAAAGCGTTCTCCGAATTTTACGCTGGAATAAAGGCGAAACTCAGCAAGTTCTTCGAGTTACCAGAAGACTGCAAGCCCACAGTAACAACATCCTCGGGCACTCTATGGTTCGACATCGTCGGCAGAAGCATCGTGAAAGAAAAAGCCCTTGTGTGCATCAACGGAGCGTTCTCTGAACGATTCGGCAAAACAATACGCGCCTGCGGCAAAAAAGCCGATTTCATCGAAGTGGACTGGGGCAAGGCAGTTAAGCCCAACATGATCTCTGAAAAACTAGAATCTGGAGAATACGATACACTAGCCATATGCCACAATGAATCATCCACAGGAGTGCGAAACCCAATTCACGAAGTTGGAAAACTGGTGCGCAGAGACTACCCAGATGTTATACTCGCAATCGACAGCGTCTCAGCAATGGCAGGTGACAAAACGTTGCCCGCAGAAATCGGTTGCGACATCATTTTTGCTTCAACACAAAAATGTTTCGCGTTGCCACCAGGTCTCACCGTCAGCCTTGTCAATGACAGAGCGCTTGAAAGAGCCAGCGAAATACCTAATCGCGGCTCCTACACGGATTTGGTTGAAATCTTTGAGTTCGAGAAAAAGCACCAAACACCTTTTACTCCGAACATTTCGCTTCTCTATGCTTTAAACAAACGCATGGACCTTCTGCTGGAAGAAACCTACGATCGCGTTTATCAGAGACATAAAGCGATGGCAGAGTACACGCAGCAGTGGGCAAAGAAACACTTTGCATTGTTCGCCGAGCCGGGATACGAGTCAGTCACGGTGACCTGTGTCCAAAACACTTCTGGAAAGAGCGTGCGAGAACTTAACGAGAAACTCGCGGAGAAGGGTTTCATGATTTCAAACGGATATGGCAAACTAAAAGAAAAAACTTTCCGCATTGGACATATGGGCGAATGGAACCTTGCTGGAATCAAGGAAGTTCTTGCTCTAATCGATAAAATTTGGGGGCTAGAGAATTGACATTCAAAATTCTAATCTGCGACAAAATCGCAGACGAAGGCATAAAACTGATGGAAGAAAAAGGCTGCGAAATCACAAAAGCTTGGAACATGCCTAAAACCAAACTTCCCGAGATAGTAGGCGAATACGATGCACTTATCGTGCGATCTGCAACCAAAGTCAACGCAGACTTGATGGCTAATGCGAAAAAACTCCGCGTCATCGGACGAGCCGGCGAAGGCTTGGACAACATCGATGTGGCAAAAGCCCGAGAGCTGGGCATTGCTGTGTTGAACACACCACACGTGTCTTACATGAGTGTTGCTGAACTGNCCATAGGGCACTTGTTGGCTCTTGCACGGAGCATAGTTGAAGGAACGCTGTCTCTTCGCGAAGGAAAATGGGCAAAAGACGAACTCATGGGCGTAGAAGTCAACGGGAAAACCCTTGGCGTCATAGGTTGCGGCTACATTGGAAAAACCGTTGAAAGGCTTGCCATCTCCTTAGGCATGAAAGTACTCGTGGTGGAAGAATGCGTCCACGACCGCTTTATTCCTTTGGATGAAATGCTGCCTAAAGCAGACTTCATAACGATTCACGTTCCCCTCACATCCCATACGAGGCACATACTTTCGACAAAGGAATTCAACATGATGAAAGACGGCGTGATGATAGTTGACTGCTCCCGCGGCGGCGTGGTTGACCAAGAGGCGCTGTACCAAGCTCTGGCATCAGGCAAAGTTAAGGCTGCAGCCTTGGACGTCTTTGAAGAGGAACCGCCAAAAAACACCAAATTACTTATGCTCAAGAACGTAATTGCCACGCCTCACATTGGCGCCCAAACTCAAGAAGCCCAACTAAAGGCAAGCATACAAATAGCCAAAAAAGTAATCGAAGTACTGGAAAAATCTGCGAGCTGAATTGTTTGGTTGACATCAGACCCTTTAGAGCCATACGATACACTAGAAAAGCTGGCGACCCCAAAAATCTGATAACCCAGCCTTACGACAAAATCGACCTTGCCCTGCAAAGAGAATACTACAAAAACTCAGCTTACAACTACTGCCGCCTAATTCTACCAATGGAAGACAACAAGTACGAAATAGCGCAACAGCGAATTCAAAAGTGGCTAAGCGAATGCATACTGTCGAAGGATGAAGAACCAGCAGTTTTCGTTTCCAAGCAAAACTTCCAACTGTCCGGAAAAGCATACAGCCGCACTGGGTTAATCGCTGCCATGCGCCTTTACTCTTACGACAAAAGCACAGTTTTTCCGCACGAAGTTACATATAAAGAACCGAAAGCTGACCGATTGAACATGCTACGTGCGGTTCAGAAAGACCTTGAGCCCGTTTTTCTAATATACTCAGACCCTGAGAAAGTAACCATCGATTTTTTTGCTGAAATCACCAAGACGAAGCCTACATTAGAAGTTGAAAGTTCCTTCGGTGTGAAGCACGCTATTTGGAGAGTAACTGACTCGCAAAAGCTAAAGCTCATGCAGAAAGCCATGGAAAACAAAAAACTTGTAATTACTGATGGGCATCATAGATACGAAAGCGCACTTGCCTACAGAGATGAAAAACTCAAAAATGGAAAGTGGACACAAGATACCGCCTTCAATTTTCACATGTGCTACATGGTTCCAGTTCAAGATGAAGGGCTCGTTGTTTTACCCACTCACAGGCTTCTAAGAGAATGTGAACTGACGGACGACACTTTAAAGGCACTCAACCTTTTCTTCACGATTTCAGAAATCACCCCAACGGTTGAAGCCTTAGAAGGTTTTCTGAAAAGCCACAGTGAAGAGTATGCTTTTGTCATTTATGACGGCTCAAAAGCTTATGGCTTGCTCTTGAGAGATGAGAAACCCGTTTTGGAACTTGTAAACGCAAGTTGTCCCAAAGAAGCGTGTCTCCTAGACGTAGTGATATTGCAGGATGTAGTTTTCAAACACGTAATGAAGGTTGGCGAGTTGAAAATGGACGAGGACCTACTTTACGCGGAATCAACGAGGAGTGCCTTGGAAAAAGTTAACAGCGGACAAGCTAAACTGGCGTTCTTGGTCGATCCGATAAAACCGGAAATGGTTTGGCAAATAGCGCAAAAAGGTTGGAGATTGCCTGAAAAATCCACGGATTTTTACCCGAAACCAGTTTCTGGCTTAACGATGATGGACATTTCGCCCGAAGAAAAACTCTAGCTCATGCTCGCTATTCCATCAGCGCACTTCTACCTGCGGCTGTTTGGAAAAATGCTCCTGTAGCCACAAGCGCGGCAACTTCCGACTTCCCATTCTGTGCCTCTTTTTTCGTTGTGCTTGTTACTTTATGAACTTAGTTTTCCTTCTTTTGAATTTTTTCTTGCATGTCACGCTGCAAAAGTAGTAGGTTTCACCTTGATACGTAATTTTGTATTTAGCTGTGTTTTCATCTAGAACCATGCCGCAAACTGGGTCCCTAAACATTTTCTTTGGTCTTAACCTCTCGTGGAAGATTGTGTTTTCCGCCTATTATGGTTAGTGGTCACTTAAGCCAAAATCGTCTGTTCTCTAGTGCTCGGGAAAGACTATAGCCCCCTTATTTAAAGGCGGAAACGCAGGTTGAACTTTAATGCCTGTCAAGAAGCGCACCCATTAACTATACCCCTTTACACCATGTTGTGAACGGCACTGCCTTTTGAAAAGTAGACAAAAGGCTAAAGGGGCACTTCTAGGCTCGTGCTCCAATTAGTGGTTTAGAAAAAGCTGATGATAGGCGAATCATCTTGTTGAGAGGCCATTTCGTCTATTGTTGTTTTCGTTAAGGCTTTAATGTTGTTAAAGTATGTGAGTTCGCCGTGGCTCACGAGGGTAATTGCTGTGCCTTCTTGTCCCATTCTGGCGGTTCTGCCGATTCTATGGAAATAAACCAGAGCCTCTAAGGGTACATCATAGTTTATTATGTGTGTTATCCCCTCAATATCTAAGCCTCTTGCGGCAACGTCCGTTGCAACCAGCAACTTCAGTTTTCCGTCTCTAAAGGCGTTGATTACACGGTCTCTTTGCGGCTGAGTAAAGCCCGCGTGAAGTGCTTGAACGTTGTATCCTTTTCTTCCAAGTTTGTTTGCAATGGCGCTTGTGCCTCTGCGTGTTTTGCAGAAGATTATGGCTTTGCCTATGTGATTTTCTCTCAGAATGTTGCACAGGGTTTCGTATTTGCTATGGGGATTCACAACCATGTAATACTGTTTCATCTGCGTGAGCGCAATTTCGTCCTTGCTCACAAGTATCTTCTCAGGGTTTTTCATGTACCTGTCGCAGACGCTCATCACTGTCTTGTCTATTGTTGCCGAGAAAAGGCTTGTCTGCCTGTTCGATGGCGTTCTTGCAATAATGTATTCTATGTCTTCGATGAAGCCCATGTCCAGCATCCTGTCCGCTTCGTCGAGAACCAAGGTCTTCACTGAGGACAGGTTCAGTACACGCCTCTTTAACAGGTCGATTAGGCGGCCTGGTGTGCCCACAACAATATGGACACCGCTTGTCAACGCTCGTATCTGCCTGTGGATTGGTTCTCCGCCGTACACTGGCAAAACCTTCAGTTTCGCGTACTTCGCGAAGAGCTGGATGTTATCCGCAACTTGCACGGCTAGTTCGCGGGTTGGCACTAAAACCAAACCTTGAACCTTCCTTATTTCAGGGTTTAGCCGTTCTACAATGGGAACTCCGAAGGCTGCGGTTTTACCTGTTCCCGTTCTCGCTTGCCCGATGACATCCTTGCCTTCGAGCAATGGCATTATCGCTTGAGCTTGAATTGGAAAAAGACTTTCAAACCCAAGTTCTTCTATACTTCTCAAGACTTCCATACTTAACGGCAAGTCTTTGAATGACTGCATATTCAATATATTTCATTTCTCCTGCCACAAATTTTTTTTCATGGCTTTCCAAAAGCTTTCCAAAAGCTTCGTTAATGACATGATTAATGTGACATACCACAACCCTCACCTCGCCTATAAAAAGGTTTAGCATGTTTTCAAACAAAAGAATGACATTTTAAGCCCATTTTGCCTAAATAACAGAAAAATGAATTGTTTGGCTGCGGGTAAATCTTGTAAGACGTTTTAGGGTCGCTAGATGAGTTTTGTTACCAACAGGATGAGACACATAAAAACTATTGTCTGAGTGATCAGGGTGATCCATTTCGGATTTTTTGCGGCTAATTGCACAATATCTTGTTCGGTGGAGTTCTGGTTTTCAGAAGCGGTGAGAGATCTTGAGAGGTTGTATAGTTTCCAGTATTTTCCCAGAATGTAGAAGTATGCCATTGCCATGACCACGAGGCAAGCGCTCAGTACGGGGAGGGAGCTATGCGCTAATCTGAGAAAGAGACCCGCTCCGCAGAGCGTTCCCCCTAAGCTAAGCAAGGCTATTCCGAGAAGTGAAGCCTTAACTAGACCCAAACGAACCGTCATGGTAACAATGCCCATCTCTTTGTCTCCGAAATAATCACGAATCTCAGCAGGCACAATCACGGCATAAACCGTTAACGCCTGTCCAGATAGGAAAAGGAAGAAAGAGTAGTCCAGCGCAGTTGTGAAAACGTACGTCACAAAAGTCACCGGCAATATGCTAAGGACTATAACCAGCGTAATCGCCGCAAACCATGACCGAGACTTCAGCCTAAGGGGTGGCGCGGAATACGAATAGGCAAAGAAAACTGCCGCCATCCACATGAGCAGCAAAGCAATTTTTCCCTGAAGCATGTACAGCACTAAAAGAAGAACTAGGCTTGCCGAGAGTTCTGTAAGCATAGCTATTTTGACTTTTTTAGGTCCCAGCTGACCCATGGCTCGCACCAGTTCTTTCTTGCTCTCATCTGTCAAGTCTAACTCATAATCTGATAGTGTATTAATTTGGGCTGCGAAGGCGGCGACAAGAGTGATTACAGAAAAAGCCAGAGCCAACGGAACTACCAGTTCCCAAACAATGTCCACGGGAAGAGTGAAGCCCCATGAAAGCCCAATAATGAGTGAGGCAGAGTTTGCTGGAAGAAATTCTGGTCTAGAAACAATGTTCAGCAACTTTGCTATCCTTGACGTTTCAATGCCTCCCGCGAGAGCCCTATGTTGATTTTTGTAGTGTGTGCAGGTTCCACACATTAAAAGCTTGTTATGAAAGCTATTCAAAAAATGTGTTTGGTCGAGCTGATTTTGAGGGCTTTTATATTATTACTTATTAGACTATTCCTGACGCGCGATGACTCAAACCAGCCTCGAGAAGGTCAATCAGTTCGTTCTTCACAAGCAGCATCTAACTGCTGACTCAAAGTCAAACAATATAGCGCAAGTAGTGAAGGATTTAAGTGGTTTGCACGCCACAATCCCAGCAACTCCGTACTTATCCCTGTTAGCCAGAACTCGCAATTTCCAAAAGGAGTTTCTAGAAGAAGAACTCTACATGAAGAGGACTCTCGGCAAGATACGATGCATGCGAAAGACAGTGCACATACTCCCCAAAGAAATGATTCCTGTCGCCTTTTCTGCAACAAGCAAGTCTGTTGAGCTTGCTTCAGAGAAATATAGCCGATATCTCGGGGTAACTCAAGAAGAATATGAAAGAACTGCGCGCCAAATATTGAAGGTTCTCAAAGGAAAGGCAATGGATGCAAGTGAAATCAAGCAATCATTGAAGACGGAACGTAACATTTCCCCAATTGTGAATTTGATGTGCGATCAGGGCTTGTTGATTCGTGGAAAACCTGCAAAAAGTTGGAAAAGCAACATTCACTCTTACCACCTATTTGAGGACTATTTTCCGTCTTTAGATTTGAACGCCATTGACGAAGCCACGGCAAAAGAACTGTTGTTAAGAAACTACATATCCTCATTTGGACCTGTGACAGAAGATGATGTTGTATGGTGGATAGGTTTCCTTAAAGGAGAAGTTGAACAAATATTAAAAAATCTTGAAGACCAGATAACGCAACTTGAAGTTTCAGGATTGGACAAAAGCTTTCTCATGTTTGANTCTGATATACGTTCACTTGATGCTTCAANGAGCAGAGACACTGTGAACCTGCTTCCGNCTCTTGACCCGTATTTGATGGGCTACAAGGATAGGGAAAGATATCTCGATAGTGAATGTTATGACAATGTTTTCGATCGTTCAGGAAATGCAACCTCAACAATTCTTCTAAATGGAAAAGTGATCGGCGTATGGGATGTTGCTGAAAAACCTGAGCCAACGATAAAGTTTCTGTTGTTCCACGATGTAGAAAAGGCCGTTCTTAGCGATATTCAGGTGATCGCAAAGAGCACAGGCAAGTTTATACTGGATAAGGCAGTGCAAATCAAAAGATGCCACTCGATGATTCCTTTGACTCGTAGAACTGCTGGCGGATTTATGACCCCCTTGAAGGATTGTTAAGAAATTAGAATGGAGACAAGAATATGAGCAGTTGAGAATCCATTTTGAAAGCGAGCGGGGCGAGACTCGAACCTAAGAGCACCCTTGCAATTTTCCCCAATCTCTATATTTTCGTCTTCTTCTTCACTAAGGTTAGGTTGTTCGTAGATTCTTATAACCTACGTGTTGAACGAAATTTGTCATGGACCGTGTTCTTAAGCGCCCTAGGCTTGGCGTGTTGCTTTTATTTTTGGGCGAATAAATTTCGCACATTTAGCGCATTTTCGTCTCGAAAGCGTTCGCACCTCAGGGTATCCCATTGCTTTTAATTGTGACTTGGACATTGTCTCTCGCCATTGGTTCTTGCAAAGCGGGCATTGAAGCACCACTGTCACGCCTTCGGTAACAGCGACTTTTTCCCTTCTGAGTAACAGGATAGCTGAGCCGATGCCGAGTAGCACGACGCCTATGATGACGTAGTAGCCAAGTACCAGTCCTAGCCCAAGAGAGGTGTCTGTCAAGCTGCCGCTTAACGCTGAAAGCACATCTGGGGAGGCGAAAACTCCTGCGTCCCACCATCTCCAAACCACCACAAGCAGAAGTATTATTCCGATTATGCAGAGTGAAAGCCCCAAGCCGTAACCTGTCTTTTTCTTTAAAATAGTTATCATTCCCATAAGGCATCGACTTACTCTTTGATAGTATGCTGCTTATTACATTTACGCGAAGCCGGGCTATCATGCTATCATTTGTAGCGTGGCTGTATCGAGCGAAAAATAATGTATGCTACCGTGCAACTGCTGTTTGATCTTGTTTTCTGAGTGTAGTATCCCATGCATGCATGCAAGCCTCTAAGAAGCGCTCGCGTGTTTCAATTAGTTCCATCGTCTTTTCGTCAAGGCTTGCCATACGAGCTAAGTCGGTCAATGTAACCAGACCTACTAAACGGTTTCCTTCCACTATAGGTAGTTTCTTCACCTTTTTTTCAAACATAAGTTTCGCAGCTTCAGCAAGTTGCATGTCTGGCTTTCCAACGATTACCCGTTTTGTCATTATTTCTGTAATATTAGTTTCTTTTGGATTCTTGCATTTTTCTAAAACTCTTTCAAGCATGTCTCTTTCAGTTATAATCCCAACAACCTGGCCGTATTGAAGAACCACCAAACAACCTATTCTATTTTCATTCATGAGTTTTACAGCGTCGTAGGCTGAGACATCTTGCTGCAGGGTAACAACATTTTTAATCATTGCTTCCTTAACTTTCATCGTCATCATCTTGTGAAAAATTGGTGAGGTAGTGAATTAATAAATTTATTTAAGCGTAAATTTTGTTTCAAAATTAAAATTGCAAATAAGTTGCATGAAATTTTTCTAATGCCAAAACACCAGCGGGGCAGCGGGTTGATAGAGGCACACCTACAAGTAAGCTTCAGTGACGTATCTGCGCATCATTCTGTGGCTGTTAAAATAATACGCAATCTTTCCTATAGAATTCTTCATCATGCGTACCCAGTAGTCTCTCTTCTGATAGAACGTTGGGATAATTATGTATTCCAATTTATTGTATAGATCATCTAGCTCTCTAATTTTAGCCTCATCGGTTGAGAGCCGCTCGTCTGGATGCGGACCTATAGCCCAGCCTGTAACCCCCTCAACCCAGCCTTCGACCCACCAGCCGTCCAAGACGCTGAAATTTATCACACCATTATGTGCTGCCTTCATTCCACTTGTACCTGAGGCTTCTAATGGTCGTAAGGGAGTGTTTAGCCAAACATCAACTCCTGGAATCAACCTAGCCGCGAGCCCCATATCATAATCTTCTAAATAAACAATTTTGATCTCATCCTTCAGTTTCTCAATATAACCAAAAATTTCTTGAATTAGCCTTTTTCCCATTTCGTCCTTAGGATGGGCTTTTCCAGCAAAAACGATCTGCATCTTTCCTTTTTTGTTGGTCTTTTTTAGTTTTTCTATGTCTGAAAACAATAGGTTTGCCCTTTTGTATCCCGCAGCTCTTCGGGCGAATCCCAAAGTTAGGGTGTAGTAATCCATGCCAACATTCGTCACTTTGTTAACGTGATCAATTAGCGTCTTTTTTGCTTCCATGTGCGCCTGCCAAATTTCTTCATCTGGAATTCCGCCTACTCTCACTAATAACTCCGGCTCATTCGCCCACCCCGGCATATATTTATCGTATAACTCCCTGAAACTCTCGGAAGTCCAAGTGTAAGAATGAACGCCATTGGTTATCGAGTTAATTTCATAGCCAGGGAAAAGCGTTCTAGAGACATCCTTATGCCTCTTAGCTACACCGTTAACAAACTCACTTAAGTTTAGTGCGAGACGAGTCATGTTCAATACTTGTGCATCCCCGCCAAATTTCTTCAGGACTTCCAAGGGAACGATTTCTCCCATTATTTCCTGAACAAGGGCATAGGAGAATTTGTCATGTCCTGCATCCACAGGTGTATGTGTGGTAAATATGCAAAGCTCTCTGACTCTATCAATGTCCATTCCATATCTTCTTAGTAACTCCAACGTGAGGAGGCTGGAATGCCCCTCGTTCATATGATATTTTCTAATGCTGAGGCCTAATGCCTCAAGTATTCTTGCACCGCCGATTCCTAAAACAATTTCCTGTTTTAATCTGTATCTTTCATCTCCTCCGTATAAGAACGAAGTGATCTCTTTATCCTCTGGAAGGTTTCCTTCCACATCGGTGTCAAGAAAAAGTATGGGAATTACTCCTCCTGTTAAACTTTGTACATTATAGAGCCATGCTTTAATGCGTACTTCTCTTTTTTGAATTTGAACTTTTGTCTCAATAGGTAGCAGCTCTGTAATTTTTGATGGGTCCCACTCAATTGGATGCTCTATCTGTCTTCCTTCTTTCGTGATTTCTTGTCGGAAATATCCCTTTTTACTTAACAGCGTGACAGCGACTAAGGGGAGTTTTAAATCCGCGCTTGATTTTATCGTGTCACCGGCTAAAACTCCTAAACCTCCACTGTATGTGGGAATTTCATTCATTAGTCCAATTTCCATAGAGAAATAAGCAATTTTTTGTTCTTTCCTTCGTAGATCTGTCATTGATTTTTCTTTTCCATCAAGTTTCACGTGGATAGAACGTCAGCTAAACGGTGAAGTCTCGTATCCTATTTCTTTCCTGCGTTCATAACGTTGACTCTAACATTTAATATGAATTATGAATTGTAAATCCAATTTCAAATAATCCATCAGCTTAATCTTTCCTCATTTTTCTGCACATGCATTCATGTCACATATCTGGTGTGGCGGGCGGGGTGGGATTTGAACCCACGACCCCCACCTTAGGAGGGTGATGCTCTATCCGTACTGAGCTACCCGCCCCCTTGATTTTAGAATTAAGGCTTGATTCTTTGAGTTCTAGGTCATGTATTTTAGCATTTGACGTTTGACCTAGTTGACCACTCTTAGCCTTATCAGTACTGAGTGAAATGCCTTTGTTTAATAATAAAGTTTTCAATGCGCCTAGGTCCTCTATTTTGCAGTAAGTGAATTGTGACTTCTTAGATTCTCTATTAATGTGGCTGTAGTGTCTAACTCTGACATAGCGTATTCTGCCTTCTCTGTTGAGGAATATCTGGCATGAGCCTGAGCTTCCACATACTGGGCACTCCATCTTTACACATTTGATTTTCATTTTGTTGTTTCACCTCACTACCTAAATTTAGGCAGAGCGCTTGGAGCATTCTGAGTATTTAATGACCATTAAAGAACTGTTCTGGAGGGTTTGGAAAACTTTGATGAAAATTAATTAGAAAAATAAGAGACTTGGATGTTATATTACTGCGATTTTTCAAGTAAATGTCTAAGCTAACCAAGACAATTATGGAGAGGCAGAATTGCTACTGTCAGAGGTAGATTTCAAGTTCGGTGCAGAGGTCTTAAGATTGGACAGTTCAGCACGAATCTTCTTAGCCAAAGAGTTCCGTGAAAGCCTGTTAAATAAGCGTCTACCCGCCATAGATGCGATATATGCGATAAAAATACACAGAAGGCAAATTAGTTCAACAATCATCATTTCACCAATCATTCAACATACCCTCCATCACTCATACTATTCTGTTTGCAATATTTAATAATTGTCGTATCCGTGCAAGCATTATTTCTCCAATACTTTCAAATCAATAAATGTCATAATAGTCTACGCTGTAATAGCAATAAATGAAATAGAAAAAAAGAGCGTTCACACCCTTTTGTTTCACTTTTCATTTATTCTCCAAGATGCTCTTCAACTTCTCTAGTGATTTCTTGAGGTCTCTTTCGCCTATTCTCTTAGAGAACGCTTTTTCGAGGAACTTGCCAAAAGCCCCCCAAGGCATTTCATATTCTGTTGCATATGTAAGTTTAGTTCCATCCTCTACAGGTTCTAATTCTAACGTTATAGTGCCAGCGTTTTTCCTTGATTCTTCATCTAAAAGATATGTAATTTTCTCGTTCTTGAGACTCTCAGTAACTTTGAACGTTATTTTTTCTGCGGGTGCAAGGGCAGATGCACCCACTCTATACTTGTCCTCGGGAGTATGCACCTCTGAAGTGAACTCTAAATCCTTCGTATCAAGCATACGAGAAGCTAATCCTACTGTCCACTCTTGAAACCTATCCAAAGCAAGCATCTCCCACACTTTCTCAGGTGAAGCCTTAATTTCAATCGACTCTTCTATCCTGCCCAAAATGTCACCTCCTCCCAAGCTAAAAAAACAAAATAATATTATCTTCTTCTTAGCTTAAAGCACTTGTGCTATCGATTCATTCACAACTGCTTTTTCCATAATTTTTAAATATTTTCTTAACCTATTATTATTTGAGGGAAAGAGTCAAAGTCGTTCC
>JGI2171J19970_10001152_pt1 | contig 14640 bp, 16 predicted proteins | sample DeeMarSWOR324_28_FD_19970 | JGI IMG/M metagenome (IMG submission 19970) | reverse complement strand
AGAGACGGCCAAGCACCTTGACCCTTTTTCCCAAGCGGTTGACGTGTTGGTGTAGCTGCCGCTCGATGAGGGCTTCGCCCTCCTCGACGCAGAGGACGGCGTCAACCTTATCTAGGAAACTCTTCACCATCCTCTCGGGGAGGGGGTAGGGTACCCCAAGTGTCAGCAGGTGTACGCCGTCGCGCTTCCCTAGCCTGTTCAACGCTTCCTGGACATAGTTTGACGCCATGCCTGATGTAACCACGCCGACTTTGGAGTCATTCTCTGCCTCGTGATGCTTGTTGTAACTGGTGTTCTCTATGAAGTCCAGCGCCTTTTCCATCTGCTCCTTCTGCCAGCGATGCTTTTCTATGGGGCCCGGTGGGCCGTACACGTTCCACCTATACGGGATCTTCCAGTGCTTGTCGAAGACTATCTCGTTACGTTTCTTCTTTATCTCACCCAGGCAGACGTCTCCCGAGGCGTGGCTCAGCCTGGTGCAGCTCCTCACTATGATGGGGAGCTCCAGCTTCTCCGAGAGCGCGAACGCGTCCCGGGTCATGTCCTTGGCGGATTGCTGGTCCCACGGCTCCAGTACGGGCAGCTCAGCCCAGAGGCCGGCGAACCGCGAGTCCTGCTCGTTGGAGCTGTACCACGCCCCGGGGTCGTCCGCGACTACTATGACGAAGCCTCCGCGGACGCCGGTGTAGGGCAGCGTCATGAGCATATCCATCACCACGTTGAGCCCGGCGCCCTTGCACGCGAACAGCGCTCTCCCGCCGACTATCGCGGCGCCCGCGGCGACCTCGAAGGCCACCGCCTCGTTGGTGGACCACTCGGCGTGGAAGCCCAGCTCCTTCGCCGCGTCCGCGATGTAGGGCATTATCTCTGATGAAGGGGTGCCCGGGTATGCGGCTCCGAGCTGGATGCCTGCCTCGACGGCGCCCCTGGCTATCGCCTCGTTGCCCAGCATGAGCACCCTCTTGCCGGGCTCGTCTTCATACACTGACATTTCAGTTGCCTCCTAGATCATTCCTGTTCATACGGTACCTGTTCAGATATCCCAAGGCCGTTATGGCCCTTTCCGGGGTCGGATAGACTGGGACGCCGTTTCTTTGGAGAGCGTCAACCTCAACCTTCTGGACGTCTGCTCCACCCAGGTAGTTCACCACCACGGGGACTCCTTTCTCCTCGGCCTTCTCCACGGCTTCTCCCAGGAGCTCGACGGTGTCTGGTATCGGGTCTCCGAAGACCACCAGCACCATTTCCGCCTCGCCGCTCTCCAACACGGCCTCCAAGGCGTCCCTGTACATCTTGGGCTCGGTTAGGGCGTTCCCGGTCAGGTCGAGGGGGTTCCTAAGTATGCAGTAATCAGGTAGAACGGCTTTGAGCCGGTCCACGGTGTCCCTGGAAAGCGTGCGCAGGTTCAACCCCGCCTTCTCCGAGGCGTCGGAGGACAGGATGCCTGCCCCCCCTGAGCTCGTCACCACAAGCAGGTTAGGGCCCCTCGGCACAGGCACCATCGAAAAAGCCTTCGCGGCGTCGAGTAACTCCTCCAGGCTCCCGACGCAGAAGCCTCCGCTCTGAGAGACGGCCGCCTCGAAGACCTCACCGCTGCCGGCCAGTGAGCCCGTGTGGGCCAAGACCGCCTTCCTGCCCGCTTCCGTCTTGCCGCCCTTCAAAATGAGGACTGGTTTACTGGCGGAGGCGCCCCTGACTGCCTTCATCAGCTTCCTGCCCTCGTCTGTTCCCTCGGTGTAGACCGCGATGACACGGGTGCCCTCGTCTCTGCCTAGCCAGGAGATCAGGTCAGCCTCGTCGACGTCTGACTTGTTACCGAGGGCGACGGACTTGCTGTAGCCGAGATGGTTGTCGACGAGGAAGGACGGGACCTCGAGGGCGATGGACCCGCTCTGCGAGATCACGGCGACGTCGCCCACCTGAGATATCAGGGGCCACGTCGCGCAGAAACCTGACACCGGGTTGCTGACGCCCTGACAGTTAGGGCCGACGACTCTGATGCCTCCCTTAGCCGCAGTCTCCAGGACCTGTCTCTCCAGTTCGGCGCCTTCGGGGCCGACGTCCTTGAAGCCGCTCGAGATAATCACGGCGCCCTTGACTCCCTTCCGGACGCATTCCTCCATGACTCCTGGCACGAACCTTGAGGGGACCACTACCACCACGGAATCCACGTCCCCGGGTGCGTCCAACACACTGGGGTACGCCTTTAAGCCTAGGATCTCTCCCCCTCTGGGGTTTACAGGGTAGACTGGGCCAGAGAACCCGGCGTCAACTATGTTCTTCAGTATCTGGTGACCAATCTTATCGGGGTTAGACGACGCACCTATTACGGCCACCGAGGACGGGATAAGCACGGCGTCCAAGTCGTCAGCGGGTTCCACATCCCTTTCCACGTCGTCTTCGTCCCCTAGAATGACCCGTGCGTCGACGATCTTCGCGCCAGCCTCGTAAGCTATGACGGGGTTGAGATCTATCGCCGCGATGCCCGAGTTCTCAAGCATCAGCCTGGATGTTTTGACGATTATATCCGCAAGGACCGTCTTATCCACCACGGGCATCCCCCGTGCGCCTTCGAGGACCTCATGAGACTTAATCTCCCACATCATCTTGATGGCCTCGTCGAGGCCGAGGGGCGCCACCCTGAAGGAGACGTCTCTGATTATCTCGGTCAGTATCCCGCCGACACCGAACATGACCGTGGGGCCAAACTGGGGGTCTCTGGTGGTTCCGACTATCACCTCGACTGACGGCGAAGCCATCTCCTCCACCAGGACGCCATGTATCTTGGCCTCCGGGACCTTCTCTTTGACACGGTCGACGATCAGGTCGTAGCATCGAATCAGCTCTTCCTCGTGGCCGATGTCGAGGGCCACGCCGCCGGCGTCAGACTTGTGAAGCACTTGAGGTGATACGATCTTCAGCGCAACAGGGAACCCGATCTCATGCGCAGCCTCGATTGCCTCATCCCGATTCTTCACGACGCGGTTTCTCGTCGTGGGGAGCCCCACAAGGGAAAGCAGGTCCTTGGCCTCGTGCTCAAACAGAGCTTTCCGCCCCTGTTCTTTTACCTCGTCGATTATCTTTTTCACGTTACTCATCTTATACACCTTAACGCGTATGAATGGTTTTTTATCACGTTCTTGGATTATCGTCCCCTTGCTCAAGGCTACAATTCATTGACGCAATTTATAGTCTCTTTGAGTGATCGTGAAAACCATCTTCAGAGTTTAGTTTGGTAAATTAACGAATCAGTCGACGACCAAATTCAACTTAGAGGATTATGATAGGACACACTCAAAGCAAATAAATCTCAACAGAAATAGGATATCCAATTTTTTTGAGGTTTACCAAGTCGCCGATTATATCCTTAACTAATCCATAATTTTTCAAGGAACCTTGTTAGTTCAGGGTCGAAGATTTTATCCTCACTTCACCCAAATGCACAGCTACCACAACAGGGTTACTCGGCCTCGGTAACTGAAATATTATTGGACACCCTCAGAAACATACACACTCCTATGGAAGAGAAAAGGGCGCTAGGAGAAACTGTAATAACTGTTCAAATACTAAACTTTAGGGGTTATATGACTTTGAACGTTGTCAAGGACATGTTGAAGGCGGGTAAGACCGCCATAGGGACGACCGCGAGGCTGACGAGCCCCGTAGACTTCCTGGCCGACTCCGGGTTCGACTTCATCCTCTTCGACACCCAGCACGCGGCCATAGAGATCAAGGAGCTGCAGCACCACCTCGAGGCCATGAAGGGCAAGAGGGCCATCCCCATAATCAGGGTCGGCCAGAACATGCAGGACCAGATCTGCTACGCCCTCGACATAGGCGCCAAGGGCATCATAGTGCCCATGGTCAACACGAAACAGGAGACCATAGAAGTGGTCAACTGGTGTAAGTATCCGCCTGACGGTAAGAGAAGCTCCGCGGGGATGAGGGGGGAGTGGGGGACGTTTGAGAACTATCGCGAATACATGGAGGCGGTCAACGAGGAGTTACTCATTATTCCCATGATAGAGACGCAGGAGTCTTTGGACAACATGGAGGAGATCCTATCCGTTCCGGGGGTGGACGTATTATTGGTGGGCCCCTCGGACCTCTCGATAAACCTGGGTATCCCGCTGGATTATCTTAGCCAAAAGTATCAGGGAACACTGGATAAAATCGCTGGTGCCTGTGAGGACGCCGGGGTTGTCCCAGGCATGTACTTCATCCCCGGGGGGCAAGACCCCAGCGTATTCGTTGAGAGGGGGTTCAGGTTCTTCACCCTGCCATGGAGTAGATGGGCGGCCAACGGCATCCAAGACGGGTTAGCGGCGATCAAAAGATAAGAAAAAAGAAGGCGCGATCTCATCAACCCATAATTTTATTGGGTTTAACCAAATCGATGATTTTATCCAAACTTCGTTGATGAGTATTACAGAGAAGAGTAGCATTTGAAATCTTAATTACTATATAGGTACAAATCTAATTCAACTCCAAACAACGCTTCTACCTTCAGTATAGCGTAGACAACAGATTTGGTGGGAACATTGAACGACTCTGATACCGAGACAAATGGAAACCCTGGACGCATGCTTCTTCCATCCCTAGTGATCTCACGTTTTGCTACAATGCCTCCGGGAATTCTTACCAGCCTCCTTCTAATTGACATAGGCTTAACTTTCAGGCAAGAGGTCTGGATCACGGGTCAAATCAGAACAGCAGCGTCCATTGTAGGAGTCATATCCGCACTCCTATTGAGCGCCCTTAGCCTCCGTTTCAAACCCAAATCCCTTCTCCTAGGAGGACTATACCTTCTCACTGCCTCAATAATCGGCTGCATACTGGCTCCCAACTTCTCAATACTCCTCATAGTATACGCATTAACCGGCATGGCAGCGTCCATAGTAGGACCAATGACCTTCACAATAGTTGCTGAACAATTTCCAGCAAAGCAAAGACCAAACGCTATCAGCTGGATCATCGCTGGAATGTCGGGAGCTCACCTCATTGGAGCCCCAATAATTGGATACATCTCCGTATATGTGGGATGGAGAGGTTCTTTCCTCTGGTACGTACTACCCGTCACATTATTCGGACTATTCCTAGCCATAAGATTCATACCAACAAGACAAACTGACCAAGTTCAAAAAGGAGGCATAGCAAACATCATTGAAGGCTTCAAAGGCGTCCTAACCAACGTTTCAGCTGTCTCATGCCTTACAAGTACCACCCTTATTGCAGCTTCGTATATGGCGATGGTCTCCTATGCTCCCTCCTATTTCAGGGAGCAGTTCAGTCTATCAACAGCCCACGCGTCTCTTCTCGTCATTGGGTCTTCAGTTTTCTTTATCTTCGGAACGCGTATCAGCGGACGACTCATCTCAGGTTACGGAAGAAAGCCAATGATGCTCTGGCCCACTGCTCTAGCTGCTTTATCCATCTATACATATCTAAACATCAAGAATATCTGGGTCTCCATGGCAGCCCGGTTTCTGGGAAGCACCTTCTCAGCAATTGTCTTCACAACAGCAAACGCATTAACATTAGAACAGGTACCCCAGTTCAGGGGAACAGTCATGTCTCTCAGTCAAGCTAGTTTCAGCCTAGGAGGAGTCCTCGGGACAGGATTGGGGGGAATAATTGTACTTATCGCAGGATACAGGGGTATGGGCATCTCCCATGGAACAATGATGATCATAGCTCTGCTTCTATTACATTTCTTCGCTAAGGAACCCAACGACTGAAAGGCATAAATGAAACCATTCAAAGCGTTGTTTCGCTATCGAGCTAGTTAGAACATTGTTTTTCCTGCTATGAAGTGAGTGTGTGAATAACAATAAATAATCAATATGACAATATCCAGTGTGTTTTAACTATGAGTAGTACAAAGATAGTGTCTTTCCTCACATTTCCATTTGAATATCAAAAGACCTGGTTCGATTCTCCAGATATTCCAGAATATGAACTTTACTTGATACCTCCGAACTGCACCGACGCCGAAATCTGTGAGCAAATCACTGGAGCTGATATAATAATCAAAGGCCCCGGAATGCCATACCTTAATCGTGAAATCCTATCAACAATACAAGATACAAAACTCTTACAGTTTGTATCAGTGGGCTATGCGCCAATTGACCTACCAGCCTCAAAGGAACTCGGAATACCTGTGGCAAATAATCCAGGAATTAACTCGATAACCGTAGCTGAGCACGCGGTCATGTTTATACTTGTCTTAAAAAAATGGGCTGCGTATGCACATATGGAACTCCTGAAGGGGAGAAAAGCGGACCTAGGCAAGCCTCCAATGGTAAAAACAGGAGAACTGTACGGGAAAACGGTAGGCATACTTGGCTTAGGTAACATTGGAAAACAGGTGGCTGAAAGACTTCGCGCCTTCGGTGTAAGAATATTATATAACAAAAGAAACAGGCTCCCCCCTGAGGAGGAGGAAAGATTAGGAGTCGAGTACAGGCCGTTCAACCAGTTACTCGAGGAGTCAGATATTCTCACATTGCATCTGCCATTATCTGATGAAACAAAAGGCATGATTGGACGAGAACAGATTCAAAAGATGAAGAAGGGCGCCTTCTTGGTTAACACTGCTAGGAGACAGATTGTCGATGATGATGCGTTGATTGAAGCACTACGTGATGAGCATCTAGCTGGGGCAGCTATGGATGTTCCTCTCGAAGATGATGAGATTGCTCAGTTAGGAAAGATGTATGAAGGCATCCCTAATCTTATGTTTACACCTCATATTGCATCAATGGCGCCTGAGGTTGGGCCACGTGCAATTAAACAGATGAGAGAAAATGTCGTTAGAGTATTCAAAAACGAAGACCCACTCCACATAGTAAACTGAAAAAGAGAATCGATCAATAATTTTTTTGGATTAAACCAAATCTATTATTACATCCTAAGCTAATTCATTATCATAATCAGAGTCAAAGATTTAATCATCACTTCACTATAATTCTAATCTTGATTTTAGATGGTTACGGTAGAGATTTTGAAAGCTTTCCTTCAGGCAATTAACCGACACGACACAAATGCAATACTGGAGTTCTTTACAGATGATTGTGTCATGGATTTACCAAGAGGACCAGACTCTTATGGAAGAAGAACCATCGGAAAAGAACAGGTCAAAGAAGGATGCAATAATCGTTTCAAGGGTCTTCCCGACGCCCACTATGGAAAAGAACGTCACTTTATTGCTGGTAATATGGGGTTCTAGGAGTGGACTTTGACAGGAACTACTCCATCAGGTGAACGAGTTGAGGTTTGTGGGACAGATCATCTTGAGTTCAATGAAGAAGGAAAGATAATAAAGAAAAACTCGTTCTGGAAGATCGTAGAGAAGTAACAGTCACTCTCTCTTTATAACAGCTCTTGTCAAGACATAATCAGCGTCTGAGTGGTTTTAAAAAGGGGATTTTTAGTTTATTACAAATCCTCTGAGTCTAGTTTTGTCATTGGATAAATACCGAAATAAGGAAGTTCTGGTACTTTGGCGAAGACTTCCTTGACTACTTCAGGGTTCTTGGCGTTCCATTCACATATGAACCTGAGTACTTTGCCCTCATCGTTAAGCTGAACCCACGTTCCCACCCAGTAAACGTCAAAAGTACAGTTTGCCTTTACTTTTTAGGTATAAATGCAACTGCATTGCCTTCCATTGGCTCGGTAAGGGTGTGGACCGCCATATACTTCGGCATTTTATTCATCTCTCAATTTGAAGATACTTGTAAAGCTCCCCACCTCGGAGCTAGGTTCACTTGTTATTGACCGTAAACAATAGAGCCTGAGTCTACTTGGCTTTGATAGATATTTAATGGTTTACTGGGGTGAAAGATAAGATATTAAAAAAGGGAGGGGACGATGGATGCATCTTAAGTTTCTAGGGGTAGACCTTACCATAAAATTTGAACTCTACGTGGTACAGCTCTTCCGGTCGATCCACTTCTTGGAAGGGTCTGAAGCCGTCGTTCATGGTTTCTGCCTCTATCATGGCCACGAAGTGGTACTTGTCCTGACCTGGCCCCCAGATCCCCAGAAACTTGGCACCCGTCTTCTCACATGCCTTCTGTAGAGCCTCCCCGTATTTTTTTACGGTGTCTCTCGGCCCTGTCCAGTCGAAATAATAGTGTGCCAACATGTTTTTCGCCAAAGTTTTTATTCCACCCACATTTCACAGAGAAAAATGTAGAGCAGAACAGATAATAGATTCGTGTGATGCCTATTTAATCCTGATCTCTGATTTATACTTCTATATGAACAACAGGAACAACCTTATACGTGGAAAGCATTAGAATAGTTAATTTTTACTATATTTCAGTGATAGAAAATTATAAATTACTAATATTTTATAGTATAATTAGGTTTCTTTGAGTGTATAAAGTTGCTCTTGGAACCTTAAAAGGTTGATTGCTATGAGCGATGTAAGAGAAAAGATAGAGAAACAGAACGCAAAGTTCATGGACTATCTTAAGAAGCATAATGCAAAAGGGCTAGCATCATTGTATACAGAGGATGCTTGTTTCATGGCTGCAAATGCACCAATGGTACAAGGGAACTTTGAGGCTTTCTTCACAGAGTTCTTCAAAACAGGGATAAAAGAGATCAAGTTGATGACAGAAGAGCTTCATGATCTTGGCGACTATGTTAATGAGAGAAGTAGATATGAGTTGACTATTCAGCCACCAGGTATGTCTCCTATTGTAGATAAGGGAAAATACGTTGTTGTCTGGAAGAATACTCCATCTGGGTACAAGATCTACTGGGACATAATGAACTCAGACTTACCTCCACCACCAACCTAACCCCTCCTTTTATCGATGATTTAATAGGGTTTAACCGAGTCCCTGATTATATCTTCATATCGATGATTGTATCCAAACTTTACCATTCATACATCGAAGCATCCATGTGGCGTTTTGTACCACCTTTACTGAAAATTATTATAAACAATCATACAACTCAATATCAGTGTATATTATGAAAACATTCTCACAGAAAGAACTAGAATACATGAAAGAACAGTAGGTGGGAAGATTAGCGACCGTCTCAAAAAAAACAGACGCCTCAATTAACCCCAGTAGGGTTTGCAGCAGATGAAACCAGAGTGTATATGAGCATCAAACATGATTCACAGAAGGCCCGAAACATACGTGATAACCCACGAGTCTCATTCGTCGTCGATGATTTTCCCTCCTGGGAGGTGATACGCGGGGTGCTGATGAGAGGGAAAGCGGAGCTAGTGTCGGGCGGAGAGCTTCATGAGACAGGTAAGGCCCTTATCTACGAGAAGTATCCAAGATACGAAGCGGAATACGGGGTGAGAGGGGACGGGTGGAGCAAATATATCTTGGTGATCACACCGACCAGGATACGTAGCTGGGGCCTCTAAACTCGCCCCAAAACATCTTCATCACCAGCCTATTACCAATACTAGTGGTTGACTCGACGATAATCATAATGTAAAACGATCTGTTCTAGAAAGTATTGATGTGTCATAACGCTTGTCTATGCTTCAGAGATTTATTATCGCGCATATGCTGCATGAATGCCATGGCGCATAGAAGACTGGGTTACAGGTATGATAACGACCCATCGATGGAGCAAATGAAGTACGACGTGGAAGAGCACTACAAGGAAGTTGTGGCTCTCCCCGTGAACACTGAGATCGAATTAGATCACAGGGTGCTCAACTATGACACCGTAAAACAGTATCTCCTCAAGAGCGACAAGATCGTGCTACTGGACTGCGAATGCAGAACCAGTCGAAGAAACTGCGACGCACCCATCCGGACCTGCATCGGGCTCAACGAAAAAGCCGAGCGGCTCCTAAATGGTGAAGACGATGAGGAAGGCTGGCCCAGTAAGCTGAACCCCACTGAGATCACCGTCGAAGAGGCTCTCAGGGTTCTCGAGAAGACCCATGAAGCGGGGTTGGTGCACCTGGCTTATACCCAGAAGAAAGATAGCGAGCTCGTTGATTTTGACTACGCCTGTAGCTGCTGTACTTGTTGTTGTGCGATTTTGGGAGGCGTCCTTCGGTATGGGTTGGCTCCTCACTTGTTGAAGTCGGATACGACAGAGCGTACTGACCCGGAGAAGTGTACGCTCTGTGGTGTATGTGTTGATAGATGCCAGTTCGGTGCAAGAGAGATCGTCAACGATTCCATGGTAGTAGATTCTGAGCTGTGCTTCGGGTGCGGTCTATGCGTCACCACGTGCCCCACCAACGCGATAACGCTGGTGGATAAGTGAACTTATGGAGATGATGGTTTGCCCCTCATAGAGATCACGGTGGCGAGAGACACATTAAACAAGGAAGAACAGCTTCGAATGGCGAAGGCAGTCCAGGACGCGATGATAAGGGAGTTCGAGGAGATGAAAGGAAGAACCCCCGGCTCCTACGTGATAGTGAGAGAAGTCGCCAACGAAACATGGTTGTCAACGAAACCAAAAGCTTGAATAGATCGAGATCCTTTTTTTACATTTTCCTACAAAATCGGCATCTGAGTGGTTTCAAGAAAAATTGGGGTAAGACTTGTGTAGTTTAGCGGGTCATAACACCTTCTCTACTGTCACGATTTGGTCATAGGTTCCCCCGACACCATCTATGAATCTTTTAACAGACTCGGTGTCCGGTGCGTCCCAATCGCAGATTCCTATGCCCTCTTCGTTCACCCAGAGCCCGTTGAACTTGACCCCCGGGTTCTCCTTGAAGTACTTCTCCATAGCCCCGCCGACCTGTTGCTTGAACTCGTCGGTCAGAGCCGATGGGGGTAGTTTGCCCTTGTTATGTCTGAGTACGAATACTTTCACCATTTTGTTGTCCCTCCCTTTTCTTGGTATTTTTATGGCTCCCCACCTCGGAGCCGAGGCTGAATATGTGGCTTGGGCTCTCTAACACGTTCAGAAGCGTGTCGGCATCTAACTCTATCCTAAGCACCCCGTTTTCTCCGACGACTTCGAGTGCACAGGACTCTATCATCGACACCTCTGATAACGCGCCCAGGTCTCCCTCGAAAAGAACCCGGTCATGGGCCTCGTCAGATATCGATATGTTCCTCACGTGCTTCTTGGACCCTATCTCGACCGAGAAAACGCAGCCCATGTTCAACCCTTACCGCATCGTATGCCTTCAGAAACGACAAACCTAGATGCCGATAATAAGACTCCGAAGCATCAACGTGCGTTATAACACATTGATGCGTCTAAGAACAGATCAATCTTACATTAATGAACCACATAGGATCTCCAGTATCTGCTTGCTGTTCAGCTATGCTATTGACGAATATGCGAACATGTCTCAATGTACCCAAATATGTAATCAATTATATTTGTAAGCTCAGCAAGTTCCTCTATATCTGAGTTTATGCGCGCCTTCATGCAGTTGTTTAACGGGCGTTGGCTTTTCTATTAATCTAATTGCATTGGTTGGACAGGTACTGACACATAAACCGCATCCAAAACATAGGTTAGGGTTGAATGAAAGGGAGCCATTTATCATCTCCCTTGCACCGAACTGGCATCGTTCAGCACAAATGCCGCAATCTATACAAGCTGATGTATCAGTTACAGAAAATGCTTGAGGCGTTATTATATAAGGGGTTAAACCGAATCTCAAGACTCCTGATAGTATGCTGCAGCAGCAGGAGCAGCAACTGCATATGGAGTTTATCACACCGGGCTCGTAAAATTCACCTTGACCGAGAGCCATATGGACCAGCCCTGCCTCGTGAGTCTTCTCCAGTACGTCCAGGGCCTCTTCCATGGTGATCTCTCGGGAGATGCCCTCGTTTATGTTACGTTCTGCAGTCTCATTCATGTCTATGCAGGTTTCGAGGGGTGCGTCACAGTTTCCACGTTTTAGCCTGCAACTGCAGTTCATAATAGATATCGTGCGGGCGTTGCTGAGTATTCGTTTGGCCTTCTCTAGATTTAGTACAAGGTGTTCAGCTCTGATCTCTACGTCTACTGGTATGGTTATTGCCGTTTGAGTTGTCTGAAAAGTATGTGTTTCCAAGTGCTCCCGGGTCCAGTCGTTATCGAACCTATAACCCTGCCCTTTATGCGTCACATCATAGATTTAATAAGATATTATATAAAAAAGTATAAGTAACTTGCATTCAGCGAGATAATTTTATAAAAAATCTAATTTTTGGTATAAAAACTAAAAAATTGGTTTTGAGGATAGCTAGGTCTCCTTATTGACTTCTCCCAATATAACATAAGAACTAGGAGTCCTATCTTTTATATCCTCGAATTTCGTGCGCACATAGTATTCATTACGGTCTTCATCATACAGCGGAAACGATAATCAACCTTTTTTTACATTTTTAGGGTGAGATATGGATACTCTGGTATCCATAGTTTCTTCACATATTTCTGACTATTCCATCCGGCGAGCCGCAGGCGAGTCAGTGTGTGTGGGATAAAAACTTCCCTGTTTTAAAGACAACGCATCCACGACGCATTCGCTATAAAAAAAGGTGATGGATACGTCAGATGCAGCTATACCCTTTAACTATCGAAGTGTATCTTCCCAGAATACTCCACGCAGCCCCTCTTCCCAACATCTGGGGCTCCGGGTCCCCACCAGGTTCCCTCCCCACGGAGGTTCGCCAGTCCAGCTGTGCCACGGAGGATCACCCATTTGCCCGACCAGTCTGCTGTCGCATCTGGTCTACTACCTGTAAACCAGATTACCAGAGCACCCTTTCTGTTATCCACAGTGCCGTCGAACAAGGCTACACCACCCGCATCCCACTTGCCTGTGGGAAGTATCACTGCGTTGTATGTGTCCTCTGATTTTCCTTCAAGGTTTCCAGTCCACTCGTCAGGTGGGTCCTTTGTGTATGCTTCCAAAAACGTGTTGTCGTCGACTGATCTCGAGTCCTTGATGAACGGTGTGTAGCACCATTTTCCTAACACACTTGTATGTGGAGTTGTATGTGTCATTTCTTTTCACTCTCCCCTGTTTCTTGGTACTTGTATAGCTCCCCACCTCGGAGCCGAGGCTAAAGGTGCGGCTTGGGCTATCCAACATGTTTAGAAGCGTCACTCGTGATTCTTGAACCCTATCTCGACCGAGAAAACGCAGCCCATGTTCCCACTCACCGCATCGTTTGCCTTCAGGAACGACAAACCTAGATATCGATAATAAGACTCCGAAACATCAACAAGCGTTAAAACACATTGATACGTCTAAGAACAGATCAATTTCACAATAAATGGGTTTCAAAGGGTCTCCGGTATCGGCTTGCTGTTCAGCTATGCTATTGACGAATATGCTAACATGTCTCAATGTACCCAAAACGGAGTCCGTTATCTTATGCAGGCTCAGCAAGTTACCCTTGTACTGGGCCTGCTCGCGATTCTTTCTAGTTGTCTAGCACTCACCGGCTTTTCAACCAAAGTTATCGCATGCGTTGGGCATGCGCTGACGCAGAGACCGCACCCGAAGCACAAGTCGGGGTCGAAGGAGAGAGAGCCGTCCACCATCTTTCTTGCACCGAAATGGCATCGTTCAACGCAAATCCCGCAGTCGTCGCATGCGGATAAATCATTGACTGAATATGCCTGAGGTATTATTAGGTGGGGTGCCAAACCGAACCTTAGGATACCCGATAGTAAACTACAGCAGCAGGAGCAGCAGCTGCAGACCGTGTTGATGACACCTGGCTCGTAAAACTCGCCCTGCCCGAGAGCCATGTGAACGAGACCCGCATGATGGGTCTTCTCAAGAATCCCTAGGGCTTCATCCAGATCTATCTCCCTTGAGACACCGTTCCGTATGTAATGCTCCGCTGCCTCATTCAAGTTTATGTGGGTCTCCCTCGGAGAGTCACAGTTCCCGCGTCTTTCCCTGCATTTACAATCCGTAACCGATATCTTGTAGGCTCCTCTTAGGATCTCTTTCACCATATCTAGGCTGAGGATGTAATTTTCAGCCTTGATTTTTATATTCACAGGGATCGTTAACGCCATCTGGATCGCCTGGAAGGTGCGATTCTCAAGGTGCTCCATCGTCCAGTCGTTCTCGAACCTGTATCCCTGCTTCCTATGCTCCATACAAAAAGACTGCATTAAGTATTTTATTTCAGTTTTGGATGGTTAAGAAGAGGGGCCGATATTAGGGTGATTCTACTATTCTGTTGTTTTCCCCTTCATCGAGCAGCTTCTCGTCTTTCCGCATGTATATTTCGTTGCTTCTTGTGTACCTATCCAACCAGAAGTGTATCGTCTGGTTTTGTAGATCTGAGAGGGAACGAGCGAACATTTTACCATCAGAGTGATTCAACACGTAGTCATCAGTCTCTTTGATTTGAAGCCCATCCAAGTCATTGTCTTTAACTTGGTTTCGAATAGAACTCATGTCAAGCTTACTGAATTTTCGGTGCCCAGATATTCGTATACCATAATATGCATTCCCGAAAATCTTATTTCCTGTTACCTGGAAGTCATCACATTTCCTGAGATGGATTCCCTCATATCCGTCCCTCAAGTAGATGAAGTTGTCTCTAATCAAACCATCACGCAGCTTCTCTGATCCTTCACTCACGGGACCTAACGCCACTATTCCGCTTGCGTTTATCTTATTGAGCCTTATAGTGTTGTCTTCGATGCATATGTGGT
>JGI2171J19970_10001150_pt1 | contig 14652 bp, 15 predicted proteins | sample DeeMarSWOR324_28_FD_19970 | JGI IMG/M metagenome (IMG submission 19970) | reverse complement strand
ATAGCATAGTTTTCGGTGGGTAAACCAAAAGCATCCCAGCCAATGGGATATAAAACATTAAAACCCTCCATTCTCTTTTTGCGAACAATAGCATCTAAGGCAGAATAGCTTCTACAGTGACCAACGTGAAGCCCCTCTCCTGAGGGGTAGGGAAATTCAATCAAAATATACTTTTGGGGCTTCTTGGAAAAATCCTCGGCCCGATAAAATCCTTTTTTCCCCCAAACTTTCTGCCACTTGGGTTCTATGTCTTGGGGTTTGTATTTCATACGATTATTTTATATTTTTTATTGAAAATTGTAAAATTCTTTCCAATAAAATTGAGATAAAAAAACGGAGGTAAGAAATCAGAGATTTTTTCTACCTCCTTTTGAGAAGTTTGGGGTTGTTAATTTTCTAAAGAACTGTTAGCTTTTTTTAGTACTACTTGGAGTTCTCTAAGAATTCTTATATTTTCTAAGGGACTCACTTTGCCTTCTTTGTGAAGCGTAACTTCTCTTCCTTTCCAACCGCCGTCTTTATCCATGACCGCTACTGGGTCTTCAAAAAAGAGAGCTATTACACCTCCTCTGTCTTCAGTCACAAAGCATAATATCGCACTGCCTGCCCCACTTGTGGGGCTCACATTGAGCCCAACCACTTTCTGGAAGCCTTTGACTCCCGAGGCTATCTTTTCTAAATCAAGAATCGATTGAAAGGCCACAGTAGTTTCAATACTGCTATAGACTTCATTCAGAGTAGCAAGTGCTTCTTTTTCCTCTGGATTACTTGGGCCTTCATATCTGCTCTTTCCGGTGTATGGATCTACTAGTTCTATGTATGGATTGACGGATTCGTTGAATCCGAGTATCTTAAGTGCCTGACTCATTCCATTATCTCCTTTTTGTTGTGTTTTTATTATACATCTGGATTAAGGGTCTGTCAATGTTATTCTTTTTAGCAGAATTTTCGTTAAAAGCTGTTTTTATTTTCTCTTGGGGTATCATTTTGATATAATATACTTATCCTAATTAAATTAAGATGGAGAAATGATAATTACATCTGCCCCAGGTAAAATTATTCTATTTGGTGAACATGCTGTTGTTTATAATAAATTGGGTATAGCCACCAGTATTAATAAAAGAACTTATGTAACTGTCTCTGCCGAAGCCGAGAGTGTGACTATTGAATCAAAGAATCTTAATTTAAAGAAGTCTTTCTCGGAAAAAGAACTATTTACGATTCTTAGAAAAATCGAAAAATTAAAAACTGAGAAAGATTTTGAGAGGATAAAGAAAGCGGGTGAAGATAGGCTTCTTGCAAGTTTTTTTGTTATAGCCAAATTAACAGAGAAATTTGGTTTTAACGGCTTAAAGGTTTCAATAGATTCAGAAGTTCCTAAAAACCTTGGATCGAGTTCATCGGTTTTTTCAGCCCTTGTTCTGGCTACAACTACTTTGTTTAGAGAGAAACTATCAAAAGAAGAGATAGTGAGTATAACCAATGAGGGTGATATTGTTGCCCACGGAGGGCTTCCAAGTGGGATAGATGCTAGCGTTGTCACATATGGGGGTTATTTACAATACAAAAAAAACGAGGGAATTACCCCCCTAGATATAAGTTTCGAAACCCCTTTGCTAATAGTAGACAGCGGGGAGCCAGCAAGAACAGGCGAAACGGTCCCTTATATAAATAAACTAAAAGAAAAAAAAACAAGCTTAGTTAAAGAGGTTTTAGACCGGCTCGATGAAATTTCTCATTGCGGTCTAAGGGCACTAAAGACAGAAAATTTAGAAGAGATGGGAAAACAAATGACAAACTATTATCAAGAACTGAGAAAACTAAATATCTCTACGACAAAACTCGACCAGATAGTTCAAATAGCCCTAAGCCATCAAGCACTTGGAGCTAAACCAACAGGTGGTTGGGGCGGTGGTTGTTGCTTAGTTTTAGCAAAAAATCAAAAAAGGGTGACTGATTTAATAAACGTGTTCAAAAAAAATAGTTTTCAATCCTTTCAATCTAAAATTGGGGTTGAAGGTGTAAAATTAATTATATGAAAGCAACCGCCATAGCAAATGCAAATATCGCCCTGGTTAAATATTGGGGCAAACGAGACGAAACATTAATTCTGCCTCAAAATAACTCTATTTCTGTGACCCTGAATGGCCTGAATACGATCACCACGGTTGAGTTTGATAAAAAATACGATAGAGATGTTTTTATTCTAGGAAAAGAGAAGTTTCAAGGAAGCGAGGAATTTAAGAGGGTTGTTAAACATTTAGATTTAATCAGGGAAATGGCTAGAATTAAAGACCGAGCAAAAGTCGCGAGTAAGAACAACTTCCCAACTGCGGCCGGTTTAGCAAGTTCTGCTTCAGGCTTCGCTGCCCTAAGTTTAGCTGGAACTCGAGCAGCTGGAATGAATTTAGGCTTGAAAGAATTATCAATGCTTGCCAGGAGGGGTTCGGGATCTGCAACGAGAAGTTGCCAGGGTGGTTTTGTTGAATGGTTAAGGGGAGAAAAACTAGATGGGAGTGATAGTTATGCCATCCAAATTGCTCCACCTGAACATTGGCCCGAATTCAGAATGATTACTACAATTGTCTCAGCGATTGCGAAAAAAGTACCTAGTAGAGCGGGAATGACTGAAACCGTTAAAACCTCTCCAATGTATAATGCTTGGCTCAATGCGGTCAAGGAGGATTTAGAAAATGTAAAAAGGGGGATCTTAAAGAAAGATTTTACATTGGTCGGTAAAACAGCTGAATCAAATTGCCTAAAGATGCACGCTATAATGATGACAACCAAACCTGCATTAATTTATTGGATGCCCGCTACCTTGGAGATAATCCACTCGGTGTTAGCTTGGCGAGAAGAGGGTTTAGAGGGTTACTTCACGATTGATGCCGGTCCTCAAGTTAAGGTAATTTGTTTAGAAAAAGATGTTCCTGAACTTGAACAAAGATTACAGAATATTCAAGAAGTGAAAAAAACTATTGTCTGTAAACCAGGAGAGGGGTCAGCATTAATTAATAATCACTTATTTTAATTTTAATTGTGGTAAAGGTCTCTGCTCCCGGAAAATTATTATTATTTGGTGACCATGCCGTTGTCCATGGAAGACCGTGTATTGTAACCGCTGTAGACCACAGAATAAGCGTTTCTTTAGAAAAAAGAGTTGATGACAAAATTGTTGTCAATGCGCCTGATCTACAAATCGAAAATTACATTGTTTCGCCAAATAGTTTAGGAAAACCTCACCCAAAGGAAGTAATGTTTGTTTTAACTTCGATCTTAAATTTTTTTAATAAATATAAAATAAAAAGAGGGTTGGAAATTAAAACGAAAAGTGAGTTTTCGGCAAAAGTTGGTCTAGGTAGCTCTTCTGCCGTTACAGTTTCCACAATAAAAGGATTGGCAGAACTGTTTGGAACTAAAATGACTAAAAGGGAATTACTCGATTTGTCTTATAAGACTGTTTTAGACATTCAAGAAGTTGGTTCGGGATTTGATGTGGCAGCTGCTATATATGGAGGCACTCTCTATTTTGTTGCGAAGGGAAAAACCATTGAACCTCTTAAAATTGAGGAGCTCCCCCTTGTTGTTGGCTACACAGGAGTGAAGGCAGACACAGCAACCTTAGTAAAAATGGTTGGCAGGAGATTAAAAGAAGAGCCTAAAGAAATCAATAAAATTTTCGATAAAAGCCAAGAAATAGTAAATTTGGCGAAAATCGAACTGGAAAAATCTAATTGGAAAGAGGTTGGTGAATTAATGAATTTAAATCAAGATTTATTAAGGCAATTAGGGGTAAGCTCTAACGAACTAGAAAATTTAGTAAAAGCTTCTTTAAGCACAGGGGTTTACGGTGCAAAATTGTCCGGCGCGGGAGGCGGTGACTCCATGATTGCTATAACCAGCAAAGAAAGTCGAAGCGCTGTTAAGAACGCAATCGAAAAAGCAGGGGGAGAGATTGTAAAAGTAAAATTTCAAGCCGAGGGTGTAAAAAAAGAATTGCCTTGACAAATTTCTTTTTTTTGGTATAAACAAAACAGGACGTGAACAATTTGGATGGGAAGGCAACCCTAAAAGAGGCGGTAGAGGAGCTATTGCGATTATCAGAAGAACCGGTGGCGGGCCCAAGGTTTCTAGACAGGGTAAAGGGGGTTCTCGATGTCTTTACTGAAGCGAATAATCAAGAAGCCATAAAAACAATATTAGAGCCTCATATGCTAAGAATTCAAGCCCTGGTTTTAAACGCTCAGGGATTAACCGGAAAAATCACCCTAGCATAGTGATTCTGCCGCTCTACAAGACCTAAATAAGAGAGGGAACCCTCTCTCTTTTTTTTAAAAAAGCTGTGCGGGAAGACTTCCCGCACAGTTATAGTTTAAACAATGTTTTTGCGTTCTTGGTAGTGATTTCGGCTACCTTTTCAAGGTTTGTGTTTTTTATTTGAGCAATTCTTTCGGCTACTAATTTTACTCCGAGAGGATTATTTCTCTCTTCAGGAAAACCAGGGGGAGCCAAATAAGGACAGTCAGTTTCAATTAAGATTCTTTCCAGGGGAGTTTTTTTAATATTTTCTTCAAAGCAAATGTCTTCAATTTTTTTAAAAATTATTCCATTAAAACCGATATAAAAATCAAAGTCTAAATACTTCTGGAGCTCTGTTAGATTTCCAACGAAACCATGAGCAACTGCTTTTTTGGGTCTCACTTCTGGATTTTTTGATAAAAATTCAATTAAATCTCGATGGGCCATGCGGCAATGGAAAATAACTGGTAAATTAAGCTTTTTAGCTAGGGTTAATTCTTTCTGAAGTAATTCTTTTTGCTTTTCTTTAAAAATTTTTTTCTTTTTAGTAGTTTTGGGTCGCCAATAATAATCAAAGCCTGCTTCGCCCAGAGCAACAACTCTTTTACATTGAGCCAGTTTCTTGTATTTCTCATAATCAAATTCTTTTTCCAAATAGCTTCCCTCTTGTGGGTCTATTTTGATTTTTACCAAACCCGTATCTAAATTAATCGGGTGAAGGCCAATGGCAGCAAAAATTCCGTAAGGAGAACTGTCTGCTATTTCAACCGCTCTTTGACTATTTGCTAAGTTACTTCCGACATTTATAACCCAGATATTATTTTCCAGGCATTTTTGAACTATTTCTTTCCAGTCTTTTTTAAAGGAGTTGAAATTTAAATGGGCATGAGTGTCAATTAACATATAAATTATTCTATCTCAATCAAGAAAAAAAGGAAGTCAGATTTTGACTTCCTTGATTGGGAAAAAATGGGCTTGGTGGTTCTTTTTAAATCACTGTTGCTTTCACACAACAACTCCACAAATCAGTATAAAGCAGAAAGAATTCTAATTTTTCAATTTCCATTTTTTCTCCTTCCATTGGCGTCTGGCGGGTTTAAAACGTCTGGTTCTCGCTCATCAATTAGTAGAGCACACTCTACCAATCTCCAATTGTATCTAGTAGAGCAACCTCCACCTTCTTCTACAATTTTAGAACTCTGACGCTTATTAACCTCTCGCCTGCCAAACATATTTTAAAAGAGCTATAAAAAGGGGGGTATTTATAATTCCCAGCTTACAATATTATTGTTTTAGACGCGTCGCCTAATAGATTTTTTTTCGTAGTATGTTCCGTCGATGGTGACAACCGTTACTCCCCAAGGCAATCGAGGTAGAGGGTCGTGGCTGACGAGTGAGCCACAACACTCCTCTGGGTTATTAAGGTCACTCTCTTTTTCCTTCTGTGCTTTTCCGTTCCGGGAATTAGCTTCTTTGGTTTTACCGGGTTCGGGACTGTTCCCCATTGCTCTTTCCTCCCCTTTTTAGGGGTGAACTATTCACTAAAACATTAATGAACAAACCACCCCTAACAAGAGCTATTTTTTTGCTTTGGTGTTAAAGAACCACTTAAAAACCTCCCCTTGGTTGGGAGGTTTTGGATTTCTTTTTGGTTAGTATTTTTACAAAAATTATATTTTTTCCTTTTTTATACAATTAAACCTCCCAACCAATCTCTCTCTAAGAATAGTGTAAAAAAACCAAAATCGGTTGGTTAGGAGATTCATATTAATTTTTTTCTGCAACATTTCCGACATTTTTTCTAAAACTAATTTTTAAGGATAGCAGGATAAAAAATCTTGTCAAGACTTCAGTCTGGGGAAAAGTGGTTTTCCTGTTTTGTTTTTTATTTGGTTACGAATTTTTTCTGAAGTTTCTGGTAAAAATGGTTTTAAAAACTGAGCAATTTTAGACAAGGCGAAGAGCAAGTTGTTAATAACTTTTTGATTTTTGATTTTTGATTTTTGATTTTTTTCTTCCCAGGGTTTTTCTTCTTCAATGTATTTATCACAAAAACTAATGAGGTCCCAAATTGTGATTAAAGCCGTGTTAAATTGAAATTCTGCCAGGACTTTATGATAGAGTATCTCTGTCTCATCAATAACTGTTTTGAATCTCGAATCTAAAGACTGTTTTGAATTTTGAATTTGGGGTTTGGAATGTTTAGCAAGAGTGATAACTCTGGCGACTAAGTTTCCCAGGCCCTTAGCTAAGTCTGCATTATATCTTTCTTCGAATTTCTCATAAGTGAAATCTCCATCTTCGGTTGAGGGAATTTCGCGCAAGAGAAAATATCTTACTGAATCTGTACTGTATTTTCCAACTAAATCAAAGGGGTCAATGACATTTCCTAAACTTTTTGACATTTTTTGACCATCTGAAGTTATGTAACCGTGAACAAAAATATTGTTGGGTAGACTTAAATTGGCTGAAAGCAAGATGGCTGGCCAATAAACGGCGTGAAATCTTAAAATTCCTTTTCCTATCACGTGTAGTTTATTTTTATTTTGTTGCCAAAATTTTTGAAACTTCTCATTGTTTTTATAATAACCCAAGGCAGTAATATAGTTACCCAGAGCATCAAACCAAACCCAAATTTTTTGGGTAGAATCTCCGGGAACATCAATTCCCCAACCCCTGGCTCTTTCTGAAGTACGAGAAATGCAGATATCTTCTAAGCCAGAATCTATAAAACTTAGAGTCTCATTTTTTCTGGATTCAGGAATAATTTTTATTTCATCATTCCGAATGAGTTCCCAGAGAGTATCCTGGTAATTTGTAAGTTTAAAAAAATAATTTTCTTCCTCGACCAGATCAGGCCTTACTTGATGCTCGGGACAAAGACCATTAATTAATTCTTCTTCTTTATAAAACGCCTCACAACCTACGCAATAAAGCCCCCGGTAAATTTTTTTGTAAATATCTTTTTTACAGGCCTGCCAGAGCTTTTGAGTTCCTTTAATGTGGCGCTTTTCAGTAGTACGAATAAAATCATCAAAACTCAAATTCAGGGCTTCCTTCAGTTCGTAAAACTTTTGAGCGTTCCTATCAACTAGTTTTTTAATGCTTATGCCTTCTTTTTCTGCCGCCTGAACATTTTTTAGACTATTCTCGTCAGTTCCTGTCAAAAAGAAAACATCCTCATTTAGAATCCTATGGTATCTAGCAATAACATCGGCTTGAATTTTCTCTAAGGCATGGCCGGCATGAGGAAAGGCATTGACATAGTCAATGGCTGTAGAAAGAAAAAATTGTTTGCTTGGGTTTGGCATATCTTGAGAATTGAAGTTTTATTCTGAAAGCAACCATAAGTTCTCCCCTATGCCCTTCTTTTCTTTAAAAAATCTCTCGAAAATTCATAAATTATTCCGGTCAGGGGAATAGATAAAATGGCCCCTAATATTCCTCCCAGCTTTCCTCCCACCATCAGGGAAATTAGTACCAAAAAAGGAGGCAGCCCAATGAATCTTTTAGTTAAAACCGGAGTTATGATATTTCCTTCAATCTGTTGTATTAAAATAAAAACTATTGCAATGAACAAGGCTTTCCAGAGAGAGTCTAAAGCAGAGAAAATAGTAATTATTAACCCAGCAATACCAGGTCCAATAATTGGAATAATATCTAAAATACCAGCTAAAAAACCAAAAGAAAAAGCGTATCTTATATTAAAAAGGTAACTGGCTAAAAAGGCTGCTCCTCCAACAAAGAGAGAAGATAAAATTCTGGCTCCAAACCATCCAGAAACTTTTCTTTTACATCTTTCCCAAAGATTTAAAATGTAATCTTCCTGATTGCGGGGAGAAATTAATTGAATGAGCCTTTCTACGCCTTTTTCTTCGAGAGAGAGAAAGACGGCTAGGGCAAAAATACTGAGAGTAGAAAAAATTCCACCAAAGAATGAAAAAAGAGCACTAAAAATACTTGAGGAGGCACCAACTAGCCAATTTTGAAATGAAGCAGTAAAAACCTCAAAATTCTCAAAGGCTTCTAATCCCAGAGCTTTTAGGGGTGGGGCCAATTTCTCGAAGTGTTGAGGAAAAAACTGGGTGAATTGACGAATTTCAGAAACGAAAGCGGGAGCAATCAGATAAATAAAAAAACCGAAAATTCCAAAAAAACCAACGTAGACTAAAATGGTGGCTAAAACTCGAGGCAATCTTCTCCTTTGTAAAAAATCAATTGCTGGATCAAATAAAACTGAAATTATCAAAGCAAAAATTGTCCAAATTAAAATTTCTTTTATTAAATAAAGAATGTAAAAAATCAAAAAGGTAAATGAAATTTTTAGAATCGTGCCCCAGGAAACATCTAAAACCCTAGGAGCCCGTTCGTCAAAAGACGAACGGGAGGATGTGGTAGGTGAATTGGAGTCTTCGTTCATAATTCTTAAATATTTTTATATTTTTAAAATTTTCTCAAATTTTTCTTTTTTCTTAAAGGGCCCAATAAGAGCTAAATTAAGTTTTTCTGGTTGAAAGATTTCTCTGGCTACCTTTAAAATGTTATCGCCTGTCACCTGGTCAATTTTAGCAAACTGTTCTTTGGGGGTAAGAATCTCTTCGCTTAATAATTCTTGGCCGGCATAAAAAGAAGCCTGAAAGTCAGAGGATTCTAAAGAAAGAGATAGTTTACCCTTTAAATTATCTTTAGCTTTTTGAAGTTCTGAGGGATCTGGGTTTTTATATTTTATTTTTCTGTATTCCTGTAAAATCAGACTGATGGCTTTTTCTGCTTTCTGATGGTCTACTCCCACCTGGGTCATTAAATAGCCTGTGTCTGTCATATTTTGAGGGCTAGTTTTGATATAATAAGCCAGGCCCCTTTTTTCGCGAAGAGTAATCCAAATCCGAGAACTCATATATCCTCCCAAAAGTGTGGCCAGCAGAGCCTGGGTATATTTTTGAGGATGGAATAAATCATAGGCCCTTACTCCCAAACAAAGGTGGGTCTGGTCAGTCTTCTTAAAATAAATAGAACTCTTGGGTTTTGTTTGTTTTTCAACTACTTTTAATTTCTGTTTAGCTGGCTTTATATTTATCTTTTTAAAACACTTTCTAATCTTTTTTTCTGTCTCTTTAGGTTTTACCTTGCCGGCTACACAAACTATAGTATTTTTGGCTGAATAATAGTTCTTTTGATATTCTAAAAGGTCTCTTCTTTTAAAGCGTAATATATTTTCTGATTTTCCGATTATTAATCGACCGGCAGGCTGTTCTCCGTAGAGCAGTTTTTCCCAGAGATCATTTATATAACTGATTGGCGTATCCAAATACATCTTTATTTCCTGGAGTATTACTCCTTTTTCTTTTTGGATTTTTTTTGTTTCCAGTTTTGAATTCAAGTAGATGTCTGAAACCCAATCTAAAACAAAATCTAAATGAGAGGCTTCTACTTTAGCCCAAAATCCGGTATATTCTTTTCCGGTAAAGGCATTGTATGTTCCTCCCATCCGATCTAAGGGCTCTACAAGTTGGAGGGTACTTGGTCTTTTTTTGGTTCCTCCAAAGAACATATGCTCTAAAAAATGGGAAATACCATTTGTTTTTTCGGTCTCATATTTTGAGCCAGTTCCTACTAATAACAAAACTGTAACTGCCTGGGTTCCCCCAACCGGAATGGTAATAATTCTTAAGCCGTTTTTCAAAAGGGTCTTTTTATACATAAGAATTTCAACCTTCCAGTTTATCTTTTAAAACTTTTACTAAATCTTTCATTGCAATTCTTTCTTGTTCCATTGTGTCCCGGTCTCTCAGGGTTAAATCCTCTTTTTCTAAGCTTTCGAAATCAACGGTTAAGGCGTAAGGTACTCCACTTTCATCTGCCCTCCGGTATCTTCTGCCAATTGAACTCACCTCATCATAAAGAGAAACAAAATGGGGTTTTAATAATTTATAGACCTCTTTTGCTTTTTTGACCAAGTAGGGTTTATTTCTAACTAAAGGTAAGACAACAACCTTTATTGGAGCGAGCTTTTTATCAAGCTTTAATAAAACCTCAACTTCTTTTGTTGCTTTGGTAGTTTTGGTTCTGCCACCTTTTACTTCTTGATAGCTGTCTATCAAAAAAGCCAGGAGAGACCTTTCCACCCCTACTGAGGTTTCTACAACGTGGGGATAATATTTTTCTTGGGTTTCTTCGTCAAAATATCTTAAATCTTTGCCCGAATGCTTGGCATGATTAGATAGGTCCCAATCTCCCCGGTTATGAACCCCTTCTATCTCTCCCCAGCCCCAGGGAAAATGATATTCAATATCTACTTGTTTTTGAGCATAATGGGCTCTTTCTTTGGCTGGCACCTCTATGGCTCTTAGATTTTTTTGTTGCATTCCCAATACACCATACCAATTTATTCTTTCTTTTTTCCAAAAATCAAACCATTTATCAACTTCCCTGGGGTGGCAGAACCATTGAAGTTCCATTTGTTCAAATTCTCTGGTTCTAAAGATAAAATTCTTGGGTGTGATTTCGTTACGGAAAGCTTTACCGATTTGAGCAACACCAAAAGGGATTTTTAGTCTCATTGACTTTTGAACATTTTCAAAATTCATATAGATTCCCTGACAAGTCTCTGCTCTTAAATAGGTTATCGAAGCCTCATCTTCTAAGGGTCCCGTAAAAGTTTTCATCATTAAATTAAATTTTCTGGGTTCAGTTATTTCTCCTCCACATTCTGGACAGCACTTTCCCGTTATTTCATCTTTTTTAAATCTTTTGTGGCAGGCTTTACATTCTACCAAGGTATCAGCAAAACCAGCTGTCAGGTGACCTGAAGCCTGCCAGACCTTGGGATTCATTAAGATGGCTGCATCTAAGCCAAATACATTTTCGTGATTTTTTATCATCTCTATCCACCAGGCCTGTTTAATATTTCTTTTCATCTCAACTCCTAAGGGCCCAAAATCATAACTTGAACCAAAACCGCCATAAATTTCAGAGGAAGGGAAAATAAAACCTCTTCTTTTAGCCAAAGATATAATTTTTGCCATTTTATCTTTCATTGAATTTATTCTACCCCGTTAGAAAGATAACTTCAACATTATTATTTTCCTAAAAAACCGATTTTTAACGGGGTTCTACAAAATTTTTCCTAAAATAAAAAGGACTGGTAAAAATAACCAGTCTTTTGAAAAAAAGAAGGGATCATCTATCCTCTATTTTAAGACAAAAGAAATGTTTTGGCGCCCTATTGAACGATTCCCATCTGCTCACTTACGGTGGGGTCGTCTGGTAGGGTGGTGGAAATTCCTTCAGTTTCTCTTTTTAACAATACTTTGGTCCAGCTATCTTCGGCAATTACTTCAGCTTTCTCTATAATTTGAGGAGTTTGACCTCGTTGAGAAACATCGGGAGTAAAGGCTATTTGAAAAGCAATGTTTGGACCTGAGCCCAAAACACCGCTGCCTACCTTTAAGTCGCCAATCTCCCACACAATTTCTTTGGACTCGGAATCATAAGTAAAATTGGAGGTTTCGCTTTCAGGGAAAATTGCGCCGGTTAATTTAACATTTTTAGTAAGTTTTGCTCTTACTTTTACGTTTTTCACATCGTTATAATAATTTTTGACCTGCCACATTATAGTATAGGTGGTGGTTTCTCCCACCCTGGGAGGAAGAGGGCCTGAATTTCCAAAAACCTCATTTTCAAAGTAACCTTTTTGAGCAATTTCGAGCCGGGAGTTAATTTTGGTCTCAAACTCTTCACTGGCTTGATTAAGATATATTTTGTTTCTAATCACTTCCTTGCCTTCGGAAGAAGAAATTTCCCAGTTTTCTTTTAAATTTACCCAAAATTCAACCTTTCCCATCCTCTGAACATCTAAAAACTGAAGTTCTCCTAATTTTCGCCAGTCCCACAAGATTGAATTATCCCCGGATTTGAAATCTCCCCGGGGAGCTTTTAAAGTCTCAAAATCAAAAGCCCCGCCTATTAAAGTGTTCACTAATGACAAATCGGTTAAGGGCTCTTCTCCAATGTTTCTAAAAAGAATTTCATAGTGGAGCAATTCTCCCGGGCTAGCCATATATTCTGGGTTACCGTTTATTTGCTGGGTAATATATAAATGGGGTTTAATAATTTCTACTCCTCGAATATTTTCTTTCAACAAAATAAACTCTCCCTCTTGCCAGGTACCAAATTCAGCCCTAAAAATTTTTTGCTCTCCAATGTTTCCCTTGAGTTGACCGGTTATTTCCATTCTTCCACCCTCAGCTTTATTAAGAGGAGGAACTTCCCATTCAATATTCTCTAAGGACTGGGGGGTAGACTCAATAAATTCAAAGCCTGAAGGGTATTCGATTTTTGCCCAGAGGTCAGAAAGAGGATAGTCAACATTAGAAAAATAATTCAAGGCAAAGGTGAATTTTTTTCCGGTTTCAATTTTTGAAGGCAAATCAAGCCTGAGGGTAAGGGGCACGTTTTCAATGATGGTCGTGAAGGTGGTGGTTGATTCAAAAGGACTTTTCAGGTTTTTCGGCCGGTAGCTTAAAGAGGCTTTTGCTTGTTTTGCTTCTCCTTCTTTACCAAAAAGTCTGGCTCTAAAAGTATGGGTTCTTTCTTCTCCCGGATAAATATCTTCTAACTTTATTTCTTTTCTTAAACTATCGTCTTCAACTATGGAGTATTTAGGATATTCGAAAATAAGCCTTGGCTCTTCCAGTCTAACGCTTCCATTGTTTTTATATTTGACAATATAATCAATGCTTTCTCCCATTTCTGTTTTTTCTGGCCCTAAAATCTCTAATTTTAAAGTCTCTCTCGAATAGAAATTTCTCTGCCAATACCAGAAAGCAATTACTCCCACTAAAATTAATAAAATAAAGGTTTTTCTGCTCATCTTTGGTTATTCAATTTGGCTTAAGATATAAGAATAAAAATTTTTAGAAACTTCTCGTAAATTTTGATGGAGGCCCCTGTCAATTTTTAATCTTTGGAGGGTTACCCAATCTTTCTTTAAAATCAGCCTTAATAATTTAATTGTATCTGGCTCAATTTTGAAAAAAGTTTCTTTTATTTTCTTAGAACAGTTCTTACAAATTACTCCTCCTTCTTTTGAGCTCCAGAAAATTTGAGCTGGGATTAATTTTTCTTGACCCAAAGCACAATGATAGAGCTGGGGGGCATATCCCAAAAAAGAAAGGAGGTTCCAAAGAAAATAATAGTATATTAACTGTAGACTATAAACTGTAAACTGTAAATTATTTAATCTTTTAAAAGTTTCGTTTAGTAGTTTCCAAATTTTTTCGTCTGGCTCTTGTCCCCTTACTAAGTTATCTAGGGCTTGGCTTATCTGATAAGCAATTTTTAACTTTCCTAAATTTTTTTTTATTTCCGGAAAATCTTTAACCAAGATAGCGTCGGTCAGAGTTTTATAAGTTTTGCCCTGAATAAATTCAATTTCGGACAAAGTAAATAATTGAGAACCTCCCCTTAGTTTGGATTTAATTTTTCTGATAGCCCGACCCAAAATTTTTAATTTCCCGAAATCTTTGGAAAAAATAGTTAGCAACCGGTCATCCTCTCTTATGTTTTCTTTTTTCAAAACAAAACCCCAAGTCCGATAGTGAGTGGCCATTTATTGTCCTGGTGACAGGTCTTTTAGATATCTAATTTTTCTTTCTATTGCAAATCTTTCAGTTTCTGTCGGAGCGCGCCATTTGGCCTTTTCTAGATCTTTAAGAACTTTTCCGTATTCTTTTCTTTCGATATATTGACCGTATTTAGGACCAAACAGTTCTTTTTCCATCTTTACTCTTTCTTCTCGAGAATACATTTTTCTACCCGGACCCGGAATAAAAGGAGTGGCTTTTCTTAATCTCTCTCTCATTTCCTCTCTGGTAAGATGGGTTTTTCCTCTAAAAATTGATGTGTCTGGTTTTGGGGAAGGGGGTTTTGGGGAAGGAGTTTTGGGAGAAGAGGGATTGCTTTCATTGGCTTTCTTTAAATTTTCTTGATTGCTAGCCATAATTTTTCACCGTTAATGTTTATATTTTTTTCCATATCGACTTTTACCTCTGGTTTTTTGGGAAGTCTAAGATTTTTAGCTTTAGTTGTTCTTAAGATAAGAACTTTATTTTTAGTCAAGACCCGACTTAAATTTTCCGAGCCANAAAAGCTTATTAAAATTCGGTGCTTGGGTTTTAATCCAAGCTTCTTCCTCATGTCTTGAAAATGACGAATAAGTTCTCTAACCTGACCTTTTTCTTTTAATCTCGGTGTAATTCGGGTATTTAATTCTGGTGTTTTTTTAGCTTTGGGAGAAAAAATTTTTATCTTCTCAACGTTGATTTCTTCTTTTAAGAGGTTAAATAAATTTTT
>JGI2171J19970_10001149_pt1 | contig 14654 bp, 10 predicted proteins | sample DeeMarSWOR324_28_FD_19970 | JGI IMG/M metagenome (IMG submission 19970) | reverse complement strand
AGGAGCATGTAGAGGAATTTTCCCCTCTTGTTGATATAAGCCGAGGGGGACTTAAGTTTATAGGAAAGAAACCTCCCGAGATGCACGCTGAAGTAACCTTAAATATATCCATCCCGGGTGAAAGAATTCCTTTGACTCTCTTCGGAAAAGTGCGGTGGTTATCTTATGTTGAGGACAAAGATCAATACTTTATCGGGGTTCAGTTTAATCCCTACGGAGAAAAACAAGGGGAAAATTATCCCGGAAACATGGTAAAAATAATCGCCCTTGAGCAAAAATATTCCATTAAAGAAAAAACCAAAACCGAAAAATTTGAAATTGACTAGCCTGGATTATTCACGGATCGAGTTCGCCGCAGATGTGAGGCACAGGGAATGCGGCTGTGGTTCTCCACCGCAAATACCCTGTAACGAAGCAGATGCGGTGAAATCGGCCCGCCCGAAGGGTAAATTATGCCGACATATGGTAAAAGAAACGCATTGGAGGCCGATGGAATGTTCTACTAGAGGTGAAATCAGCGTAACGAGTAGATATCAATGAAAATAAATATTGTTGTCGGCATAATTTATGAATAAATCAGGCTAGTTAATATCCAGTTAATAAGTCAGCCTGAAATCCTGAAATAATAAATCCAATCTTGGAGGATTATCACAAAAACTCTGGTAACCTTCTCCTTCCTGGCAATCATGTTCATCATTATTTTCTTAGGGATTGCCTCGCCCCTCTGGGGATACAATGATATATAATCATGTTGCTACAGGCTAAATCTCGTTTAACTATGAAAAGGGAAGATTATTTAGGGAAATCTTGTCCTTCAATGACTATTTGAGAGTAATCTGCGACTTGGATCAATAGTTTGCTTATAGCTTGGAGAAGGGCCAGTCGATTTCGTCTCATTCTTATCTCATCAGTCATCACCAGAACATTATCAAAAAACTTATTTATTGAAGATCTTAACCTAAAAATAATTCTCTGCGCCTGGGAAAAATCTCCCTTTGAGATTAATGGAAGGATATTATTCTTTATTATGGAAAAAGTGGTATAAAGCTCCCGCTCTTCCTTCTCGGCCAGCAGTGCTTGATTGATCTTATACAGAGGTTGGTCTTTAAGAATATTGTTTACCCTTTTGGCGATAATGATCAAAGGTTCAAAACTAGGACTTTCCTTAAGACTATCCAGCGCTTTGAGCCTGAGATAAGAGTGATAGATGTTATCAATACCAACGGAAACAGTAGCACTGATCAAGTCATACCTGTATCCTTGCCTCTCAAAAATGTAGCGCAACCTGTTTGAAAAGAAGTCCAGGCAGTAACTCTTTATTTTCTCTTTTGGCTCTTGAAGATTTCCTCCGTAAATAGCAATCACCTTGTCAAGAAGCCTTGAGAAAGATAAGCAAAGCTTTCTCTCGATGATCACCTTGCAGGCACCTTGAGCATTCCGTCGTAAACCAAATGGATCCTTAGATCCTGTTACTGTTATCCCTGTACCAACCACTCCCACGATAGAGTCTAACCTATCAGCTATAGAGAGAATGGCTCCAGTCAATGAAGCGGGAGACTCATCATCCAGGCTTGCGGGTTGATAGTGTTCATAAACCGCTTTCCAAACCAGGGCAGGATATTTCTCTTCCCTGGCGTAAAGCCCACCTACATTTCCCTGAAGTGAGGGAAATTCTCTTACCATCTCTGTAAGAAGATCTACCTTGGAAAGCTCAGCTGCTTGAATAACTTGCTTCTTTTCCTTCTTAGCCTCGATTTTATCGGCCAGGTAAGATACTATTTTCTTTAATCGCTGAGTTTTATCCTCATAGCTCCCAAGTTTTTCCTGAAAAACAATCTTATCTAAGCCTTTTGCTTTTTTTCTTAATGTTATCTTTCTGTCTTGTTCCCAGAAAAACTTGGCATCCTCCAATCGAGCCTTAAGCACTCTCTCATTTCCCTTTCGAATAAGAGACTTTGAATCCTGGTAGGCGTCAGCCACTCCCAAAAAGAACGGCTGTTGTTTCTTCTCTTTGACAATAGAGAACAGCTTCTGCCCTTCTCGCATGGCAGTACTCAAGACCTCAAGAGGTAAGTCCAAATATTCTTCCGGAAAAGAACCAAGGATTACGTGGGGATATTCTATATCATAGATAAGCCGTTCAAGGAGGCCTTCATCCGGATGAAGCTCTGCTTTGATAGTAGCTAACTTTCTCCCCATCTGATTCAAAATCATCTTTCTTCTTTCTTCCTGATCTATCACTACCTTCATCTTTCTTAGAGCATCTTTGTACTCTATGAAGGATCTTACCTTAGTTTTCTTGGGAAAATATATCTTATGACCGGTTGTTGAATTCCCAGCCTGTATCCCTTCAATCGAAAAGGAAAGGCTCTTCCCGCCGAAAAGACAGAGGATATTTTTTATCGGACGAGAAAATCTAAAAGAACTTTCTCCCCATCTCATCATTTTAGGGAAGGAAAGTGAAGAGACAATTCGATGCAGAATCTCGGAGAGAATATCTCCTGTGGGCTTTCCTCTTTCAATCTTCTTTAAACCCAGATACTCTCCCTTTGCAGTTTTTATAACCTTAAGATCGCCGACTCTTACTCCTTGAGATTTGGCAAATCCCTTGGCTGCAGGGGAAAAAGATCCGTCCTTCATAATCCCGACAGCTTTGGGAGGGCCTATAAATTCTTCTTCTCTATCTTTTTGGAATGGAGCAAAATCACCTGCAATAACCAAGCGACGGCACGTTCCGTATGTCCTAATCTTTCCCCCATCAATATTCTGCGAAGAGAGCTCTTCCTTTAATCTCTCCTTCAGTTGCACAAGAGCAGTCATCACGTGTGCCGGAGGCATTTCTTCGGTGTTTAACTCTAAGATAAATTCCATCAGGGCGCACTCTCCCTGGCTATGTATTTTTCAGCAATCTGGCTGACCAGACCTCTTATCTGAGCAATCATTTTGACTCTCTCTGTAACACTTATCGCCCCCCTGGAGTCCATAAGATTGAAAAAATGGGAACATTTAAGACACATATCATAGGCCGGGAAGAGCAGATCTTTATCGATGAGCAGCCTCGCCTCTTTCTCATTCAACAAGAAAGAGTTCCTAAGTCTCTTTATACTTGCCAGGCTAAAATTGTATTCTGAAAACTCTCTCTCTTCGATGAACCGCAAATCCTGGTAGCTGACATCTTTAGACCAGTTCAGGTCATAAATATTATCTTTTCCTTCCAGAAACATCTCTAGCCTTTCCAGACCGTAAGTGATTTCAACGGGTACTGGAAAAAGGTCAATCCCGCCTGCCTGCTGGAAGTAAGTAAACTGAGTGATCTCCAGACCATCCAACAAAACCTGCCATCCAACACCCCAAGCACCGATGGAGGGAGCTTCCCAGTCATCTTCATCGAAACGAATATCATGATCCTGGAGATTGATTCCCAGAGCACCCAAACTCTTAATATAGATTTGCTGAATATCCGAAGGAGAAGGCTTCATGATAACCTGGTATTGGAAGTGCTTCTGGACCCGATGAGGATTTTCTCCGTAACGGCCATCCGTAGGCCTTCTCGACGGTTGAACATAAGCAACTTTCCACGGTCTTTTATCAAGAACTCTGAAAAACGTATCAGGAGTCATGGTTCCCGCGCCTACCTCAAGGTCATAAGATTGAGCAAGATAGCATCCTCGCTCTGCCCAGAATTTCTGAAGATTCATAATAAGACTTTGAATACTCATTTCACATTCCGCAGCGGCTTTATTCATCAAACCCACATTTGCCATTGCGAGGCGCACAGCGCCGCAGCAATCTCTTATATGTAGGGGCTTGATTCATCAAGCCCGCCTTTATTTTAATGAATAAAAAAATTATTACAATTTTATCCTTTTTTGCGTGATGCCTTTTTCTCCGTCCACCTTAAAACTGGATCCCGCGCAGCAGTAGTCTCGTCCAGCCGCCGCACGTAGGATACGTGCGGAGCAGACTTCAAAACCTCTGGGTTCTCTTTCGCCTCTTTTGATATCTTTTTCATGGCATCAATGAAAAGATCAAGGTCTCTCTTGCTTTCAGTCTCAGTGGGCTCGGTCATCAAAGCGCCACGAACGATCAAAGGAAAAGACATGGTCGGAGGGTGCAGGCCAAAATCGATGAGCCTTTTAGCTATATCAATGTTTCCGACACCGTGTTCTCTTTGAAACTTATCTGAAAAAACACACTCATGAAGAGTAGGCGTCTTGTATTTCAAATAATAATCCCTCTCCAAGCTCTTACGAACATAGTTAGAATTTAAAACAGCGACCTCTGATACTTCCTTTAATCCTTCGTGTCCTAAGGATAGAATATATGCCAGCGCTTTGACGATGACCAAATAATTACCGAAGAAGCTGTGGACTCTTCCTATGCTTTTCGGACTGTCGAAGTTAAGATAATATTTTTCTTTTTTCCTCTCTATTATAGGAAAAGGAAGATAAGGCTTCAACACGCGCTTCACCCCTACTGGTCCCGATCCAGGGCCGCCACCGCCATGAGGTGTAGAAAATGTCTTGTGAAGATTCAGATGGATTACATCGACATCCATATCTCCAGGTCTGCAGACTCCTATCATAGCGTTCATGTTGGCTCCATCCATGTAGACAAAGCCACCTTTGGAATGAACAATTTCAGCTATTCTTTTTATGTCAACCTCAAACACCCCTAATGTATTCGGATTTGTGATCATCAAGGCAGCCACATCTTCTGTCATGTTCTGGGCGAGGCTCTTCAGATCAATAGTACCTTTTTTGTTGGATTTGATCTCTTGAACACGATAACCGCAGAGATGAGCGCTGGAGGGATTGGTTCCATGAGCTGAATCCGGAATGAGGACGATTTTTCTCGGGTCTCCCCTCTCTCCAAGATAGGCGCGGATGAGCATCATGCCTACCAGCTCACCTTGAGCCCCTGCTGCAGGCTGAAGACTAAAAGCATCCATTCCTGTCAACTCAGTCAGAAGCTCTTCTGTTGTTTTTAAGACCTCAAGATTTCCCTGGATTAAATCAAGCGGGGCATTGGGATGGGATGAGTTAAATTCCATGAGAGAGGCTATTTTTTCGTTTATTTTGGGATTGTACTTCATTGTACAAGAACCCAGAGGATAAAAACCCACATCTATGCAATGATTTGTCTGGGAAAGCCGGGTAAAATGCCTGATTATTTCCACTTCTGAAACCTGAGGAAAACCATCTATTTCATCCCTGGAAGGCAGATTCCGAAGCATGTCCTTTTTAGAAGGGATATCAAGCTCTGGCAGAGAAAAGGCTCTTTTTCCCTTCTCACTTATTTCAAATATTAAAGGTTCACGAATCATTTTATTTTGCTTTTAGGCTTTCTTTTAATACGGCCGCAAGTTTATCAATATCATCTTTTTTATGCATCTCGGTCACGCACACTAGTGCACATTTCTTGAGCTCTGGATAGTACTCACCGAGGCTCAAGCCTCCGATTACTCCTTTTTTCCTGAGAAAGCCACTGATTTTTTCAAAACCTCCCGAGAATTCAAGTACAAATTCGTTGAAAGAATTTCCCATGAATTTTCTATTTACGCCCTTTATCTGATTCAATATTTCCAGGGCATAGTTGGCTTTCTGGATATTCTGCCAGGCAAGCTCTTTTAATCCTTCCCGGCCCAGGGTTTCCAAGAAGATCGTGGCCCTCAATGCACACAAGGCCTGGTTAGTGCAGATGTTCGAAGTGGCGCTTTCACGTCTTATAAACTGCTCTCTCGTGGATAAAGTCAAAACAAATCCCCTATTACCAGCCACATCCCTTGTTTCGCCTGCGATCCTGCCTGGGAACTGGCGAATAAATTCCTTGCAACAGGCCATAAATCCAAGATAAGGACCGCCAAAACTCAGCGGAATGCCAAAGGACTGCCCTTCCCCTGCTGCGATATCAGCTCCCAGTTTTCCCGGAGCTTCAAGGATACCCAGGGATACTGGCTCTGCAACTACGACAATGGATAAGGCCTTAGCGCCGTGAGCAAGGTCTGAGATCTTTTTAAGATTTTCTACTATCCCCATAAAATTCGGTGACTGAGCGACAATAGCTGATGTCTTATCATCCAGCTTTCCTTTTAGATCTTTGAGGTCCACCTCTCCTGTCTCTGAATACTTGACCTCTTCAATCTCGACTCCCAAGTTTTTAACATACGTTTGGATTACTCTCCTGTAATGAGGATGGATAGTTTTGGCTATCAAAACTTTTGGCCTTTCCTTCAAGCGATAGGCCATAAGAACTGCCTCAGCTGCAGCAGAAGCCCCGTCATAAAGGGAAGCGTTTGCAATATCCATGCCCGTCAATTGGCAGATGAGAGTCTGAAACTCAAAAATGACTTGAAGTGTACCCTGGCTTACTTCAGGCTGGTAAGGAGTATAGGGGCTTATAAATTCTCCTCTCGAACTTAAGTAATCCACGACATTGGGGATCACATGGCGATAAGCGCCTGCCCCTAAAAATGAAAGAAAATTCTGATATTTGTTTTTCCGGGCTATTCTTTCAAAAAGCTGAACCAGCTCGAGTTCTGTCATCGGAGGAGGAACATTGAGCTTCCTTTTCAGCATTATGTCTTTGGGGATACTGCGAAAAAGCTCAGCCAAAGAAGAGATGCCGACTTTGGCCATCATATCTTTCTTGTCTCTATCGCTCAGTGAAATGTAACTCATAAGCTAAATATTACCTTTATTTTAAATTCACCCTATTTCAAACTAAATGAATCCTATTTTAATTTGATCGAATTAAACTACTCTTCTATCCCCTCTATGAATTCTTCGTATTCAGAGGCTGCCATCAGTTTTTCAAGTTCCGCTTCATTTTTTATCTTAAGACGAATAAACCAACCTTTGCCATGAGGGTCTTGATTAACAAGTTCGGGGGAATCATTCAATCCCTTGTTTACTTCGAGGACTTCCCCGGAAACTGGAGAGTAAACATCAGAAACCGCCTTAACGGATTCTACAACTCCCATGGATTGATGGAATTCCAGTTTCTTTCCGACTTCAGGCAATTCGACATAGACAACATCTCCCAGCTGTTTTTGAGCAAAATCTGTGATTCCCACCGTCGCCTTATCTCCTTTCACCTGAATCCACTCATGGTCCTTAGTGTAGTAAAAGTCGTCAGGATACATATTTCGCCTCCTGCTTTAAATCTTGTAGGGGCTTGATTCATCAAACCCACATTATATCTATCTTTGTAGGGGCTTGATTCATCAAACTCACCTTTTATGGGTTTATTTTCTCAAACCTACTTTATATTCAATCTTGTAGGGGCTTGATTTATCAAACCCATAATTAGTTTCTTCATGTAGGGGTTTGATTCATCAAACCCACATTTTAAATGTATTTGTAAGGGCTTGGTTTATCAAGCCCACCTTTTATATGTCTTTGCACTAAAAATACATGGCTATGTATCATTGCGAGCCACAAAGGGGCGAAGCAATCTCTAAAAAAAAAGGTTGAGATTGACACATCGCTATGCTCCTCACAATGACAATTTCTTCTTATGAGATTGCCACGCTCCCTTCGGTCGCTCGCAATGACAGATATAAGTGCGCTCCTGGCAATGACATCAATACAGTCTATCTAGCCTTTTTCGCCTCTCTTATAAAAAGGAGTAGGAACCACTCGTGCCTTAACCTTCTTGTCTCTGATCTCAATCTCAAATTCTGTTCCTATATCTTTATATTCAACGGGAAGATAGGTTAAGCCGATACTTTTTCTCAAATAGGGAGAAAAAGTGCCTGAATTTACTTCGGAGACTTTTTTTCCTTCTACAAAAACGGGGTAATGCGGCCGGGCTATTCCCCTCTCTATTAGCTCAAAACCAACTATTCTTCTTTTAATTCCTTCTTCCTTCTGTTTCAGGAGGGCATCTCTCCCTAAAAACTCTCCTTTTTTATACTTCACAAGCCACCCCAACCCAGCTTCAAGTACTGTTGTGGTCTCATCTATATCATTTCCATAAAGCATGAGCCTCGCCTCCAGGCGGAGAGTATCTCGAGCGCCCAACCCTATAGGAACAACACCGAAGTTTTTTCCTCTTTCTAAAATGGCGTCCCAGATTTTTTCCGGCCGGGGAGAAAGTGTATATACCTCAAAACCATCCTCTCCTGTATATCCAGTGCGGGAGACAAGAACTTCCTCTCCCTCTATTTTTCCCCAGCTTGATCCGAACGTATTCATCTCTTCTATATTTATGTCAATCAGAGGCTTTAAAATTTCCAAGGCCCTAGGTCCCTGAAGAGCAAACTGAGTGTAGTCATCACTTTTGTTCTCAACCTCCACATCAAAACCTTCTTTGTGGCTCAGAATCCATTCATAATCCTTATCAGAATTAGAACAATTTACGACCAGCAGGTATTTCTCCGAATCCAGGTAGTAGACAAGAAGGTCATCAACAAATGTTCCCTGCGGAGTGGTAAGGCAGGAGTACTGCACTTTCTCCGGAGTTAGGCGTGCAGCATCGTTGGGAGTCAAATACTGAACAAAATCAAGAGCCTGTCTTCCTGAAATTATAATTTCTCCCATGTGACTCACATCAAAAAGGCCTGCTTTCTGGCGGACAGCCAAATGCTCATCAATAACTCCGCTAAATTCCACCGGCATCTCCCAGCCAAAAAATTCGATCATCTTGGCGCCAAGTTTTTTATGGGAATAATTAAGGCGAGTTTTTTTCATAGTCCTTCCTCTGCGAACTTAATTTACTAACACATAACTTTTCACTATGCAAGAAAAATCGTCCAAAGTCTTGTCCGTAGGCATAAATCTGATATAATTAAGAGCCAGCCATGCTTGAATTCAAAAATTACTTAAAAGAAAAAATTCACAAACTGCTGAAAGAAAAATACCACCTTGAGCTTTCAGAGCTTGAAATAAGCTACACTCCGCAGCAAAAAATGGGTGACCTGGCCCTGACCTTCCCCTTCCAGCTGGCAAAAAGAATGAAAAAAGAGCCGAGAAAGCTCGCCCTGGAAATAATTCCCCTTCTCTCTCCTCTTGAAGGAGTGGAAAAGATAGAAGCAGCCGGACCAGGCTATATCAACCTTTTCCTGGAACGAGAGAAATTCTTTTCCAGCCGACTTCACTCAATCGGGAAAACATCTCTCTCACCCGAGGAAGAAAAAATCATAATCGAGCACACCAACATCAATCCTAATAAGGCAGCCCATATAGGTCATCTAAGGAACGCCTGCCTCGGTGATACCCTGGGGCGCTGTCTTAAATACAAGGGAGAAAACGTCGAAATCCAGAATTACATAGACGACACTGGAGTCCAGGTGGCAGATGTTGTCTTCGGCTTCATGGAGCTCGAGAAGAAGAGCCTGTCTCAGATTAAAAAAATAAAGGAAAAATTTGATTATTACTGCTGGGATCTTTATGCGCGCGTCTCTTCTTATCTAGAGAGCAATCCCCAAGCTGAAACAAGAAAGTCTGAAATCCTAAAAAAGATAGAGAAAGGCGAAAACCCCGAACATGAAACAGCACATCATATCTCCCGCCGAATAATTAAAGCGCACCTCCAGACAATGGAAAGAATCGGTGTAGGTTATGACTTTCTTCCCTGCGAAAGCAGCATACTTCACCTTAAGTTCTGGGAAAAAGCTTTCTCGCTCTTAAAAGAAAAAAAGGCAATTTTCTTCAAAAAAAGCGGGGAAAACAAAGATTGCTGGGTGATGTACCTAGAAGAAGAATCAGAAAAGGAAAAGATCATAGTCCGTTCTGACGGGACAGTGACCTATGTCGGGAAGGACATCGCCTATCAACTCTGGAAATTCGGTCTTCTGGAAGAAGATTTTTATTATGAACCCTTCATCAAAGAAGATGGCAAGATCGTCTGGATATCCACTTCTACACCCATGAAGGAATCTCCTTCATTCGGAAAAGGAAGTCAGGTCTATAATGTTATAGATACAAGACAGGCCTATCTCCAGAAAATTGTCGTCCAGGGCCTTAAATCTCTGAAGTATTTATCTCAAGCCAATAAATCCATCCATTTCTCGTACGAGATGGTTGCCCTTTCTCCAAAAAGTCTGAAAGAGCTCAATCTGAGCGTTTCAGAGGAAGAAAAAGAAAAGGATTTCCTCGAAGTCTCCGGGAGAAAAGGATTTGGCGTGAAAGCTGATGATCTGCTGGACAGGCTGGAAGAAAAGGCTTTAGCAGAGGTGGAGAAAAGAAATCCAGAGCTCTCAGAAAACCTGAAAAAAGAAACAGCTCACAAGATAGCTAGCGGAGCGCTCCGGTACTTCATGCTCAAATTCGCCCGAAATTCTCTCATTGTTTTTGACTTTGAAGAAGCCCTTAGTTTTGAGGGAGAAACCGGACCTTATCTTCAGTACACGCTGGTCAGGATAAACAGCATCTTCCGTAAGCTTAAGGAAAGAGAGAACTTTGAAGAGAAGGATGTCCAGGACCTTCTTTCTTCAGAGGAGATGCCGTTGGAAAGGCTTTCTGAATCAGAGCAGGCTGATTTCTGGGATCTGGTTCTCTATGCCTCCCAGTTTGAAGAAGAGGTTCTCCATTCCATCCGTTCTCTTGAATTCTCGCACTTAGCTAAATTCACTTTTAACCTCTGTCAGAAGTTTAACGCCTACTACCACCTTTATTCTATCTTGGCTGAAGAAGATAAAGAAATAAAACGCATGCGTATTCTAACCATCTATTACATCAGAGAGGTACTCAAGACCGCTCTTTCGCTCATGGGCATCCCGCAACCAGAACTGATGTAAAAGAGTTAATATTGTAAGGGTTTGATTTATCAAACCCAGATTGAGTGTAGGGACTTGGTCCATCAAGCCCACACTTTCGATTCTGCAGGGCTTTGATTTATCAAACCCACACTGAATGATTAGCGAAAAAAACATTAAAAAGGAGAAGGAGATAGGGTTCATATGTAGGTGCTTGATTCATCAGAACCACCTTTTTTATTTTGTTGGGTCACGATTTATCTTGCCCATATTTTGGTTCTGTAGGGGCTTGATTCATCAAGCCCGCACTCTTGATTCTGTAGGGGTTTGATTCATCAAACCCACTTTGAATTAATTGAAATATGAATTATTTACTATTTAAAATTTCCTATTTATCATCAATAAACAGGAAGGAGTAAAAAAATGATTGAAGTTGAAAACCTGACCAAAAAATATGGGGATCTGGTTGCCGTTAAAAACTTAAGTTTTAAAGTTGAAAAAGGAAAAATTTGGGGACTTCTCGGACCAAATGCAGCAGGAAAAACAACAACCATGAGAATTCTCACCGGTTATTTGCCTGCCACTGACGGAAAAGCATCTGTAGCTGACTATGATGTCTTTGAGAAACCCAACGATGTAAAAAAGATTACTGGCTATCTCCCCGAAAATGTACCTATCTACCCTGAAATGACGGTTCATTCTTACCTGAATTTTGTCTCAGAAATAAAACAAATCCCCGCGTCTCAAAGAAAAGAAGCTGTGGAGAAAGCCGTAGAAATAAGCGGCTTAGAAACGGTGCAAAGGAGGCTTATCAAGAATATTTCTCGCGGATTCAAGCAGAGAGTTGGTATCGCTCAAGCCCTTATCCATAATCCTCAAGTGCTAGTTTTAGATGAGCCTACTATCGGACTTGACCCTGCTCAAATTATAGAAATAAGACAGCTCATAAAGTCCCTAAAAGGAAAACGGACTATCCTCCTCTCGACTCATATCCTTGCTGAAGTAACTCAGACATGCGACGGAGTTGTCATCATCAATGAAGGTAATCTTATGGCTTCAGGCTCTCTCGAAGAGCTAACCGCTTCCTTCAAGGAAAAGGAAGGAGTCCTGATCAAGCTCAAGAAGGGAGGAAAAAGCATTCTTTCACTCCTGCAGAAAATTCGTGGAGTTGATAAAGTCAGCGCTGTCGGTGACGAGTTCAAGATAGAATGGACCGAGGGAAAAGGCGTGCGGGATGAGATAACAAAGCTAGTAGTCGATAAAGAACTAGGCCTTATAGAAATGAGGCCGCTCGCCATGAATATCGAGGACCTCTATCTCAAGGTTATCTCAGGAGGTGTCAACCAATGAAAAACATATGGGCTATCTGCAAGAAAGAAATAAAAACCTACTTCACCTCCCCTATCGCTTATGTTGTTATAACTGTATTTCTGGTTCTTATAGGATTTTTCTTTTACAGCCTTATCTGGTGGTTTAATTCCCAATCTCTTCAAATGGCACAAAATCAATATTATTATCAGCAACTTAACATTAACCAGATGGTTTATTCTCCCCTATTTCATAATATGAGTATTATCCTCCTCCTCATGGTACCTCTTCTGACCATGCGCCTCTTTTCTGAAGAAAAGAAAAGGCAGACTGATGAGTTACTCTTCACTTCCCCAATTTCTGTAAACCAGATAATCCTTGGGAAATATTTTGCCTCTCTTTTAGTCCTGCTGGTGATGCTCTCTCTGACTGGAATCCTTTCCATTTTTGTCTTTTCCTACGGGAATCCCGAGCTTGCCCCTATCCTGAGCGGCTATCTCGGCCTCTTCCTCGTAGGAGCAGCCTTTTTGGCAGTTGGGATTTTCTTCTCATCTCTTACTGAAAACCAGATTGTCTCAGCTATTTTAACTTTCGGCGCCCTTCTTCTCTTCTGGATTCTGAACTGGGCTTCCTACTCAGCAGGAGGAATGTGGAAAAGCGTCCTTAATTATCTTTCCTTTTTTCAACACTTTGATGACATGACACGTGGAATTCTCGACACAACAGATGTCGTCTATTACCTCAGTTTCATCTTCCTCGGTCTTTTTCTAACTCATTCTGTCATTCAATCCAGAAGGTGGAGGTAAAAAATGGAAAAAATTAAACAATACCTCAATTACATAGCTTTAGCCTTAATATTCTTATCACTGGTTTCTCTTAGAATCTGGCCCTATAAAAAAACAATCGCCCTCATTTTGGGACTCCTGGGAGTAGCCTCCTTAGCAGCTTACATCATCCTCAATCTCTCGGTTCTCAAACAAAGTTTTAAGAGAAAATCCTTCATCTATTCCGGCAACTTGATTTTTATTGTTGTCCTTGTCCTCGCAATTCTGGTTCTTATCAACTACTTCTTTTCCCGCCACCACTACAGGTTTGACTTTACCGAAGCAAAACTTCACAGCCTATCTGACCAATCCATTAAGGTCTTGAAGAACTTAAAAGACGAGGTTAGCGCTTTGTGTTTCTTCCGAGAAGGAAACATCGGCCAGGCTAAGATGGAAAACATTTTGAAAATCTACAATTATCATTCCAAAAAAATAAAATATGAATTTATCGACCCTGATAAAAATCCTGGCATGGTTAAAAGGTATGATGTGACTCAAGACGGCACCACCATCCTTGAGAGCGGAGATAAAGAAAGCCGCATCACTTCCTCAGATGAAGAGGATATCACCAACGCCATCATCAAGGTCTCGAGGGAAAAGAAAAAGGTACTCTATTTTCTAGAAGGCCACGGTGAGGCAAGTATCGAAGAGAGTGATGAGAGAGGCTATGCATTAGCCAAAGAAGAGCTAGAAAAACTCGCTTATGAAGTCAAAAAGCTGGTTCTTGTCCTATCTGATACTTTCCCCCAAGATTGCTCTCTCCTCGTCATTCCCGGTGCAGAAAAGGACCTCCTTCCCAACGAACTGGAGACAATCCGAAAATACATAAGCGAGGGAGGAAGGGTTTTCTTGATGGTTGATCCTGAAACTGCTCCAGGTCTTAAGTCCTTCCTTGCCGAATACGGAGTTCTTCTCGAAGATGACCTGATCGTGGATACTGTATCTCGCCTCATGGGGGGAGACTATTTCATGCCCATAGTAAGTGAATATGAATACCACCAGATCACAAGCAAATTCCGGTACACAACCTTCTTCCCATTTGCCCGCTCGGTAAGTGTAGCTGAGGAAAAGCCAGAGGGAATCTCGGCAGACATCCTGGCCAAAACAAGCCCCAACTCCTGGTCAGAAAGGCAACTTAAGGACACGCAGGTGACGTTCAATAAAGACAAAGATAAAGAAGGACCTATCTCTCTTGCAGCAGTAGTGACAGTGGAGCCGAAGGAAGAAGAAAAGCAAGAACCTAAGGAAGAAAAAGGGGGAAAGAAAGAAGCAGGACCTCAAGAAGAAGCTGACAAAGAAGCGGAAGAAATAGCAAAGGCGGAAGAAAAAAATAAAAAAGAGACAGAGACTAAAGAAGAAAAAGAAGCAGAAGAAGCGGAAAAGATAAAACAAGAAGGACGCCTGGCAGTTTTTGGCGATTCAGACTTTGCCTCAAACCGTTACTTTAACTTCTCTGGAAACGGAAATCTCTTCCTGAATACAGTGAACTGGCTAACAGAAGAAGCAGACCTTATTTCCATACAGCCCAAAACATCCTCCCCCCGAACGATTCACATGACTGCTACCCAGGGGAGAATGCTCTTCTTCGTCTCTCTCATTATTCTTCCTCTTGTAGTTCTTGTCACAGGAATTTCAGTTTGGATGAGGAGAAGATCCCTATGAAATTCAAAACCACGATCATTCTCTTTGCGGTTTTCCTCGTTATCCTGGCTTTTGTCCTATTCTTCGAATACAAAGGAAAAGGTGAAAAGGATGAAGAGGAGAAACTCCTCGCGCTTTCCTCAGAGGATGTCCAGAAGGTCACCTTCAAAAAAGAGGATGAA
>JGI2171J19970_10001145_pt1 | contig 14673 bp, 14 predicted proteins | sample DeeMarSWOR324_28_FD_19970 | JGI IMG/M metagenome (IMG submission 19970) | reverse complement strand
GTAATTACAGCCTTGCCTCTGCCGTAGGTCATGTGGGTAGCCATGAAAACAGAGTTTCTTCTATCTGCGACCGATGTTTCCTCTTTAACTACACTCAAGTCCTTTGTTACATCTGTCGACTCCCCTGTCAAAACAGCTTCGTCAGCCTTCAAATCCACAACTTCTAAGAGCCGCCCATCTGCGGGAACTCGGTCACCAGCTTCAAGAAGGACAATGTCGCCAGGCACGATTTCTCGGGCAGCTATCATTGCTTCACTGCCATCCCGCATAATACGTGCTTTAGGAGCTGTCAACTTCTTCATGGCTTCCATGGCTTTTTCTGACCGATACTCTTGAACAAAACCGACAATGGAGTTGAGAATCACGATGACGGCGATGGTAAGGGCATCAACCGTTTCACCGATTAGAAACGAAATTGCCGTGGCTATTAAGAGCATGATAACAAAGATATCTTTGAATTGGCGGAGAAAAATCTGAAGGGGCGTTACTTTTTTCTTTTCTTTCAGTTCGTTGTATCCGAACTCCTTCAGTCTGCGCTCTGCTTCTTCGCGGCTTAACCCGTTTGGGTCAGCCCGTAATTCGCTCAAGACTTCTTCGGGTTTCTTACTGTGCCATGCAGAGGCCATAGCAATCGCCTGTTACTCAATTCAGCTTCGCTAGGATTGGGGTGTTTTGCTCCCCTCGTCTATATGCTGATTGTAACTCCCTTATCTCGAGGACAATGGTTATTAATATTTTCCTTTTGGTATGCACAAAAACAAAGGCTAATAAACAACTTCATACAATTTCCCACTTCAATTTAAAACCAAAAAAGCAATACTGAAATGGCAAGGTTGAAAAGATGTTTGAACCATGGTTAATAGCACCAATAGCGGCGTTAATTTCGATTTTAGTCGGACTTTACTTCTATCGTTACGTCGAAAAACAAGACAGCGGAACCGAAAGAATGCGAGAAATCTCAGACGCCATCAGAGCCGGAGCGCGTGCCTTCCTGAAAAGAGAATATACAACGCTGTTCATGTTTGTCGGCGTCGTAGCTGTGCTACTGCTAATATTTCTGCCAGCCCCAATTTGGGCGGGTGACCCGCTGAAAAACATCACAACAGCGCTATCGTATATTTTTGGCTCTGTATTCTCTGCGCTAGCTGGCTTCCTTGGCTTAACCATTGCGACCAAGGCAAACGCCAAGGTGGCAAACGGCGCACAACAAGGATTGAACAAAGCTTTTCCCATAGGTTTCCGAGGCGGCGCAGTGATGGGCTTCGCCGTTGTTGGAATCGGCTTGCTCGGCATAAGCATTGTCTTCGCAATTGTTGGTTTGACTCCAGAGGAAGAAGTCCCAGCAATACTAGCGTACAGTTTCGGTGCGAGCGCTCTTGCGCTCTTCGCCAAAGCAGGCGGCGGAATCTACACCAAAACCGCAGATATCAGCGCTGACCTCGTAGGCAAAGTGGAACTTGACCTACCGGAAGATGACCCGAGAAACCCCGCTGTCATAGCTGACAACGTAGGCGACAACGTGGGTGACGTGGCTGGCATGGGAGCAGACCTGTTTGACTCTTACGTCGCAAGCATCGTGGCTGTGATGATACTTGGCGCGGCTCTGTCAATCGGCGGCGGCACTTTGTACATTCAGGTCCCATTGGTGTTCGCTGGTGTAGGCATATTCGCTTCGATTATCGGCTCTTTGACTGTGAGAGTCGGCAAGAAAGGTAACCCAGGATACGCGCTTAACATGGGCACTTACATAACCTGCGCTATTTTTGGCGTTCTAACTGCAATAGCCACTTATTACCTTGGTTATCCTTGGGAAATCTGGGGCGCAGCGGTCATAGGCTTAGTTGCAGGCGTCATAATAGGCGTGACAACGGACTACTTCACATCAGAAGACAAAGCACCTGTAGCGAAAACAGCTGAGGCTTCAAAGAGCGGTCCAGCCATAAACATAATCACCGGTTTCTCATACGGCCTCCGCAGCATAATTCTCCCCCTAATCGGGATCGGCATCGCGGCAGCTGTTTCGTATAAGTTGCTGGAACCTTTGGGTGGCGTTTCTTACGGCGTGTTCGGGATTGCAATGGCTGCGGTCGGAATGCTTTCAATCGTTGGCTTAACGGTTTCCAACGACGCCTACGGTCCAATCGTTGACAACGCTAAAGGCGTGGCGGAGCAGTCTGGACTCAGTGAAGAAGTCATCGCGATAACAGATCAACTTGACGCCGCAGGAAACACGGCAAAAGCGATAACTAAGGGTTTCGCAATTGGCGCTGCAGGCTTAACAGTAATTTCGCTGCTGGCCGCTTTCCAAGAAATTGCTTCGAAATCTGGACCCACTCCTGTCTTCGACATCATGGACCCCCTCGTCTTGATGGGAGCACTCATAGGTGTAGCGATTCCCGCCGTATTTTCAGCAATGCTGATGCTAGGAGTTGGCAAGAATGCAGAAAGAATGATTGCTGAAATCAGAAGGCAATTCAAAGAAATTCCTGGGCTTCGCGAAGGAAAACCAGGCGTTAAGCCTGACTACGCCAAATGTGTGGACATAGCTACTGTCGGAGCCATTCGCGAGTTAATGCCAGCAAGCATCGTCATAATCGTTGCCACGCTGATTGTAGGCTTCGTCGGCGGAATCCACGCGCTAGGCGGTTTCTTGGCTGGTGCAATTTTGTCGAGCTTATTGTTGGCGCTACTTATGTCAAACGCTGGCGGCTTATGGGATAACGCTAAAAAGCTGATTGAGACTGGCGTTCACGGTGGAAAAGGTTCGGATGCACATAAGGCTGCCGTTGTTGGCGACACTGTTGGCGATCCATTCAAAGATACGGCTGGGCCTTCGTTGAATACGATGATTACGGTGATGTCGCTTGTGGCTTCATTGTTTGCTGCATTGATTGTCCAGTATAACCTACTGGGCATGTTGGGTCTGTAGCTTTTTACTATCCCCTTTTTGTTTCATGTGTTCAGTTTGAGAATTTTTAGGGCGTTTCCAGTCATTTGTTCGTGTAAACCTTCTCGATTTTCTAATGTGACAGATGTTGTTTCCGCGTCTTCTCTCTTTTTTGCTTCATTAATCAGTGCGTCCTGTGCTTTCCAGTGCACAATCGCCAAAACAAGCTTGTGGCTTTCCAGTGCTTTTCGTACGGCTTCTTTGAACCTTTCCGAGAATAACTCCATGGGTCCAATTTCATCGATGGCGATGGCTTCGCATTTTTCCACCGCTTCTATTATTGCCTGAGCGCCGACCGCGTTGAGGTCTTCGATGTTTACGCGGTATTTGCCGACTTGCGGACCGCTTTTCTGGTTAACATGTGCCAGCCATCCGCGTCTGCCGCTGCTTAGGTCCAAAATTTCGAAGCCTACGCGCGTTCCGCCTTCGCGGACTTCGCGGCTTATCATGCCGCCCACGCAGATTCCTCTTTCTTTCAGAGCTTTAACCACTTTCATCAGCACAGTGGTTTTTCCAACACCTGGGGTTCCAGTCAAAAGCAGCACCCGTTTCGGCAAGGCATACGCACCTGTAATAACCAGAAGTCTAATATTCCCATAAATTTCTTCTCTCTAACCAGCATTTGGAGCATAGCCAAATAATGGTAGAGGAAGAGTTCAAAACGGATTTTCCGAGCGAAATGGTGAAAGAAGGCAAAGTGAAAGCGGTAGTTCCGAAACTCGACGCTTTCGTGAGTCAGCCTTCTGATTACGCGCCCTCCAAAGCACCAGTGTTCTATAACCCAGTCATGGAGTTGAACCGCGACATGTCCGTTTTAGCCTTCCAAGCCTATCAGCGTGTTGTTAACAGGGAAATTTCCATATGCGAACCCTTAACAGGCTCGGGAATTAGAGGCGTCCGCTTCGCAGCCGAAATTCACCGCGTCAAAAAAGTGGTGATAAGCGACATCAACGAGAGAGCCGTTAAACTCGCAAAATACAACGTGCGTTTGAATGGGCTTCAGGACCGCGTCACAGTCCAACACAAGGACGCCAATTGTCTTTTAAGCTGTCACGGCGCACCCCGTAAAAGATTTGATGTTGTAGACGTGGACCCCTTCGGTTCTCCCGTGCCTTATTTGGACTCAGCTATCCGCGCCTTGCGCAACAATGGATTCTTAGCTGTTACCGCAACAGACTTGGCACCTCTGTGCGGCGTCCACTCGAAAGCCTGCATAAGAAAGTACGGGGGAAAACCGCTGCGCACCGAGTACTGCCATGAACTTGCTGTTCGGCTTTTAGCAGGGTGCATAGCCACAGTTGCGGCGAAACATGACATCGGCATCCGCGTAGTCTTCAGCCACTGCAGTGATCACTATGTGCGAGTTTACGTTGAAATCGGCTACGGTGCAAAAAAGGCGGATGAAAACGTCAAAAACCTCGGCTACGTACTGCACTGTTTTAGCTGTCTGCACAGAGAAACCGCGAAAAAACCCTTCGCCAAACGCATCGAGAAATGCCCCGAATGCGGTTCCAAAATGGACTACGCTGGGCCTCTCTGGCTGGAAAGAATTTTTGGCAAACGGTTCTGCGAGTTAACGGCGAAAGAAAACATGCACACGGCGTTCAGAAACAGCGGAAAAATCGCAAAGCTCCTGTCCTTAGCGAAGGGCGAGGCTGAGGCGCCAGTAACATATTATGTTCTTGACAAAATCAGCGACAAATTAGCCTTGCCAGTGCCTTCCGTTGATACCATGCTTCAAATTCTTCGTGCCAGCGGTTTTCAGGCTTTTCCAACGCATTTTAATTCGCGAGGCATAAGAACGGATGCTCCCGCTTTGACCGTGCAGAAACTGCTGCAGAAGCTTGTAGCCGCTGCTTAGACAAGTCTTTTTTGAAAGTGTGTATAACAAAAGTTTAAGAGTGAAATGTTGAGAAGTTAAATAAAGAGTGTGATTACCGATGACCGACAATATTAGTGTAATAGGCGCGGGAATGATCGGCGGCGCCATAGTGAAAAGCCTGTTGAAAAGCGGATACTCAGGCAAGATTTCAGCAGCTGACTGCCAACCAGAAAGAATCAAAGCAATGAAAGAGTTAGGTGTAGCTGCAACCACGGACAACCGAAAAGCCGCAGCCGACGCCAAAATTGTTTTTGTCTGCGTCAAACCAAGTGATGTGGAAAAAGTCCTCAAAGGAATAAGTAAAGAAATCGAAGGCAAACTCGTAATCTCCACCGCCGCCACTGTACCACTAAAGTTTTACAAGAAATTTGTTCCCAACGCCAAGTTCGTCAGGATAATGCCAAACATAGCCGTTATGGTGCAAGCGTCTTACACGGCGTACTGTTGTGAAGAAGACGTAACCCAAGAAGACAAAAAGAAAGTTAAAGCCCTCTTGAACATGATGGGAATATGCGAGGAAGTTGACGAAAAATACATGGACGCCATAACCGCTCTGACCGGTAGCGGACCTGGATATCTCTCAATAATAATCGAAGCTTTGATGTACGCTGGGTTAAAGGTGGGCTTGCCCAGAAACGTGGCTTTGTATGGCTCCGCGCAAGCGGTCTTGGGAACAGGAAAACTTGTTCTAGAGCTGCAGGAGCACCCAGCCAGAATAAAGGACATGGTCACAACTCCAAACGGAACAACAATCGAGGCGATATACGAGCTTGAAGGAAGCTCGATTAGGCAGTCGCTGATGCGCGCGGTTGGGGAAGCAGCCAAGAAAAGCCAGCGTATCCGAGAAGAACTAGACATAAATTCGCAGTAACACTGGTGCTAAACTGGATTCTGAGATGTTCGAAGCGGTTATATTTGACTGGGATGGAACCCTCGCTGACACCAGACAGGTGGTTGTGGCTTCGTTCCAAAAAGCCCTCAACGATGTCCACTGCGAAATTAGCCGCGAATTCATCGAACGCCGCATCGGAATAGGTTCAGCAGAAACCTTCAGAGAAATACTGCAGTCTTTTAAGATGCGCTTTAATGAGACTTTGATCAAGCGCCTTGTAGAAAAAAAGATTCAAAACGAAATCGAGATGAGCGCGAATGTTAAACTGTTTGATGGCTCATTAGAACTTCTGGATTCTCTGCAAGGCAAAGTCAAATTAGGCTTGGCGTCTATGAACGACCGAGAAGTCATCGACCACATGCTCAAAACGACAAATATTCAACGATTTTTTGGCGTCACCCTTACAGCCGGCGATGTCTCTAAGCCGAAGCCTAATCCTGAAATTTTCTTAAAGTGTGCACGTAAGCTGAGGAGTAGCGCCGAAAGGTGCGTGGTTGTTGAAGACTCTATCTTTGGCGTGAAAGCGGCTAAAACGGCAAAAATGGGTTGCATCGCGGTTCTTACAGGAGTGTACTCGCAAGAAGAGCTTAAAAAAGCAAATCCAGACTTGATTGTTGATTCGTTAAAGGAAAAAAGTGAAATTCTCAATTTCATCTTCTGGTAATGCCATACGCTGTTTGTGTGTCGCTGCAGTAACATATTTCTGAAAATGTTTTGCTGCATATGCAATAGCGTTTCAGAATAGAAGATTCTTTCACAAGAGTTATTTGCAGATACAAAGCAAAGGATGAATTGCGGGAAGGGAGAATGCCCAAAGATAGAGTGATTTCTTTCAGTCAAGTCACTTGTGACCATGCAAAACAGAGGCGATACACCCAAACACGCTTCGATATATTAAACGGGTTTGAAATAGTTTTAATAAGATGCATTAACTGCCATAAAATCCTCGCTTTTGAAGTGAAGAAACTAAACTAACCATTCGCTCTTAGCCTGTTACATTGAAGAAAAGTGCAAATCTTGAACAAATAAGCGTGCGTTTTTTTACACGTTTAAACCAAAGAAAAGCCCCAGCGGTAACTCTGCTTAAATACGGATTTTGTTTCATTCCTTTGCCACATTTAATAAACGAGTTGAAATTGAGCTTTCAACTACTCGGCGCTTTTAAAACGAATAATTGAAAAAAAGCCTTTGCAGGGCTTGAGATTTAGCCTGTTGGTTCAAACAATCTTTTATGTTATGTTGTCCCTTCCTAAGGAAGGCAGGTGAATCGAATAAGATACTTCAGGAGTGAAACTGATTTTGGTTGATCGGTTCGTTGATAGATGGAAGGAAAAAGAGAAACAGCCGTCTCTTTTGTCAGCAATTAAGGAAATCGGCAAACCATCTCAAGGCTTAAAAAAGCAAATCAACACCGTTGTCCAACGGATAGAAGTGCAAAAGCACAAGCTAGATAACGCATTGAACCGCTTTGAGAAACGAGATGCAGTACTCTTTAAACGCATTGTAAAAGCCCTTTCAGAAAGAGACAAAATGCGCGCAAACGTCCTCGCAGGTGAGCTCGCAGAAATACGTAAAGTTGAGAAAATGTTAATGCATGCAGCGCTTGCCTTAGAAAGCGTTTCTTTAAGGCTTAATACGGTTTCAGAAATGGGCGACGTAGTCACGGTGTTAGCCCCCGCAGCTGGCGTGCTTAACAATCTTCGCTCTGGAATGGGAGGTATTCTTCCAGAAGCAGGTCGCGAACTGGAAAACATCGGCGGTTTGCTGACCGAAATAGTTTCCTCAACCAACCAAAGCAGTAGTATGCCAGTAAATATTGAAACCGCAGGCGAAGAAGCAGCAAAAATCTTGGAGGAAGCAGAATTAGCTGCGGAGCGGAAACTAAAGGAGCAACTTCCTGAGGTGGCTACCGCAGTTTCCATGAGCGAGAAGACAAGCGTGGAGACTTAGCGCAAGTAAGCAGACGGATTAAAGACAAACCTCCGTTTTCCACCTTTTTATAAGCTAGCACTTTTTTCGTGTTTATCGGTCTGGTTATTACTTCTTGATTCCTACGAATAGTTCTCTTCCCGGCATTAGTCCATTCTTGAGATATTTCGATTTTAAACCTGCAGCCTTCATGATACTTAGTGTCTTGTTGATTCCGAAAAGACCTAGTTCATGTTTATCTACGAAGTACTTGGCGTCTTTTCCTCTTTCAGCGATTAGAATATGCATGTTCAGAACCGCTGTGGCTTGCCTGATTTTCGACACGTTGATTCTCGCGATTTTGGCGTCTTTTCCGTCATAAATTGTAATGCGTGGCTCACCTTTCACATAGACCGAGTTTACATGTGACGGCTCGATGAGTGCTAAGCCGCCTTTCTTGAGATGCTTGGAAAAGTTTCGAATGCTTCTCTCTAGGCTTGAGTAGGTCTTTACGTAACCAATTGAACCAAGTAGGCATGTAATGACGTCGAATTGTTTCCCAAGTTTCAAAGTTTTCATGTCTGCTTCTTTAAAGGTAACTCCTTTCGCATTTCTTCTCGCAATTTTGAGCATAGCTTTGCTGACATCAACGCCAGTGCATGAAAAATCATCTTTCAAATGTTTAAGGTGAAGCCCAGTGCCACATGCGACGTCAAGAAGGGTATTTCCCCCTGATTCTAAATATTTGATAATTAGGTTCTGTACGCGAACAGCCTCGTCTAAATAATCCCTGAATGAATAGACTCGGTCGTAGTATTTTGCTAGCTTGCCGTGCAACAATTGTTTGCTCATGGTTAGCATTATGGCGTTTAACGCCTAAAAATTCTGCGCCAAAAATAGCTTCTTGGCAAAGCGCCAAGGCGCAGAAAGTGTAGTTAATTGGCGCTGCGACGAAAATATAAGGCGCAACCTTGTCTTGGCACTCTTTGATCTCGCAATTGGCTATTAGAGCACTTTTTTTATGGTCAGAATTTGCCTTTTTGTAAGTAATGTATAATAGAACGCTTGATTCTTTCGGCAGGCAAAATAGCACCGCTTAGAGTGCGCAGACCTCAAAATTGCGAAAGAATGGATTTGAACGTCTGATGAAGTTTAACGAAGGCAAAGGAGAGGCATTGAAAACCCTTTTGAAAAAGCATTTTCCGCTGCTTGGAATTTTGCTTGGGTCAGCTTTGTTGTCAATCTCCTTAGGGCCTTACTCTAGTTGGGATTCGCAAATAGAATTCGCTGCTGCGTCTGGGGTATTCAAATGGGGTCTTCCTTATACAACATTTGGAAATATGATAAATGTACCACCATTCGGGTTTTACATTGATGCACTCTTCTTAAAGGTCTTCGGCTTGTCCTATGAAATAGCAGTCGGTGTAATTACTCTGTTTAGCCTCGGATGCGTTTTTCTAGTATACAAAATCGGCGAGGTATTGTATGGAACGCGAACCGGATTGTTCGCAGCTGCCCTTTTTGCTTTGACCCCTTGGCAGGTGATTATGTCAAGAGTTTTTCTGGTCGATGTGCAATGCCTTTTCTTCAGCTTACTTTACTTGCTTGTTGGGATTTGGGCAATACGAAAAGACTCTCTTAAACTCTTTTTCGCAGCAGGAGTTATTTTCGGTTTTGCTCTTCTAACAAAACTCTTTGCCGTGTTCATGTTAATTCCACTTTTGCTAATTTACATTTACTGGAGACCGAAAAATCGAATGCGTATGTTAGAGGGAATACTTGTCTTCGTTTTGCCTGCTTTCCTTCTTCAATATTCATGGTACACCCTTATCTCAGGGCGAGGGTTGTTATCCGTGTTTCGCCATGATGATTTCAACACATACTTACCCGCCGATTTTGTACCTTCGCCTTTCTTCAGTTTGAGTTTTTTCAGTGAGGCTTTAGGCGTGTTTTTTCTCTTGGGGTATTCTTTATCTTTGTTATTTTCGTTTTTGCGAAGAAAGATTTTCTCAAAGATTCTAGTTTTTGATCTGATTTGTTTTGCTACCATTGTTGGTGTTGTGGGCTTAAACACGTACTTAGTGGTAGGCAACGATATGTTGATTCCCTACGTTAACTCCATTAAGTATAACTATCTGACTCTACCGATGTTCTGTTTGTTGGCTGCCTCGTTGGCAAAGAAATGTTCAGTACTTTCTAAGTGGAAAAACACCAGCGGTAAATATAGCACCTTAATTTTTTATGTTGCAGTGCTGGGGCTATACTTGCTGCTGATATCGATGATTTTTAACTTGCTGTCTATTAGCATGATATCTAAATATGACTGGTTGACGTTCAAGGTTGACGGAGGATTTAGCTATTCTTTTGATGTGCTGCCGCCATTATTAGATAGTAGCTATCTTTGGACAATTCAAATTTTTGCTTTTATATTGATCCAGTTTAGTCTTTTATGGGCTATAAAGGACAAGTTAGAACCCTTCTTACGTCGAACTGAAAACAACATCGCATATTCCACAAAAACTCAAGTTTAACATTATTAGTTGGGGCTACCTGTGAACAAGAAATCACTCATAGCAGCAGCTTTCATCTCCGTCTGCTTCAAGAAACGGAAATTATTTGCAGAAGATATGGAATTAAAACATATGCGATGACGAGGTAGATGATAAATAACCCGATGGTTATCAGTAGGTTTCTGATTAGGTTTTTGCTCCATGCTGCCCCGAAAGGAACTCCAATTGCGAATCCAATAACGTGAGAAATGTATGCGATGTTGCCTTCCGCGCCAAAGTAGACAGCTAACACGTTGTACACGAGATAGATGATTGCTATGAGTCCCACAGGCATCAGAAAGAAAATAGAGAATTTCAAAGGTTTAACCAACATGACGACCGCAGTTAGCGTGAAGATAGCTGCAGAAGCTCCAACTAGGAAAGTTGGCGGTGCATAGAAAAAGATTCCTAAAAGAAAAGATATTGTTCCACCCACAAAGAAGGCTAACAGTGTTTTTGGGGCTCCCACTTCTTTTTCTAAAGTATTGCCAAAAACAAAGAGAAACAGCATGTTTCCAGCCAGATGCAGCAAATCAGCGTGAAGAAACAGCGCCGTAAACAAAGTCCACACTCTACCCTTAAGCAAGTTTTCTCCGCTAAAAGCCAAGTATTCCGTGGTCAATTCAGGGTCTCCCACTAACCAATAAAGCAGAGAGACTATAATGCAAGCAATTATTATCAGGTTAGTTTTGTTCACGCCAATCCTTTTTCTAGATGAACTAAAAATTTTTTAAAGCTATCGCTATGATGCTAAATCATGGACATAAATGCGCTAGCTGTGCCAGTATAACTCGGAAAGCTTGTTTGTTAAATGGACCTATAGTGCTGATGTGCTCGGAAAAACTTATACCCCCTCTATTTATAGAAAGAACTGCTGGTTCACTGAGGAAAGCACCGACAACACTAGTGCGTGAAAAGACTATAGCGCCCTTTTATATACTATAAATAGCGGTTCAGATGGAGCTGTTACCTCTAAGTCTGTTATTTTTCCCTGTTACTTTCCGTCTGTTTTAGATTGGGAGTTTGTGTTCACTTCCTCTTTTTTCTCTAAAAAAATCTAACGCGCTTGTTGGCATAAAGAAAACGACTGCTAAAAGGGCTAAAAATTCACTACTTGAGGGTGGTAAATCTTCACCTAGCTTCATAATGTTGCGGCAAAGAAGGTGGTTTAGTACGCTAGAAGGTGTTCTCCTAGAATTACGAAGTAGCCAATTAAGGATGTCATTTAAACTATATTTGCCCTTAGCAATGTCTATCGTAAAATTATCTGCATCTTTTGGAATCTCAAAATCGTATCCGTTCCAATGTAAATAAAAAGTGGTCGCCAATAACGCAATCCTTTTGTTACCATCAACAAAAGGATGAAAGTTAATTATCGAATGCATGAGTACCGTTGCTTTGTGTAATAAATGCGGATAAGGGATAAAATTTCTAATCCATACTTGTGGTCTGTTGACACAAACGCTTATCATTCCCTCGCTATAACCTGCGGTTATAGGATGACCGCTATTACGATAGAAATCGAACAAGATTTCATAAAGTATCTTAAGCCAATCTTCATCAATTTTAATTTCCATAAGAAATAGAATATAGTTTAGGGTTTTTAGCTTTTGGCTAATTCGTCAAAGACTTTCTGGTTCTTTTTAATTATTCGTTCCACTGACTTTTGTAGTATAGCGTGCCCATTTTCTTTTTTCACATTTACACAGAAAAGTCTTGGCATGACCTCTTTCCTCTTTTTTACCATTGTACATCACTACTATATAATCTTAATTCCAGATTTCCGAAATTTTGACTTATAGTTTATGAAAGCAGACTATGAATAATAAAACCACATTGGGGTATTTAGACATTTGTTGGTGTTAATCAGGCATAATTAATTTTTATTTTGTTTACATGCATTTTGAATCAGTGTTATTCACTTGTTTTTTCCTTTGATTGTTATTCCGCATGCTTCTGCTGGGGTTTTTCCGCTTAATGCTGCGTGTTCACTGATAAAGCTCTAATAATGCTTACAATTTGTTGTTCTCAATGGAATAGTATTTTTAGAGGTGCTGCAGTTTACTTTATCCGAACAATTATGAGCGACTTGGATATAGCAAAAAGCAGGCTTTACGAGGAAGATTTAACACTCGCCATAGTGAAAAACGGCGAAGTGCTGTTTGAAACGCGCTCTCACAGAATCTCGGGTTTTCTAGGCGCCATCGAAAAACTCGGCGATGCCCTTGAAGGCGCCGCGGTCGCCGACAGGGTAGCTGGAAAAGCCATCGCCCTCCTGTGCGTTTACGCCAAGATAAGCGATGTTTATGCTGAAGTCCTTAGCAAAAAAGCCAAAGCAGTGTTCGAAGAAAACGGAATCCGCCATGAATGGAAGGAATTGGTGGCTAACATTCTTAACTTGAACAAAAGCCGAGTATGCCCATTCGAAAAGGTAGCGGCTGAAATATCCGACCCTAAAGACGCTTACAAGGCATTTAAGGCGTTACAGGAATCCTTACAGGCTTACAAGTGAAAACATGCAGTGCAGTCTGTGCGAACTGTTTATATCACAGTAAGTTCAAGAACTAACGTATTATTAAGGAGTATGAGCGGAATGGGTAATGAGCCGTTTCATGTGACTGACGCGAACTTCGATGAAGCAGTCAAAAACAACAACGTGGTTTTGATAGACTTCGGGGCGGACTGGTGCGGTCCATGCAGAGCCTTGGCGCCGACAATCGAGGAATTAGCCAAGGAATACTCTGGGAAAGTGCTTGTCGGCAAACTTGACGTTGACAAAAACCCTAAAACTGCCAAATGCTTTCAGGTTTTCAGCATACCGACCCTAATCGTGTTCAAGAATGGCTGTGAGGTTGACAGGCTAATCGGTCTCTGCCCCAAAAATAGAATAGACGGCTTATTGCAGAAACATCTGTGAATGCTAAGCCTAAGCGTCAGCTTCTCATTTTCTCGTACATTTTTTCCAGCGTCCACCTTATGCTGGACTTAAGTTCTCTCAGGCGCTCGTCATCCGCGTTTCTGATGACTATTTCGCGGAGCAAGTTACCTTCACGGACGATGTTGTAAGCAAACATTTTTTCAGGTGTCAACTGCCCCATCCTCACGAGTTCGTTGTCTTTTTCCTGCATCTTCGCCAGCACTCTTTCCACCAAAAAATGGCTGAAAGGCGGTGTGTCAACGCTGAAATTCTTGCTCTCGTCTGGCAGAACGTGCAGTGCTTGCTTGTCAACGTAGATTATTGCCAGAGGCTCATCGTTCATGGTTTTTAACGGGATAACGTTTTCAGGTTCTGCAGCGCGCGGCATGGTAGGCTTCTCTTCTTTAGCTACAGCGGGTTCTGTGGGCGGCGCTGCTTCTTCAGGCGTTGCGGTTACTTCTTTCATGTCTCCGCGTTTGAACCCTTTTTCAAGCAGAATCGAGTTTACTGTTTCCAGCGTGACTTGGAGTTCCTTAAGTTCAGAGTTTAATTCTTCAATTTTTTGTTCAAGCTTTTTCTTAAACGTGACAAGTGCTTTCATTTTTTCGGAATCTTGCGACATTCGCTTCACGCGCATAGTTTAGGCGGTTTGTGTTTATCAGTCTTAGCTTTTTTAGCTGTTCCATGGCAAAAATCTGTTGGGCTTAGCTGATTTTCTTGAGCTGACTACGGTACATCTCCACCACTTCCACAGATGCCGTTGCATCTTCAGCGGCTTTGTCCAACCTGTATTTGCCCGTGAAACGCGGAAACCGAATCGCCAAGCCGCTACCCTTGCGTATTGAATCCATAGCGCACATGTGGATGGGGCTTAACGTTATTTCGGCGCCCAGAATTTCCAGAACCACGGCGGGCTCGAACCAAACATCAGCCTCCAGCATAGACTGCACTCGTGAATGCTTGCGCGGAATCATATGTTTCTGCAACATCTCAGGAATGTTTGCGAGGTCCTTGTCTGTGAAACCTGTTCCGCACTTGGTAACGGTTTCAAACGTGTCCGTATCTGGGTTGTATGTTGCGAGGAGCAGGGCACCGTATGTTCCTGCGCGTTTCCCTCTGCCGTGGAAAGCACCCACGACCGCTAGGTCTACGGTGTCTGTCATTTCGCTTTTGTAGTCTCGCTTGTATTTTATCCAGAGCCAGCCGCGGGCTCCAGCTTGGTAAACTGAGTCTTTTCCGATGGCTTTGCAGATTAAGCCTTCACAGCCGTTTTCTATGGCTTCCTCAAAGAACTCTTCAAGCTTTTTTGCGTTGTTTGTTATTATGTGCTTGGCTACTTTGACTCGGTCGTTTTCTTTTATGGCTTTTTCCAGCGCCTTCCGCCTGACGGGGTAAGCGTCTAATGTCAAGTCTTTGCCGTCAACGTAGAGGGCGTCAAACATGAAAAGCGAAACTGGGTATTGCTCCATGGCTTTTTCAATGCCATATTTGCGTCGTCGGTGCATCAGTTCCTGAAAAGGAAGCAACTCGCCTGTTTCAAGGTCTATGGCGACGCATTCGGCTTCCAGAATGGCTTCT
>JGI2171J19970_10001140_pt1 | contig 14699 bp, 9 predicted proteins | sample DeeMarSWOR324_28_FD_19970 | JGI IMG/M metagenome (IMG submission 19970) | reverse complement strand
GTGGACCTTTATTTCTGATTGTTTATAAGCACCCCTAAAGCTTTAAGGTTAATCTGTATCTATAGCCCAGATCCTTCAATTTGAATTTCAGGGACCGGATGACTTTGGTCTCAGGAATATTCCATTTAGCGATACAGGCGTAGACTTCTTTGTGGCCCTGTTTTTTGGCATACTTGATAATCTCTTTGTGGAGCTTCTTGGATATCCCCTGGTTTCTGTAGGGCTTGGAGACAAACGTGATCTGCAGGAAAAACTCCGGAGGAGTCCATTTGGAGGAGACGGGCAGGATATCATACATATTGTCCACTTCAGGAGCTCCGAGCGAGGGATACCCCATGAGATAGCCCACTACCTTGTTGTCGACTACGGCAACGAATGTCTTGTATTTATTTTCTGGATTGAGATAACGATTCCGGTAATCGTTAATGCCTGATTTGATTCTCACATCCGTGAATTTCTTCGCCAGCTCAGACTCCAGCTCCTTGACCAGCTCGAGAACCTGTTCCAAATCCTTTGGATGATATTCTCTAATTTTCGCGTCTAAAGCCATGTTTCAACCCTCCATCCTCATACTTATAAAAGATTTTATCTCCCTGCTGTAAAAAAAGAGCCAACTCAGAGACACAACACCAAATAATCCTCTGAGGTTTATAAGACATTTCCCTGCAGGTCGATTTTTTTAATATGTAATTCTTCTAAATTCATATTGCCTATCTTGTCTTCATTGCCGTAACGGACATGGCGAATCATTCTAGGCTCTTTACCATACAATTTCGATGCGGCCGCATCAATAGCCACAATATCAGTTGAGATGAGTAACATCTTCATTAATTTCAAATCATCTTTTCCCGCGCGCTGGGGTCCATTGCGCATAGTCACCCTGTAAGCGTCCATTATGTTAAGATCCGGTATTTTAAAATGACAGAAATCGCTGATACAGCGGTGCAAATCTGTATTATGATATTCCATTCGATCCCAGACGACTCCCATCTGGTTCTTCATTGCCAGTGTAAGGGAGGTGTAGGAATGATGCTTTAAAACAGGCACGTTAATATATACATCGGATTCGAGAATCAGCTCATGGACTTTTGTTTTCTTTAATGTTTTTGCATTTGGGATAATTACTTTCTGGTAGTTTTTTTCTTGATTTCCAGGAACAACCAATGCTCCCGCGCTTCTTGCAGCTTGTTCGATTCCACTGCGCTTGTAGCAATCCGGTTCATGGTCGATAGTGTGGTCAAAAACATATACCCTTTTTGCTCCTGCCTGCTTGCAGTGTTCGACAATTCTCTTCACCAGTAAGGGATTCGTGTTTGCTCCTGTAGCCGGTCCCCGATTCCAGGCAATATTTGGCTTTATCACTGCGGTTTGCCCTTTTTTTACAAATCGAGATATTCCACCCATTGCCTGAATAGCTTCATCAAAAAGTGTACCCGGTTCCCCGTTCTTAACGGCTACCAAGTCTGGTATCAATCCGGGATTATCCTGATCAAAGAGCTTATCCAGATTTCCAGGAATTAGGGGACTTATGGCTACTGCTGAAAATATCAAACCCTTTTTGATGAAATCCCTGCGATTAAATTTTTTTTGCATTTTATCCTCTAAAAGCTCACCTTTTTCCAGTAAAGGCTGAATTGCATAACTTGTTCCTGCTCATTATTAGAACCACAGCCTCTGTGTTTTTATTTTTAGCTTGAGTCACTTAATCCAAAGTAAAGAAAATGTTATTTCTTTCCTCTCTTCTTTGCTTCTTCCTCCACATCGTGTAGCACTTGTTTATACATCTCCATCCTGTTTTGTTTTGGATTTGAGTTCACTTCTTCAGTCTGAATGGCTTTCTTGAAACAAGTTATTGCAGATTCCAGGTCTTTGATTCTGTAGTACATGATACCAAGATTGAATAAGGCATAAGATGATTTCGGATTTTTTTTCGTTAGATACTCTGCAATTTTTAAAGATTCATCATATTTACCCTGTAATACAGCAAGGTTCATTAAAAAATTATAGGATTCAGCAGCGTCATTTCCCGCATATCCATACTCCTTTGCTAGGTTCAGTGAATACGTATCAGCTTTATCACTACTATCGTTCAAAATATCTTGGGTAAAAGTCCAATTGTAGTAAAGAGATTTCAGTCCTTCATATAATCCGAGAAATGGTGATGTGTTATGGCCTTCATTTTGTATTTCTACATATCTGAATTGTATATTTTTACGGGATGCATTCGTCATCAGTGGCAAAAAGCTGTATTCTACCGAGTTTTGCATGTCTCCTCTTTCAAGAGAACCCAAGGTGACAGTTAATTTTTTATCTGGCAATTTATGGGATGCAATTAGAGATTCAGTTTGTTTTACTGCAATTTGATTATCCCACCACAAGCTTGGGCTTATTGCCAGATAAGCTGAGAAGTCATCCGGATGATTTAAATAGGTATGAATCGTAAATAATCCTCCGAGAGACCAGCCGGCTAGAACTCGGTGAGGCTTGGTTCTGTATTCTTTTTCGATGAAGGGCATTAGTTCTTTTTTTAAAAAATTATGAAATATCTTGCCTCCTCCACTGGTTGGGAATTTAAAATCTTCGTATACAGGCATATGAGTGGGTGTAAAATCCCGATTCCGGTCATTACTTACAATCCCGATAACGATAAATTCAGGTATGAGGTTTTGCCGGATATACGGGCAGCTTGAAAGGAATTGAACAGCAGCAGCAGCTTGATTAATAAAAAAATCTCCGTCTAAAAGATAAAGCACAGGGTATTCTTTTTTTGAGCTGTGGTAGTTTTCGGGAACGTAAATGATGAGTTTAATGTTTTCGCCCAGAAGACTTGATTTTAATGTCGTTTGTTCTCCGAGATATTTTTTCTCTGATTGACCATGTGCGTTTATAATCCCCGAATGAATGAAGATACAGGACATGAATAAAATTTGAAAAATCTTTGTTAGTTTTTTAGCCATGACCATATCTCCCTTTTAGTTTTTTATAGGTTAAACTAATGGTGCTAAATTTACAAAAAAAACTTTTAACATGTCATGTTTAATAAGTATTGTGTTACCTTATAACAGTCCTTTTTATGTCAAAATCCCCAAGAACATCTGTTGGCAAACTTCCCACACATAAAAAAATAACATCTAAGTATAGTATTTCTATTAAATTATTACGAATCGGTAAAAAGAATGGTTTATGAAACCATTTTTTTTAATTTGGCCGGGATTGCTAAAAGGAACTAATTAATGACAGAAATCGTCTATTTAATCTAATTAAAGGCTCATTTTTGTAGTGCTTTAACAATAAAATGGAAAACATCATTCAATTCAGCACTGCAGGGATTGCTTTAATCTTGGCGATTATAACTGACAGATTTTTCAAGGATCCCGTTGTGGAAAAACCTGTTTTTAACAGGCGAAGGGTGTCTTGGGTAATTCTAGTTTACATTCTTGCTTTTGCGGTGGTGCTCTATTGGAGTTGGCTTGCTCTTAAAGGAGTACCGTCCGACAAACTTGCCGGAAGCTGGCCAGATATTCTCCCTCAGGTAAGCCTCATAGCTATTATCTTCTTAGTTCAGTTATTTGTAGAGAAGGTGGAGCCTCGTTCTTTTGGGTTTTGCCTGCCAAAAAATTGGTGGGTTCTCATTTTGCCTTTTATTTTTTTCTTTGGCTCATCGCTTCTCAATATTAACTGGGCTCGAGAAATAAAGATAAGTGTATTTATCGGAGGCACGTTGTTGGTTATTACAGAGGAAATCCTTTTCCGGGGATTTATCCAAAATGAATTGGAACGAACATTCGGGATCAGAAATATGTGGATTATCGCAGGAATCCTCTTCGGCCTTTGGCACGTTCCTGCTGATTTTTGGGGCTACCAATTTCTCCATAAAAGCAGCTACCTCTATTCTTTTGGGCAATTAGCTATGCAGATAGGTGGAGGCCTCTGGGCGTGTGCTATCTACAAGAAAACCAGAAGTGTATATCCCCTTATACTCTTCCATTGGATCGGCAATAATTATCATATCCATCTTTTTTACACTATTAAGAATCTGTTTTAGTGGTATTTTGTAGGAATTTCCTTTTGGCTCTTGCCGCAAAACCCTCACGATTTTCCATAAGTCTTCGAAAAAAAAGATTTCATTTGCCAGGGGATAATTGAATTTTTATGGCATCTCTTGCTTGCACCTTCTGATCAGATCATCCAATTTCTGCTTCTGTTCATCGGCAAGAGAATCGTAGTATTTTTGCTTGAAAAGAGTCAACGTGCTAAGCGCTTTATCTTTATCGCCCTTGTCGAGATAGGTTAAACCTAGAACATAAAGCGCCTCATCAAGCTCATCGTCTAAATCGAGGGCTTTTCTAAGGGAAGCAATAGCATAATCAAAGCGTCCTAAAAGCCTGAATGCTTTGCCTGAACCGACATAAGACAATGCATAATCAGGATCATATTGAACGGCTGTTTGAAAACTTTTGAGAGCTTTCTGGAGCATCGTTTTGTCTTTTTTCTTCACCGCAAGGGAAAACTGAGCTTCGCCAAGATTGGCAAAAAGTAACTGCGATTCAGGGTCGAGCGAAAGGGCCATTTCGTACTGATCTACGGCTTTCTCAAAATTCCTTGTTTTATAATATGCATTTCCTAACAAATTCCATATCGCTGGGTCATATTCCATCTGAAGGTAGCTCTTTCCGTGAAAAGCCTGAATAATATTTTTATACTGTCCAGCTTCCTGGAGATAGTTCAGCAAGGAAAAAAAGATAAAATAGTTGGACGGAACATTTTCATGCCCGATCTTAAGAACTTCTAGAGCATCTCTAAGCCTTTTCTCTTTTTTGTATAAGTCGGCAAGGTTAATATAGGCGACACCAAGATCCTTTCTTTCTGTGATAATCTTTTTTAACGTCTCGAATCCCAGTTTTTTATTCCCCACTTCATACTGTTCAAGCGCATCCATGGCTTGGTTATAATATGGAAGGAGAACTTTAACATCATCACCGCGAGAAAAATTTTCCTTTCTCGTATCCTGAGAACTTGAGACATACCCCAGGCTTCTCAACTTTTCGAGCGATTCTTTGTCAAGTCTCTCTACTGCTCTCTCACTTTCAGGAGATATATAGTCACTCATAATTTTCTTTAACCGTTTTTCAAATCTGTCTAATTTCCTTTTTGCAGCGAGGTTGTTTTTCTCATCAAAATCCGCACCAAGATCATAAAGCTCTGCGATAGGGGAGCTGGTGTACTTCTCCTTATTAAAAACAAATCCCCTGAGAGGTGCCCAGCCTTTACTGTAGTAGGGATGGAGAGATTCAAAATAGATAGGTCTTTGGGGCACCTTTTTTCCTTTAAGAGCCGGGACTAGAGAGACGCCCTGAAGAAAAGACGGTTTTTCGAGATTGAGAATATCGCACACCGTGGGGAATATGTCGATATGAGTGACATACTGCTCAACCCGGCGTTTCTCAAGCCCTGGAGAGATTATAATCAGGGGAATCCAGATCGTCGTGTTGTAGGCTAAAAAGCCGTGCGTTTTTTCACCATGTTGTCCTAATGATTCACCGTGATCTCCGGTAAAAATAACGAGAGTATCTTCGAATAAATTGTTTTCTTCCAAGTAGGCAAAAAACCTTCCCAGGGTAAAATCAACGTAGGCCACCTCTCCTGTGTAAGGATGCTCTTTGTATTGAGTCAGGAACGGTTCTGGAGGTTCATAGGGATCATGAGGATCCCAGCAATGAATCCAGAGAAACCATGGAGAATTCCGATTCTTCAGCCAGCTAAGAGCTCTATCGATAACGACTTCACCTTTCCTCTCTTCTGACATAAAGTCCTGGAATGGCAGACGGTCCATCTCATCATCGTAAGTATCAAATCCCTGGTTAAGACCAAATTTCGCATGGAGAGGATAAGCCCCGATAAAAGCTCCGTTGGAGTAGTCATAATCCTTCAGGTACTCAGCTAGGGTAAGAAATTCTTCTCGCACCACAAAATTGATATTATCATGCACACCATGATAAGGAGGCGTTGTCCCAAGGAGAATATTGGCATGGGAAGGTAATGTGGTGGAAGTATTGGCAAAGGCCCTGGAGAAAAGGACGCCCCTCTCGGACAAGCTATCGATGTTTGGCGTGTCTGGATGTTTGCTGCCGTAACAACTCAGCCAATCCGCTCTGAGAGTATCTATCGTTATGAGAAGGACGTTCAATCTTTCTTTATCAGTTCCAGGCGATGGATACACATAACAAGCTGATATGATAAAGAAAATCAATACATATGTTAAAATTGTTGTAGCAGAGATTGCTAGCTTTTTTTTGTCCTTTTCTCTACTCATTTATCAGTATTACCTTTTTTATGCTAGCGACAAACCCTGCCAATTATCGACGCTTATCGTCCGCTAATATCCAGAAATGAAAGTATCACAGTCAAAACAGCCAGGTCAATAGGCGCAAAATAGCAACCAGCTGACTCACTTAATCCGAGGTCAAGAAAATGTTATTTCTTTCTTTTCTTCTTTGCTTCTTTCTCAACATCATGAAACGCTGCTTTATACATCTCTATCATTTTTTGTTTTGGATCGGAGTTTGCTTCTTCTGTTTGAATAGCTTTCTGGAAACAACTTATAGCTGATTCCAGGTCTTCGATTCTGTAGTACATAATACCCAGATTGAACAAGGCATAAGAAGATTTTGGATTTTTTTCATCAGGCTGAGATTGCTAAAAGGAACTAATTAATGACAAAACTCGTATATTTAATCTAATTAAAAGCTCATTCTTATAGCGGTTTAACAATTAAATGGAAAACATCATTCAATTCAGCACCGCAGGGATTGCTTTAATCTTAGCTATTATAACTGACAGATTTTTTAAAAATCCTATTGTGGAAAATCCTGTTTTCAACAGGCGAAGGGTGTCTTGGGTAATTCTAGTTTACATTCTTGCTTTTGCAGTGGTGCTCTATTGGAGTTGGCTTGCTCTTAAAGGAGTGCCGTCCGATAAGCTTGCTGGGAGCTGGCCTGATATTCTGCCTCAGTCAGGCCTCATAGCTATTATCTTCTTAATTCAGTTACTTGTGGAGAAGGTGAAGCCTCGTTCTTTTGGATTTTGTATGCCAAAAAATTGGTGGGTTCTCATTCTGCCTTTTATTTTTTTCTTTGGCTCATCGCTTCTCAATATTAACTGGGCTCGAGAAATAAAGATAAGTGTATTTATCGGAGGCACTTTGCTGGTTATTACAGAGGAAATCCTTTTCCGGGGATTTATCCAAAATGAACTGGAACGTACATTCGGAATTAATAATGTGTGGATTATTGCAGGAATTCTCTTTGGCCTTTGGCACGTTCCCACTGATTTTTGGGGCTACCAATTTCTTCATAAAGGCAGCTACCTCTATTCTTTTGGGCAACTAGCTATGCAGATAAGTGGAGGCCTCTGGGCATGTGCTATCTATAAGAAAACCAGAAGTGTATATCCCCTTATACTCTTTCATTGGATTGGCAATAATTATCATATTCATCTTTTTTACACTATTAAGAATCTGTTTTAGTGGTATTTTGTAGGAATTTCCTTTTGGCTCTTGCCGCAAACCCCTCTGGATTTTTAGTGATTTTTACATCTTAGATATTAAGAAAAGAAAAAAATACAAGGGTCTCGTAACCAGGAGGTCGTTGGTTCAAATCCAACCCTGAGCCTACTTTAGTATCCGAGCAAAAATGTGTCCGTACTTATTTGTTTTCTGTTAGCAGCAGCAATTTCCCGTTTAAGGCGCCATCATATTCCCCGTTTTCTATGCTAATCTTTCCATTAACAATCACGTATTCAGTCCCGGTGCTGTACTGGCGTGCATCAGAGTGGGTGGCGTTATCCCTGACGGTTTCAGGGTCGAATATAACTATATCAGCCTTGTATCCTCTCATGAGAAGTCCTCTATCCTTTATCTGCAGGAAAGAGGCAGGGAGGGAGGTCATCTTCTTGATGGCATTCTCCAGTGTCAATACATTCTCTTCTCTTACAAACTTACGGAGTACCCTGGCTTGACTGCTAAAAGCGCGGGGATGCCCGATTCTGGGTACGTCGGTCTCCTTTAAAATAGGTGATGCGTCCCCATCACTTGAAAACATCAACCAATCTTCTTTCATCGCATACTTCATGTCGTCCTCCGACATGACTCCACAAGCGACGTACAGGTCGGGTTCATCAATGACTAAATCTGCAGCGAGGTTAAAGGGATCTCTTTTTTGCTCCTTGGCAATGTCCGATAGGATTTTTCCTATCAGATGGGTATTTTTCTCGGCTACTGTAACCAAATAACTATCCCACCCCGCTAAGGCTACAGAACTTGGCCTATGAGGCTCTCCCTCGAGCACTGATTTCCTGATCTGCTCCCGTTTTGATTTATCAGCGAGGGCCTTTGCCAGCTCATCCACATACTGCTCTCTAAGCTTTTCTCTCTCCGTATCTGGCAGGTTCCGATCCCTTATTTTCTTTCTGAGTTCTGCAAATGGTTCCATGTCATTCGGAAGATGAAAAGGGGCCCAGCCGGAGTTACTGGCAATCGGCAGAATTCGTCCCCCTGATGCATAGTGATAGGGATACATATCTGCAACGACATAAATTCCCCTTGTCCGGGCGTCGTTTATCACTTTTACAGCCTCTTTCATCTTCCCCCAGTAATCCTTTCTACATACCTTGAAGTGTGATACATTGGCTCGTACTCCCGTTTCTTCAGCAATTCTAACTGTTTCTTGAGTGGATTCAGGTACACGATCAAACTCATTGCGCTGGTGACTGGCATAGACTCCTCCATACTCGCCAACAACTTTTGTGACTTCGATGATCTCTTCGGTAGTTGCATATCGGCCGGGTATATATTCTAAACCTGTGCTCATACCCCAGGCACCTTCCTTCATCGCTTGTCGAACTATCTCCTTTATCTTCTCCAGCTCCTCTGGCGTAGGATCGCGCGGTTCCAATCCCATGACTGATCTCCGTACATCTCCATATCCAACCAGATGGACAGCATTTGTCCCGATGCCTTGTTTCTCCCATTTCGCTTTGGTCTCGGCAATCTTAAATGTCCCACCACCACAGTTTCCTGTAACTACTGTTGTTGTCCCCTGGATCAGATAGTTCAAGTTCGCATTGGCATCGGGCCTTCCTAATCCTTCATCACAGTGAGTGTGTATGTCGATAAATCCGGGAGAAACCGCCAGTCCCTTGGCATCGATGGTCTTAGCGGCAGTTCTTCCAGAAAGGTCTCCAATCTCTACAATGGAATCCCCGATTATACCAATGTCGCCATAAAACCATGGATTTCCTGTTCCGTCAACGATTTTTCCGTTCTTTACAAGGATGTCAAATTTTCCACTCTTGCATCCGGCCAAAGAAAACATCATCATAGTCATAGCACTGATGATTATAAGCCACCGTTTAAACATTATTGCCTCCTCTTTTTAAAATTACATTTATCTTCTCTTTTTGGCTTGAATAGACGCCCAATCCTAAAACCGTGGCACTTATTTAAATTCAAGGTTCGCTTGCCCTAAATCCGGGAAGGAATTATCATCATATGAATAATATCAACCTGTAAGCTATATTCTACTATTTCGCATCCTGGCAAGCTCTGCATAACCTGGGGAAAATGTTTTCATGAATACAGTTGCACTCCAGGATTTAGGATAGAACAGCGATATTTCGTTATCCGTACAATATGTTACTCTGTACGATATGCAGTGTGTTTAAATAATATAACCTCTACTTCGCTGTCATTTTATATCGCTGCCTGCACCTTCACCTAACGGCAAGCCGTGGAGCTCTGTCTATAGAACTCTGCACTCCGGATTCTTAGAAGTAAAATCGAACTCCAAGCCTGTACTCTCTCCCGTAATTAACATCATAGGCTAGTCCAAAATCTGGATTTGTTAGTCGGTCTTGTACTTCTATCGCTCTTTGTCGAAGAAAAACATTATAAACATCTAAGTAGCCTGCGACTCGCAGATCACCTTTGATTGTGACACTCTTTTCCATTCTTAAATCAAGAGATATGTAAGAAGGAAGTTTACGAGAGTTTGGTTTTTCGATATCAACTATAGGATTGCCTGTAATACCAGAGGCTCTTACTTGTGCATTCCATCTACCATCTCCCGTCCATGCAGATCTCCAAAAGAAGCTGGGGCTGAATTTGATATCCCATGGTAAGAGAAATGTTCCGTAGATCTTAAAAATATGAAATGGATAAGCAACAGGTTTTTCACCCCAACGATCAAAAGCTATCAGGGAGTTTGGATTCGTGCCAGTGGGCCATGATTTTTCCTTTCCGTATGAATAAGAAGCATTAAGCATCCAATTATCTGAAAATCTTTTTTCAAACTCAGCGACTAAGCCCATAAACGTTTTTTTACTCTCCCTAGCTATATAAGGAGTAAGACCTGGTCGGGGATTGGTCAATATGAATGAACTCGCTGGAGTTGTTTGATCATATATATCCCATGTTTGACTCTGTCCCTGGACATCGTCAAATGTAAAGTCAGTTAACGTATATTCTTCACCTATGTTTACGCGTGAAATGGAATTGTACCATCTCTTCCATACAAAGGATAAGGCAACAGATGTATCTCTCATCAGTTCTCTTTCTATTCCTAGAGAGAACTGATCTACTGAAGGCATCTTTATATCTGGATCTATAGTTGTCGGATTAGAATAAGGATCTCTCCATATTTCAGTTTTACTGCCATCCGGATTAACGATATACATGACCCAATCCTCCTCCCCGGCACTCGCACTTTTAAATATATCTGTAATGAATTTGTCATAGAATCTTCCGTAATGAGCTTTCAGAGCAGTTTTGTGGTCCCCAAAAACATCCCAAGTAATACCTAATCTCGGTGCAAAACCACTGGTTTTAAATACTTCAGTAGAAGTTTTAAGAGTCCCTCTGTAATAATTGAAACGTATCCCAGGATTGATTGTAAGATTACCAATTTTCCAACTGTCCTGAACAAAAGCAGCTACTCTAGTACCCTTAGGTTCTGTATCCATAGACCAGCTGTAAGCATAATCATAGTAGTAACCATAATATTCAACGTTGTCTACATAATAATAACCACCGTTGTAGCGAAAATAATAATGATCTACAATATGTTCAACTTCAACGCCAAACTTAAAATCATGAGAACCCGAAATAAAATCATCAGCATGATGGGATAATGCAACATTTGCAGAATAACGGGGGGCATCGTCTTGTATCCTAAATCCGTAATTTACAGTGTGAATTCCTGTGGAATCATCAAGATGTCCGGCTTCATCCGAATAGCCTCCCACTCCAAATCCCGATTTTGTGTATCCAAGAGTAGTTTCTATAAATGTCTTGTCTGAAAAAGAATGGAACATTCTGATGTTGGCAACCCAAGATGGCTCACGTTCCCAAGGCGATGCTTCATAAGGCCAATAAATATCCTGGTATTGATGTTCCATCTTAAAATAGTCCATTACATAGAAAGCCGAGAGTCTGGTGGATGTAGTGGGTTGGAAGGTAAGTTTAAGAATGCCTGTCGGCAGATACTTATAGTATTTTCCCGCATAGTATTCTAACGAAGGAATTTCTACTACAGTATCTTCAAATGTAAATCTTCTGTACGTTAATGAACCAAAGTACCAGAGCTTATCCTTAACAAGGGGTCCTCCTACCAGGAAAGATCCGTATATTAAGCCCTGCTTCTCGGGCTCTTCTATTAGTTCATAGAAGGGATCACTGCGATCCACGCTTTCTTCGTTCCAAGTAATACCCCCGTAATTAAATTGTATCATCCCGTCGACAGTATTTCCTCCGCTCTTTGTAACAAGACTCAGATGAAGGCCATCAAAACCATCGTATTCAGCCGCGGCACCCAGGCCTTCTACTTCTGCCTCCGAAAAAATATTAGAGTCTGATTCCATCCAGCTATCCCCAAAGCCACCGTGAGAAAACTCCACACCGTCCATTGCATAAGCATTCCCTTGTCTCGTTGTACCTCCATAAGCCTTAATCCCATGCCAACCTGCTACATAAGTACCAGGCGCAAGATCCATCGCAAAATATTGATAAGCATCGCGAGAAAAAACAACATCTTTTATTGTGGCTTCTGGAATATGAGTAGAAGCAACTGCGGAATCTTTGACATCAATAAGAGGGGCAACAGCTATTACCGTAACCTGTTCATCTAATGTTCCTATCTTGAGAACAAAATCAACAATCAAAGTTTGTCCGACAAACAACCTGACTCCTTCCCTCCTTTTAGCTGTAAATCCTTGAAGTGATGCCTCAACACTATAGGTTCCTGGCTGGAGTCCAACAAATCTGTATTTACCGTCCGCATCTGTAACTTTGCTTCGAGAGCCTCCAATCATGTCGGGAGAAGAAAGTGTAATCTGTACTCCTGGAAGAACATTTTCCTCATCGTCGACGACTGTACCTTCCAAAGCACTTGTCACTTTAGACTGCGAATAAGACATAGTCCAGAGAAGACCAAATGCCAGAACCAATATAATCGCTCTCTTGAACTTTTTCATTTAAGCCTCCTATTCTTTGTATTTTTATACCCTGGAAAAGACTCGCTTTTCCCTTTGCCTTCATAGATACATATCATTTCCGTTATATCCACCTCCTCTCATATTAAACTGGCAATATTAATAATTAAATTATTGGTTTTCGCAACAACTGGATCAATAATCCTCCAACTCTTCTTACTTACCTAAAAAAAAAATTAAGGAAATAACATAAGAATGTCAAGTATTAATATCCATAAATGGAAAATAGTTCAAATTATTAAACAAAATATGTCAAATCGTAAAGATTATAAACGTTATTATCATCTAAATGTTCAATTAAAATTTTCCGAAATTTGATATTATAAATGTTGCTTCGTTTGAAGGGATTTGCAGAGTTTGATTTCCGAAAATAATTTCTTTACATATCATTTGTAAGGGCAAATTGTCGAAAAGAACTCCCGTGAAGTTTACATTCTGATTAATGTTTGATAATTTATTGTAATATGAAGCCTAAGAAGATAGAACAGTTAGACAGAAAAATTTTAAGCGTGCTGAATAGAGACGCACGGATGAGTTTTCGCCGGATAGCCAAAGAGCTCAGAATCTCACCCACTACGCTCTATAATAAGGTAAAAAAACTTGAAAAATCAGGAGTTTTAAAGGGGTATATTCCTCTGATAGATACCGAATCTGTTGGTTATGATCTTATGGCAATTATTAGTCTTCGTGTCAAGCAGGAAAAGGACACTGAGGTTCAGAAAGCGATAGCTAAATTTCCTCAAGTTGGAGCTGTTTATGAAGTCACAGGGGATTGGGACTTAATCCTTGTATGTTATTTTAAAGGGCGTGATGATCTTACAAATTTTTTAAAAAAAGAACTCCCTTTATCGAATATCGAGCGAGCTATTACCCATCTTGTGCTGAATGTCATTAAAGAAGAGAAACGGATTCCTGTTTAATCATCCAAAGTGTGAATGGAATGAGAGAAAGAGCTGGCTAACTCAGCGTTGTTTTACGATAAAAAGAATCAAATTCCTATAATCAGCAATTGAACATTTAGATAATAATAAGGTCTATTTCCGTTATGATTAAATATATTTTACTTAATAATTTGGATAATCTTTCATTTAAAGAGATTATTGCTTGACATCTTGTTGTTTTTCGCATAATTTTTTTTTTTTAAAACTGAAAGGTAGAAGATATGCAATAATTTCGAAGCTGATATATAACCTGAAAATATATTTAAGGAGATAATAATGACTCGAGAAACAGAAAAAACAGTTGTTAATTCCTGGAATGAATGGGATCCGCTAAAGCATATCATTCTCGGTCGTGCCGACGGAACTATGGTCCAGGCTCCTGAGATAGCCGTTCAACGCGATTGGCCCGAAGACGGATTCCCCTTGGGCAAATACGGGCCTTACCCCCAGGAAATGGTCGATGATGCCAACGAACAGTTAGACAATTTTGCCAAAATTCTTGAGAGGCGGGGCATTCGCGTTGATCGGCCGACTCCTATCGATTTCAGCCAGGCGGTTCAAACTCCTGATTGGAAACAGGAAACGATGTTTGGCTGCACACCTGTTCGGGACATACTGCTTACGATTGGCAACGAAATTCTGGAAGCGACGATGTCCTACCATAGCCGCTGGTTTGAGTTTATTTGTTACCGGCCTTTGTTCGAGCGATACTTTAAAGAAGACCCAAACTTCCGCTTTGAAGCGGCGCCCAAACCGCGTTTATCAGAACGCACTTACAAGAAAGACTGGTGGAAGAAATGGAACTCATTAAGTGAAGAAAAGCAGTATGAGCTTGCGGAAAAAGGTGACTGGATACTTACTGAAGCAGAGCCGCTGTTTGATGCTGCCGATGTTGTTCGCTACGGAAAGGATCTTTTTGCCCAGAAGTCAATGGTTACCAATGATGCAGGCATTGATTGGCTGCGACGCCACTTCCCTGAGCATCGAATCCATAAGGTGGGGCGTAGAGAACTGTTGCCCTGGCATATGGACACAACCCTTATACCGCTTCGACCCGGCCTTGCGCTCATCAATCCAACCCGACCCCCTCTCGATAAAGTAGAACTAGATCTATTCGAGAAGAACGATTGGGAAATATTGGAAGCCCCAAAAGCGCTCCTCAAGAAGAAATATCCGTTGGATTTCTGCAGCTGGTGGCTAAGCATGAATACTCTT
>JGI2171J19970_10001139_pt1 | contig 14699 bp, 12 predicted proteins | sample DeeMarSWOR324_28_FD_19970 | JGI IMG/M metagenome (IMG submission 19970) | reverse complement strand
AACACTAATTCATCCTCATTCAGATTAACGTTGGCAGAACAAATAAAAGCCCAGTTTAGATTCCTGTTTACTGTATTCGGTGACTAGCGTGAGTTATGGCAATAACCAAAAACGCGATTATTACGAAGTCTTGGGAGTCCCGCGTCAGGCTACAAAAGAAGAGATTCGTAAAGCATATCGAAAACTCGCGCTTAAATATCACCCCGACCGTAACAAGGAGCTGGATGCCTCAGACAAGTTCAAAGAGATCTCGGAAGCCTACGCGATTCTTTCCGATGATCAAAAACGAGCTCAATACGACCAGTTCGGTCATGCAGGCATAAGTGGCCGTTATACTGCCGAAGATATTTTCGGCGGAATTAATTTTGAGGATATCCTCCGAGGCTTTGGCCTCGGTGGTGGTCTAGGCGGCTTTGGAAGCGTATTCGATTTCTTCACGGGCAGAAGGGGACGCAGCGCCCCCGGTCGCACCACAGCTATAGACCTCCGTTATGACATGGAAATTACACTCAAAGAAGCAGCGACTGGTATTGAAAAAGAAATCAGCCTCAAACGAGATGAACAATGCCCACATTGTGAAGGAAAGGGGGCTGAACCCGGAACGCCTTTGAATACCTGTACTAATTGTGGAGGTTATGGGGAACTCCGTCAAGTCCAACAAACAATGTTCGGGCAAGTTATCCGCGTGGGTACCTGTCCTACCTGTCAAGGTAGAGGACAAATCGCTGAAACCCTCTGTTCAGAGTGTAAAGGAAAACGAACCGTTAAGGAAAAGCGAAGTATCCGGGTCCAGATTCCACCTGGTATCGAATCTGGTTCCATGCTCCGCTTGAAGGGCCAAGGGGCGTCTCATGATGGGGGTCGTCCTGGTGACCTCTATGTTGTGGTTCATATCAAAGCGGATAAAACATTCCAGCGCGTGGGTGATGATCTTGTTATTGAAGTGTCAATCACCATCACTCAAGCCACATTGGGATCAGAGATTGAAGTTCCGACTCTCATGTCTCAAGCCCGGTTAAAAATTCCTGCAGGTACACAACCGGATACGGTCCTTCGCCTTAGGGGTCAAGGTATGCCACGTACGCAATGGCGAGGAAAAGGCGATCTGTTGGTTCGCATTAATGTTCAAGTGCCCAAGAAATTATCAAAGCGTCAGCGTGAGTTGTTAGAGCAGCTATCCAAGGAATTAGATTAAGGGTCTACACGTAAATGAACAAAATTACTCAGCTTTAGCCACAACTTGGATATTGCGAAACTGAATGGAAGGACCAATTATTGATCCTCCACCATCTGAGAGATATGCTCGTACATCGCTACCGACTTCTTCAGCTTTTTTGATGAATTCGAATGCATTTCCAGCAAGCATTAGTCCATGGACGGCTCCGACGAGCTTCCCATCTTTGATTCGAAAGGCTGGATTGCCCACCACACTGTAATCGCCTGTTTCTTGATTCGAAGAGTGGGCGCCTTGTAATCCGTTGATGAGGTATCCTGATTTGATGTCGCTGATCATATCCTCTTGTGAACGTTTGCCTCCAGGAACGACAATGTTTGTTGGGGCAATATTGAGTACTCCTGTTCGGAGGTTTCGCGTCGCATTTCCTGTGGTCATTCCACCATGACGTTGTGCCCAATAGTTATTCCATAAGAACGAACGGAGTTTTCCTTTCTCAATAAGGGGCGTCTTTTGTCGGGCAACCCCTTCGCCATCGAACAGCTCTGTTGCATATCCATTTTCTTTGAGTCCATCATCGGTGAAGGAAAGAATTTTGGAAGCGACCATGTCACCCATCTTGTCGGCTAGCATTGATTTTTCGCGGACTACATTATCTCCCTTGATGGCGGGCATAAAGGCGTAGGTAAGTAATTTATCCAAGGCAGATGCATTAAAAATCACTGTTCCGGTTTCCGTTTTCCCTTTTGCTGAATTCTTTGCCAAATGAACATCTTTCAGGGTATTTTCGACAACATAATCCAAGTCTAGTTGGAAATTGCGGTTCACATCGATGGTCCAAACCATCGGAGTCATCCCCGATTCAATGGGCGTCACAAATGCAGCATAGGCGTATACACCAGTACCTCGATCCGAAATCGCAATGTCATTGGAGTTTGCATACGCTGTCCATCCAAAAAAGCCACCTGCACCTCCCTCACCAAAGATGATTTCTGGATCTCGTTGTTTTGTTTGCTGAATCATTGTTGTTGACATATCAACGAATACACCTGGGTCAGTTTCTGGAATTTTGTTATCCCAGACCTTCGGTTCTTTGGGATATTTCTTTGGTTGAGGAAAATCTTGCCATGTCGAGTCAGAGGTACTTGCCTTTGCTGCCGCAATTGCTCGCTTCACGCTTTTCTCCAAAATACTTTGTTCCAGACGATTTGTGAAAGCTGAACCAAGGCGTTGATCAACGACACAGCGGATGGAGGCGCCAGCTTCTTGGGATTTAGATGTCCGGTTAATTTCTCCTAAAATAATTTCGGCACTTATTTCAAAATTATTTCTTATGAGGACTTCGATTTGATCGGAGTGTTTCATGCCATAAGCCACGGTCTTTTCTGCTAGAGCAAGTAGGGTTTGTCGGTTTTCTTTCATTCTTAATTCACGCTCCATGTAGAATCACGCTTTTCCTCCAAAGGTAATCGGTCCACTCCCAAAACGAATTCGCGGGCCACCATCACTGATTAATGCTTCTTGCCCCTTTCCGCATCGTCCTTCTTCAAATCTGAATTCATCTTTTCCGACACCTTCGATTTGGAGTAAAGCATCGGTGGCAATTCCAGAAATAGACATGTTGGTTACAGAATTCCCGAGTTCACCATTCACAATCTCATAGGCTTCTTGAATTCCGACTTGAAAACTCGCATTCATTTGGGCTTGACCTCCTGCTACACTGAGGCAATAATACCCGAAGTCAATGCCCTCAAAGAGTTCATCATCTGACACATCACCACGCTCGAAGAATGTATTTCGCATTCGAATCATCGGACTGTAGCGGTAGTCTTGAGCTCGCGCATTACCTGAAGCGGGTAATCCGGTTCTGTGGGCATATTCTCGGTCGGTTAGGAGGGCGTGTAGAATGCCATCCTTGATGAGTTCCACACGGCTCGTGGGAACGCCCTCATCATCATACTTGTCGGTTCCCATTCCATCCTTGATGGTACCATCGTCCACCATGGTTACTCCCTTTGGAGCAATGTATTGACCCATTTTTCCGTTGAAAGGACTTTGTAAGGTGAGATCAGCTTCTCCGAGATGACCTAGGGCTTCATGAGCAAGGGTTCCAACAACATTGGGACCTAACACACATGGGAAGCTTCCAGGTTTAGGTGTTGACCCAGCGAGTTGCCTTTTCACGCGATTGACGACTCTCTCTGCAACAACCTCTGGTGTCTGGTTATGTTCATAATACTCCCATCCAAGAGATGATGATCCTGTCTCATCACGTGATCCTGTGATTTTTCCATTCTCTTTTGCGGTAACCCATACCCAGAGATGTACATGACCGAATCCTATTTCGAGTTGAGTTCCTTCGTTGGTCGCAATATACTTCGTTCCATACCCATCGCGTTGACGAACAGTGATGGCTGAGACACGAGAATCAAGTCGTTGTGTTTCCTTCCAGAGCTTGGCGGCGTAAGCGATTTTTTCGTCGGGGTCAACCTCCGTGGGATTTCGTCCAACTTTGAGGAGAACCTTATCTTGGACTGGTTTGATTTCAGCTAGCTCAATTGGTTGGTTTCGAGCTTTACTTGCACTTAGGGCAAGTGAATAGGCATCCTTCACTGAGGATTTTAGACCGTCTATTGATAGGTCGCTTGTAGATACAAATCCCCAGGTTCCACCAGCTAAAACACGGATTGCTGCGCCTTCTTCGATGCGTTGGCTGATGCTGCGCACACGTCCATCCTCATACTGAGAATTGTTCCGATTAAGAGACTCAGCACGCAATTCCGCGTATGTGGCACCGAGGCTTTGACCGTAGTCAGCAGCCTTCTGAAGTTTGTCAATCAATCTAATCACTTCAAGGGGCAATCAAGAATCAGTATCGTGCCGATAAGTAGTAGTGAATCCTTTAAAAGAAAGGTGGATATCGTATAATTTGGAGAAAGAAATTGTGATCCAAAACCCTCCAACCCAACCGAGGTTTATTCTTGATGGGATGCTCGGATCACTAGCCCGATGGCTTCGCCTATTCGGTTATGATACTCTATACAGTGATACACAATCGGATGACGAAATCTTAGACCTAATCCAAGATCGAGTGCTGCTTACGAGAGATATCGAGTTGATTGCTCGGGCTCGTGCACAGGGCTTCAAAGCGTTGAATCCGGGTGAGGGATCTGTGGAAACAATGTTAGAATCACTTCAAGATAAGTTGGGAGTACGATTCACTGAGGATCCAAATCGAAGTCGATGCTCCCAATGTAACACACCTGTCCGACTTGTCCCAAAGGAAGAAGTCGAAGGCGATGTCCCAGAGGGTTCGTTCAAACGTCATCACAAGTTCTGGCGGTGCACAAATCCTGCTTGTCAAAAAGTGTATTGGCAGGGTCGCCATTGGATACGAATTCGCAGGATCCTTAATCAGCTAGGTTCGAATAGTTAGCAGATGTTAGGGAATGAAATACTGGGGGAGGAGGAAACGAGGTAATGCACATATGACGGCATCACGTAGAATTTGGGTTCGTGTCAGCTGATTTTGGGTGAGTACGCCAACCACTCCTTCTTGGTGAAATATATTGGAGCGCCCCAGAAGCTGTTCAACTGTTTGTTTACTTCGGTCACTAGAGGGATCGATTTTTGCTATGAGATTAGGTGAAACCTCAAACGCCACTGAACAACCCAAACCCACTTCATCATCTTTTCTTACAACGGCAAAGCCTTGCACGAGAAAATAAGTTTCAATTGAGAAAACGCCAGCTTCGATACCTACAGCATAATCTATTGAGGTGTCAGCCTCCCAAGCCTTTTGAGCTCGATTGTGTGCCCCTGTGAGTGTTTCCTGCTGAGACATGGGAAAGGGTTGAACCCCGGAGTCAACAGAGACGGGCACTAGTTCTAGCTCATCGAAATAAAGACCAAAGGCTTGATTGACAGCTTCAACTTTAACTGAATTTTGTGAACCAACAGCGATGCGCATATGTGGGAGTAGTCTCTTTGGGTTTTAAAGACTGGGTTTCAAATGAGTTCCGTAGCTAGGTGGATGGGGGAATCTGTCCGAGGGGCATAATTTCGCGTTTGTACGTCTCATTTAGCACTGATGCAAGTCCATAGTAAATCCCAACGAATCCTGCAGCAACGCCTACCCAGCCGGCAATCCAGACGAGAGTGATATCAGCAATGGTTGTAGTATTCCAACTTTCCCAAGCATGGAAATACCCGAAAGCTACGAGCCATAAGAAAATGGCGAGTAGAAAGAAGTTGATCTGCAAGACGCGATTTGTTTTCATGGAGCTGAGAAACAGCCAAAAGGCTAGAAGTCCCCAAAGGAAGAAGAATGGCATTTGCATCAGCATAGCTACTGCAGGTTCTGTAACCGGTGTTACTAGTCCAAGTGCGGGAAGGAAGTAGATGAAGGCATAGGAAAACCAGAAAGTAGCCGCCAGTATGTACGTGATTGCTGCAAAGGAGTTTCCTGTTTTCAATGACCACAAGCCGGCGATGAGCGGGGCTAGTCCGCCAGCGAATAACCCAGTGGCTAGAATAACGCCCATGGCGTTGGTATCAAGGATTTGAGCCATATAGAGAGACAGGAGTAATAGTGAAAATCCGAATCCAATTGCTCCAAATGAGGTTGTATTAGCAACCGGTTGGTCGTTCATCAAAATTCACCAAATGAGTAGTTCTAGCTGGCGTTTCATGCCTTGAATTATATAAGCGTGCGTATTTTCGATTTTTAGCCCTCAAAGTGTAGTAAAACCTACCAGAGGAATTATGCCGGGATGGTCAATCTTTTAATTTACGAATTTCTTAGATTCAGACAGAACGAAAGACGAAGTCTTTTGGAGGAATGGTATTAATGGAATTAGATACAGTTGAAACTCTGGCAATATTAGGCGGAATCGGAGCAGTCCTAAGTCCAATTATTGCAGTTTCTAGATTTTGGATTATTCCTATCATATGGCAACCTTTCTACTATTTGTCCCAGCTGGGATTTCTCCTGCTCTTGCTATCATTCTTAGGCGGGATAGTAGGTTGTATAATGGCTGTAAGATCAGGGGGATTTGTGAAGAAAATGCCACAGCGGGCAGCCTGGGATCTAAAGTACGTTGGGATTGTGGTTCTTGTGGTGGGAATACTTGCCCCCGTGAATATTTTCCAAATCATATCAGGGTCGCTAATCCTAATTGCTGGCGTTGATGTAGGTGAGACGTGGATGAAGATTCAACGGGCGCGAGGACAAACCGGTTGGCCTTATGCAACCGTGGCAACAGCGGTTGGTAGTGACTGGACCCGTCGGTTGTCTTGTCGATTTTGTGGTGCACCTCTAGTCGTCCGTGCTGTGAAAGCTAGGAACCATCTAGTTCTTCTAAAAACAAAGTGTGCATTAGATAAAACCAGCGATGTGATTCGATTGCCTCTTGCACAATTAGAATCATGGTTGCCTTCGGTTGCTGACCGCATCCATCGCTGTGAAAAATGTGGTGAGCGAACGGTTGCACTGCTTGTTGTGAGACAAGATGCTAATTCAACGTATCTTCATCCATACTGCCCAAATGGGCACCCCAACCGGAACTATCGAATTGTATGGACGCCTATGTATCCCCACCTAGCACGATCACCAGCTGTTGGTGTGGGAGTTCAATCTCAAATTCAACCCCAAGTTCGACCCCAAGTCATCCCAGTCACACAACCCATATCCATATCAGCTAGAGTTACACAAACTAATATGCGGGACCTACCCATTCAATATTGCAGTAATTGTGGAGTCCGAATTAATTATTCGGATAAATTCTGTTATCGATGTGGGTCCCAAATCCAATAAGCAAACGTGAAAACTCTATGGTAGAATCAGCAATTCAAGCGAATTTCACCTGCTCATGTGGTGCTCCTTTCATTGTAATGGCTCTTGATCCAGCACCCAAAGATAAAATCACCGCACTATTAGTGTGTCCACGCCATCGAGTAGGTCATCACCTAACGCTAGACCATTCAGGACTGGATCTTTGGGCCGGGGTAGTCGCGGATAATTTGTACCGCTGTGGTGTTTGCGGACGCGAACTATCACCAGCCACAGGCGTCAGTTCCACGGAAGTTGCTACGACATTTACACTGAACTGTCCCATTCATGGAACCCAGAATAATACACGGACCATTTGGAGCGTACTTTACCGTCGGCTTCTTTCAGAAGCACGGCGACGCCGAACCCCTCCAGCTACGCCTCAACCCCCTGTAACACCCGCTCCGACACCACCACAGGAGACTCCACCAACTACACAAGAGGGTACAAAATCGACACCCGATGCCCAATTTTGCCCTGAATGTGGACAGAAAATACGTCCCCGTGACAATTTCTGTTACCACTGCGGAGCGTCGACTGATTAACTTCAACTACGAACATATCTTCCTTTTTTGTGGCTAAGCCGATTCGAAGAATGCTTTATTGAAAGAATGGAAAAGCAGTCGTTTTATCATAGAGGCTGCGGGGTTTCTCCGTGCGTAGACGAAATATACCAGACTCCCGAAAATCGGTACAAGAAATGCACTTGCAAAAGCCTTCCATGAATTCATTCTGAGTGAAGGTCGCCACACATCAAGATTGAATTTCCAAGAACGTGTAAAAACTTCCCATTGTAAATCGGTGAGAGCTTCAATTTGAGGACGACTCCCTTCACTCAGAATTGACGGTCTCAATGGGACCCAGAGTAAGGGTGTCACAAACAAGTTCATCCCTTTCATATCATCGAGGAGTTCGAGGGTGGCAATCACATCTTCTTCTTCCTCATCTGGGAGACCAACTAACCAAGTTGTTAACGGAAACCACTGATTATCATTGAGGATTCCAATGGCTTGTTTCACGATTTCAGGCCATTCTTCTACTTTGAAAGGGAGAGCTTTACCAGCCATACGCCGTTTAAAGAGGCGGACACTTCCCGTTTCTATACCCGCCTCAGCAGTAACATAGGGTTTTCCTCGGCGCTTATACCGGGCACGATTTATGAGAAGTTCTGCAACTTCTTCGGTACATTTTGGGTCAGCAACAACAGGTGCCAATGCAATATGAGCAGGTTGGATGTAATGAATGCCAGGGACGTTCACCAAATTATCGATAAGATTGACAACAGCTTTCCGATTTGGGATAAACTTAGGTGATTCAAGTCCATACAGAAAGAGATCTTCTGTTGCGAGAATAATCATCTCATTACCTGAATCAGCATTTACCCGTACTTCCTGCAGAATGTGTTCGAGCGGTAATGAAAACCGTCTTCGCTGAGTTGGTGAACAAAATTGACAGCCTCGACCACACCCACGTGTGATTTCAACCGCCCCATGAATAGAACCACCTCGAATTAGAGGAATGTCTTCAGGGGCTTTTAGCATTCCACCAACATCTGTTGTGGGGAGAGGTTTGCCATCGATCGCATTATGAAAAAATTCCACCAGGTGAGGGCTAACTTCACCTGTAATGACACAATCAATTCCCAATGTTTGCCTTGCTGTTTGACCAGCTACTTGCCAAGCACCAGCTCCACCAACAATCACTTTTGCTTGACCACGATCATGCACTTTGGCGATAGGGCTTTTCCGTAATAGATGACGGAACTCACGACGATTGCGTGGCTCGCTGCCCAGGGAGAACATATTGGAGTAGGTTAAGCTCACATAGGCAATTCCAAGGGGGTCCATGCTTGAAACGCCCACTACCCGTGTATCTGATCCCATGAAATGCTTAAGATTTGAGGGATGAACCACGGCTACCTCGGTTTCATCAAAGCCATTATCGAGGAGAAGCGCTTCCACTTTTCGTAACCCATATGGTGCAAATCGGGATCGTTTGCTCAATTGGTCTTCTTCTTTCGGCATGTAGAGGGGTTTGAGAAAACTTGGAATGAGGAGGAATGACCCAGCAAAGGCTCCGAATGGATCTTCACCGAAATGGCTCATTTCGATTTCAGAAGCAGTCAATACGACTTTCGTGCCATTCTTGGGAAGAACCATGACACGCCTCCTTCTAACTCAGTGTAGAACGGTGATTGATTGCTTTATTCAATTAAAGCTTCTGCTTTTTATAAAAGGAAAATTATGTCGGGTTCTCGATTTGGGCTTTTAGAGTAGTGAGAGTTTTTCGAGCATCGATGCGAATTTGATTATCCAACCCTTTTCGGGTTTTCTCGTCAATCTTCCGACCAAGAAAAATTTTGGGAAGTTGGTAGGTGATTTCGTAGGTCACACGAGTTCCCGATGCGGTGTGTTCAAAATACCATTTTGCATCTTGGAATGGTTGCCCTGAAAGTGATCGAACGTGTAAGCTACGGCCTAGCTGTAGTTCGATGACTTCTAATTCTTGGGTGAAGCGGAAATCTTTGACACTTACACCCATGGCAAATCGTGTGCCAACCCCCCAGAGGGCTTCTGTTGTTGGATCATAGCTGGTGACAGAGGCGATGAATTTTGGGACGTTTCGATAATTAACAGTGTACTTGAAGACTTTTTCAAGAGGTGCTTTGATTTCTATGCTTTCACTGATATCGGTCATTTTCTTTTCCCTGGTTAGTGTAGGTTATCTTTGTATTCTTAAAATTTAGCGATGCAGATACCATTCCCATTCTTGGTCGGTTACCGCTGCGTGGGTGTATTGATACCATTCGGCTTCACGAATTTCCTGGTAGAGCTTGCTGAATTCCTGACCGAGTACATCATTGAGAAGCTTATCTTTTTGGAGTGCCTGAAGTGCACCTTGCAGAGTGTCTGGTAATTGCTCAATCTTGCGTTGTGCAAGATGTTTGGGTGACATATGGTACAGGTCTTCAGTGACCGGTTCTGGAGCCTTAAGCTGCCTTTCCACACCATCCATTCCTGCACCCAAGAGCACAGCAAAGAGTAAGTAGGGATTTGTTAATGGATCAGGAGATCGAAATTCGATAGCCGCTTTTTCAGCTGAGGTGAAAAGTGGGATACGGATAAGGGCTGAACGGTTAAGATAACCCCAGGCATTGTAAACGGGGGCTTCAAATCCAGGAACCAACCGTTTGAAGGAATTTACCGTGGGATTCGCTATCGCTGTGATTGCTGGAGCGTGATGCATTAATCCAGCCACAAAGTGAATCCCTATGTCGGTGAGGGTTCCATCGGGATTCCCAAATAGATTCTGATTGCCTTGCCAAAGTTGGAGGTGACAATGTAAACCACTCCCCGCCTGACTGGGAAACGGTTTAGGCATGAAGCTGACTTCCACATCATACAATGCAGCCCGTCGGCGAACTAGGAGTTTGAAAAGCAAAAAGTTGTCTGCCGCCTGACTGAGTTCTGTGAAATTCAGTTCAAGTTCTTGTTGACTTTGCCCGTGTTCTGAATGAAGCCAAGCGGTTTCAATTCCTGCTGCACGTAGATCTAAAGCGGTTTCCAGTAGTAAATCCATTCCCTTGTTTTCAGGAAAAATATCAGCATAGCCCGCTGCATCTAATGGTACACCATCTTCTGTCAGGAAATAAAATTCAGGTTCCAATTTCACACGCATTTCCATGCCTTTAGCTGCAAGTCGTTCAACATTGCGTTTTAGAATTGTTCGTGGCGCTAAGGGATGAGGACTCAGGCTTCCATCGATGGCACGTTTGAACACATCAGATATCACAACCACCCTGCGGGGTACACTATTCGGTAACTCTTGAATTGTAGTTGAATCAGGAACTAACCGAAGATCGGAGGTAGTGATTGTCGCGAGACCCTTGACTGATGAGCCATCGATACCGCATTGTGGAATAGGTGATGTTCCTTTTTGCAGAGGTGTGATGGAATCGATAGGGCTAATGGGCACAGTCATTCCTTTGGGAACACCGTCAATATCCACAGTTAATAATTCTACAAAATGAAGTTTCCCGCGACTTTCGCTTGAAGTTTGTTTAACCGGCATCGGAATCAATCCCAACAAAAGCTAGGAAAGAAACCAACAGTGACAAGAGCTTTTAAAGATTAACAAAGCCAATTTTTGAACCATGGGGAGGTTGGATTTGGATAAATTTATTGGGGGAAACCGCTCTTGAGGGCATAAGAGGGTAATTGCATGAAAGGGACACAACCAATTCTCTTGGCATTGCTTCTCCTGATGCCCATTATTTCACCAATCTCATTACTTGGGGCCCATTTTAGTACTTTTCATACTCAGGAAGCCCTCCTTAGTTCCAAACCTCACGAACCATTAAAAATTGGCGGGATTTCATCAACCGTTGCTCTAAGTCCAGAAGACACAACCCAAAATATTGGCTCAAGAATTCCAGTAACCAATGGGAATTCTCCGAGAAACTGGACCATCCTGATGTATATGTGCGCTGATAACAACTTAGATTTAGCAGCAATAAACCAGATTATCGAATTAGAAACAGAAGGGTCTACCCAACAAGTCAATGTTCTTGTTTACGTCGATTTTGCCTCATCAACTGCAACCCCGGGTACAGGAGCGTTTACATACAACATTACCCAAGCGCTCCTGGGAACTTCAATTCGGTCTGAACCCCTGAACACCACTCTCCCTGTGGAACCGAACATGGGTGACCCCTCCACTCTTGTAGAATTTATCAGGTTTGGCCAAAACTACTCGGAAGCTGAAAATTATCTCCTTGTCCTTTGGGATCATGGAACAGGTTACTTAGGAGTCTGTAATGATGAGACCAGTGGAAATGATCAACTTCTTCCACATGAAATTGCTATTGCACTGGAAAATGAGACCATTGATCCGATTGATGTTGTAGCCTTTGATGCGAGTTTTATGGGTCAGCTGGAACTAGCCTATGAAATTCAAAATGGAACAGATTTGATTGTCTTCTCGGAAAACTACATTCCTCAACGAGGTTTTCCGTACAGCACAATTCTTCATAGCCTCAATCTCATCCCCAATAGTAACCCCCTAGCATTATGCAAAGAAATGGTTGACCGATACATCCTAGCTTATTCACAAGGAGGAGAATATTCGACATACTATCCAAGTGGAATTTCTGATCTCTGTCTTTCTGTTATCAACACAACCAACATCAACAACCTTGTCTACTGGTTCAACGAAACAGTCGAATGGTTACTCAACCCTGGTGTACTTACGACGAATTACTCAATCATAAGTGGAGCACGAGGATCCACCCAACACTTTGTCATCCCTCACTTCATTGACTTATGGGACTTTTCAAACCAAATCGCGGCCCAATCAATAAATCCCGTGATCCGTAGTCTTGCAACCAATATGTCGCAGTCAGTTCGTGCAGCAATTGCTCATGAACAAAGTATGCAAGGCATACCTGGCGCAGTTGGTTTAGCAATGAATTTCGCAGATTACGAAGCGGTTCCGTTGACATTACTTAATGTTACTCGCTATTCTGAATTCATTAATGAATTTCATGGAATCGGAGAAACCACCATTAATTCCGTTATGCAGTTTGAGTTCGTTCCATTGAACGGGTATCTTGATGGAAAGAATGATTCGGTGTATTTCCGAATCACAGTACCGATTCCTACTGAATACACCATAGTTCTTAGACCGTTTGAGAATTATGATGCAGATTTTGATCTCTATCTCTATGACAGCAATCAAAATCTCTTGGCCCGATCAATATCATTGAACTCTACGGAAGCGATTCAATATTCCTTGCTTCCTGATCAAATCTACTATATCAGGGTCATATCCTATCCCCGGAGCGACATTACCTACGGACTAGGTTCAGTGCACATCGACATTGTCCCTGGTTCACCGATTAATCCCATTATCTTCGTCATAATGGGGTGTCTCATTGTCGTTGTCCTCTGTTTCATCATTCTTTGTTTCTTTTTCCTGTTCCGTTATTGGAAACGACGGGTCCTGCAACGACAAATCGAACGAATACAGGAGCCTACCGAGTCAGATAGTGGCGATTTAGTCGTTTCAGCTACTCAAACAGCATTTTGTACAGAATGTGGTGAAATATTTCCTGATAAAGCGAAATACTGTCCAAGATGCGGAAAAACCTTTGAAGGCACTGAAACCAGTGAATCGAAAGAAGGGTAGGAGTTCTTATTTGGTTAATGATTCGAGTTCGTTGATGAATTCTTCGGCTTGTTTCATTCCTAAAGCCCAGAATTCAGTCGTGGCGATGTCGAAGCCGAGTTCGGTGGCTAGTTCACGAGGTGAGTGGGTGGATCCAGCTGCGAGTATGCGTTTCAACTTTGGAACGAACTCTTTTCCTTGCTCCTTGTAGAGCCGGTATAATGCAAAGACGAAGAGGTTTGCGAAGACATAGGGGTAGTTATAGAATCGAAATCGTGGAAGATAATAATGTACTTTGAATGTCCACTCCCACTTACTATTCGGTAGCCACTCAATGGCATCTCCATACATCATGTCACGACCTTTCACCCAGTATTTGGAAATGGTCTCACCATCCAGATATTCCCCGCGTTCAATGGCGTCATACAAATCCACTTCAAAAAAGTACCGGGCGGAAACTTGGAAAACTGACATACCAAACTCGTCAAGGACTTTGGCAAGGACTTCAAGTTTCTCCTCTTTGGTTTTGGCTTCAGCGATTAATTTGTCAACGAGAAGGAGTTCTCCGAAGATACTTCCAACCTCTGCTATGCACATTCCGATTTCTGTATTAAGAGGTTGTTGAGCCTTGGACATGAGAACACTGTGGACTGCATGACCATTTTCATGAACCAGTGTGAACACTTCGCCCAACCGTCCATTGTAACTCAAGAAAATAAATCCAGATTTTTCACTCAGCCAATCGGAGAACCACGCCCCGGACCCCTTTCCTTTCCGAACTACACCATCAATCCGTTTATTATCAAACATACTTGCCACGATTTGAGCGAGTTCTGGATCAAATCCGTTGTATGTATCAATTGCGATTTGTCGGGCCTCTTTCCATGAGAATTTTCGTTCAGGCATATTCGGCAATGGAGCCACAACATCCCATTCTCCGAGTTTGGGTAAGCCCATGATTTTTGCTTTGATTCCTAAATACCGCTGATAAAGCGTCACATGATCTTGTACTGACATCATGAGAGCATCAATGGTTTCTGGATCAACATCATTGTCGATGAGACTTTGAGTTCGGGGAGAAGGCCATTTCCGATGCTTGGTTGTCTCAAGGTGGTCGCCAGCAATCGCCCGAAGGGCACTCGCCCACAAAATCTCATCTTGACTCAATCCAGTCCACACGATGTCTTTTGCGGCTTTACGGACGTCACGATTGGGATGCTCGTATAATCCGATAATTTCCCCGAAGGGTATGATTTTCTTTTCGCCCTCAACCTCAATTTCGTAGGTCCTCGTGGCTAGCCAGTCATTTTGGAGCTGCGCCCATGAGTCAATTCCATATCGGTCCTTTTGGATGAAGAGGCGTTCTTCAAGATCACTCAGCACAAAGGGAGCTTTACGCTTCGTAATTTCTAAGGCATGTTTGTACTCTGCTAGGATTGGATCTTCAATGAGTTCAGGTTTCGATGCAACCAGTTGAGTAAGTTCAATTACGATAAAGGCTTGAGCTTGTCGGATTTTCATNTCNNCGTG